>Ga0265595_1000182_pt1 | contig 61008 bp, 64 predicted proteins | sample saktaG_15_FD_190148 | JGI IMG/M metagenome (GOLD analysis project Ga0265595, IMG submission 190148) | Saline water microbial communities from Sakinaw Lake, British Columbia, Canada - sak_2013_06_06_50m | ecosystem: Environmental > Aquatic > Non-marine Saline and Alkaline > Saline ... | reverse complement strand
AAAATGTCCGGGCTGTAATCCCATCCCGCCAACGGATCCCCCCGTGGATCCAATAGTGGAACCAACTGATCCTCCCCCTGTGGATCCGGTGTGCCCGCCAGAAGATTGCATCCCGCCAACGGATCCGTCTCCATAGTCGCTCTTAGGAGAGAGAGCGGCGAGAATAAGAAAGATGCGGAAAACAAAGTTTTCCGCACTCTCCTCAATGAAGATTTCAAAAGAAGTCTTTAATGAGGAGGGAATAAAAAGATAATTAATTAAGCAGTATAAAAAAGTAATTAAAAAAATACGAACAATCTTTTTAATAAAGAGATCAGTTCCTGGAAAGCGATTACCATTATCGCTGTTTTGGGAGTTTTAGCCACAGGTTTTGTTCTAGCTAGCACTACGGGCTGGAATATCATGAGTGGAGACAAGGAACTCGTTAGATTAGCTAATAGAACTCAAGGAATGACTACTTGGCAAGACCCTATTTCTGCCAGTGCCGGTGATCAGGTTGAATTTCTTGTTTATTATCACTGCGGAACTAATGATGTAGCCTGGTCAACTATTAGGGCTCGTAACACTATAGTTAAACTTGAGTTTCCTACCAGCCGACAGGCAAATATTACCAGTACCGGCAGACTTTCAGCCAATAATCTTTCGACAATCACTAATACAGGAACAATTAACGTTTCTTCATCCCAAAAACTGAATTTTGAGAACACAGCTATTTGGTATCATGACGGCACTAATCAAAATATTTCTGCCAGCATTGGCAATGGTTACATCCAAGTTAATCTTGGAGACTTAAAGTGCGATTATATGAACTGTTATACTGTAGCAGGTTTTGTAGTTTTTAAAGCTACGGTTTCTTCTATTTTTACTCCTCCCACAGTTAACCTGAAAATCAATAATCAAAATGGCACTATTACCATTCCCTACAATACGGCGGCAACTCTATTCTGGACTTCAACTAACGCCACTTCCTGCTCAGCTTCAGGAAACTGGTCTGGTTCAAAAGCTGTTTCCGGATCTCAATCAACCGGCAACTTGACTTCCAACAAAACATATACTATTACCTGCACAGGCCCGGGTGGCACGGCCACTGATACAGTCAAAGCCAATGTCCAGGTCTCGCAGCCAACCGTTAACCTAAAAGCTAATGGGGTAGATGGACCAATGACCATCAATTACAACACCGCTGCTACTCTATCTTGGACTACTACCAATAATCCAACCAGTTGTACTGCCTCAGGAGATTGGTCTGGTTCAAAAGCTGTGCCAAGCGGATCTGAATCAACTGGAATTTTAGCTCTAACTAAGAACTACACATTAACTTGCAGTAATTCAGCCGGATCTGCCAATGACAGCGTTCTGGTTCAAGTCCTTTATTGTTTACCAGCTCCGCCATCGGAGCCATTTTAGGTATTTATTAAAAAAATTAATCAATAAAAAAATGACTAAAAAAATTCTATTAATTTCTTCATTTGTACTTTTAGCTGGATTGGTTATATTTCCCCTAACAGCTCAAGCAGAAACAAGGTTTAATATGATGGCAGCTGATATTGAACTTCTGAAGATGAAAAACGAAACTCAGGGGACTGTTAGCTGGCAAGATCCAATTTCAGCTAATAGCGGAGACTATATTAGATTCGATGTCTATTATCATTGTGGAACAACCGATTCTAATATTCCAACCCAGCAAGCCCAGAATACCATCGTGAGGATTAACTTTCCAACCACAGAACAAAATTCAATAACTACTACCGCTTTGGTTTCAGCTAACAATGTTACCAGCGCTAATGATAATGGTATTATTAATGTTTCAACTGCCCAAAAACTAGTTTTTGATAACATTACTACCTGGTACAGAGATAATAATCAAACAGTCAGCAATATAACGGTTTCCCAGGGAGCTGGTTATGTTGAAGTGAATTTGGGCAGTATTGATTGTGATACAATCGATTGTTATACAGAAGCCGGTTACGTTGTCTTCAGAGGAAGACTAACAACAAGCTCAGGACCAACCGTTGACTTAAAGGTCAATGGTTCGGATGGTCCAATAACTGTTAATTACAACACCGCTGCCACCTTATCTTGGACTTCCAGCAATGCCAGTTCTTGTTATGCTACTGATACTGCTTGGCAGGGGTATAAATCTCTGAGCGGCAGTGAAACCACTGGTAATCTTTTGAGCTCAAAAACATATATCATAGCTTGTAGCGGAGCTGGCGGTTCAGCTTCAGACAGCGTTACCGTTCAGGTTGCTAATCAACAACAAACTCTTTATGCCAGTCTTGAAACTATTCCCAATACAGGCAATGCCCCCTTGAACGGAGTTGATTTAAGGGCAACAGCAACAGGAACGGCTACAGGCCTTATTACTTATAGATTTGATTGTACTTCAGATGGCGTTTGGGATCAGACCTTTAGTTCAATATCTGAGAATCCAAAAACAGTAGTTGATGCTTGTAATTATCAAAATATTGGCACTTACATTGCTAAGGTCAGAATAGAAAGAGGCACAGCTTCAGCTGCCGAAGCTACGGCTACGGTTATAGTTGGTTCAGCTGGAACTCAAGATCTGAGTGTTAATAAGCTCGGTCGGAACTTAAGCGACAATACTGCTTATGGGGAAGTAACTACTTCTGATCCGGGAGAGGTGATTGAATTTCATATTTTCATTACTGCCACTGGAAATAGCATTCTTAATGACGTTATTGTCAAAGATACTCTGCCGGCCAATATGAGTTATCTCGGCAGTCTTAAAATAGATGACGTTTCTTTTGTCGGCGGCAATATCTTAACCGGTCTTAATATTGGTACGCTTAATCCGCAACAGACTAAAAAAATTACTTTTCAGGCACTTGTAGCTCAAGCAGCAAACTTTGCTTTCGGCACCACTAACTTAGTTAATACGGTTTCAGTCTATAACAGCAGTGTTTCTAGAACTGACACTGCTTCCGTTAACGTAGTCAGGACTGAAGTAAAAGGCGCTACCGATGTACCAACCGGAGTTTTAGATTCAGCTAAAATTGCTTTAATCACTTCAGCAATGGCCACAATTCTATTGACATACTTTATGCTATTAAGGTTTTATGTCGGTAAAAAAGCTTATGCTCTTGGAGTCAACGAGGTTGTTTCTTCTGCTAAAGAAAAGATAGCAGATTTGATGCCCAAAGAGCCTTCTGAAAAAGCAGAACAAAGACTCAATAAGATTATTGAAGAAATTAGAAACAGAGAAAAGAATTCTTAAGGCCAAACTTTGAGAAAAAGCAACAATCCCGCTTTTAGCGGGATTTTTGCTTTACCTTTTTCTCAAAGGTATAATCTTTAATTTTAATTTTATTGCTTAAAATCACTTTTTTCGGTATAATATATGATGATCTACGATCTGATTATTATTGGCGGCGGACCAGCAGGAATTGCCGCTGGCATTTATGGGGCCAGAAAGGCTTTGAATATTTTGCTAGCTACCAAAGATTTTATTGGTCAGATCGGTAAAGTCGGCATGATAGAAAACTATCCCGGCTTTGCTGAAATTGACGGCATGAGCTTGATGAAAAGTTTTAAGGATCACTTGCAAAAGTTTGATGTTGAAATCAAAGAAGGCGATGAGGTTCGCTCTCTTTCTAAGAAAGAAAATATTTTTACAATTGAAACTGTAAAAAAACAGGTTTTTCAAAGCAAAGCAATTATTATCGCCACGGGTCGGAATCCCAGACCATTAAAAGTGCCGGGAGAAACAGAGTTAAGGAATAAAGGGGTATCATATTGCTCTATTTGCGATGCCCCTCTTTTTAGGAGGCGAGACATAGCTGTGGTTGGCGGAGGCAACTCTGGCTTTGGGGCAGCCCTGGATTCTATTCCTTATGCAAATAAAATTTATATCCTTGAGCTTTCCTCTAAGCCTTTGGCTGATGAAATCGAACAAGAAAAAGCCAGAAAATCCGGGAAAATAGAAGTGATCTTAAGAGCTAAAACTCTGGAGATTAAAGGAAAAGATAAGGTCAACGCGCTTCTTTACCAAGATTTGGAATCTGGCCAGGAAAAAGAACTGGCAGTTCAAGGGGTTTTTATTCAGGTCGGGTATTTGCCAGCCGCAGATTTTTTGAAAGATTTAGTTGATTTAACCAAGATGGGAGAGATTACTGTTGATCCTCTAACCTGTGCAACTAAAACTCCAGGTTTATATGCAGCCGGCGATGTTACTAATGTTAAATACAAGCAAATCATTGTTGCGGCTGGAGAGGGGACTAAGGCAGTTTTATCTGTTTATTCTTTTTTACAAAATCAGTTATGAAACTAGTAATTAAATGAATTAAGGTTATGAAACTAGTAATTAAATGAATTAAGGTTATGAAACTAGTAATTAAATGAATTAAGGTTATGAAACTAGTAATTAAATCACTTCAGGTCAGAAAGATTCTAGATTCCCGGGCTAAGCCAACGGTTGAAGTTGAATTGGTAAGCTCGAATGAAAAAGTATTGGCTTCAGTTCCGAGCGGAACTTCTATTGGGAAATATGAAACTAAGAATTTGCCAGCCGACAAAGCAGTAGCCATTATTAATAGACTGTCAAAAAACATTTTAAAGAAAAACTTTAAGTCACAGTCAGATTTTGACAAGTATTTAAAATTAAAGTCTAAATTTGCCAACGTCACTCTGCCTTTATCAGTTGCTTTTTGTCGGGCCTTTAAAACTTTACCGAAATCAAAAAGACGTCCGCAATTAATGGTTTTAGGATTTGAAGGCGGAATTCATTCAGATTCTTCTTTAAAAATTCAGGAAATCATGATTATCAGTAAAAATGTTAATCAAGGACTTTTAAATTACGGAAGATTAAAAAAAGCTTTATTAAAAGAAAAGATTGACACCGATGTAGGATTAGAGGGCGGATTTGCTCCAAATAATCTTAATGATTATCAAGCGATGCAGATTCTGAAAAAGTCTTTACCAGCTCAAACTAAGTATGCCATTGATGTTGGCGGCAGTTATTTCAAGCCAAGCGAGAAATATGATTTGGAAGACTTAATTAAAGACTTTAAGATCGTTAGTATTGAAGACCCGTTTGCGGAAAAAGATATTAAAAATTGGCAAAGTTTTTTCAAAAAGTTCGGAAAAGATCATTTAGTAGTTGGCGATGATTTGGTGGCTACCAATACTTTTAGGCTGAAGAAAGCCCTTTCTCCCTTATTGATTAACGCAGTTATTGTTAAGCCAAACCAAATCGGTACTATTTCTGAAACTCTGGAATTTGTGAGATTGGCCAGGAAAAATAAACTAAAAATCATTGTCTCACACCGGTCAGGCGAAACCAATGATCCTTTCATAGCTGAACTAGCTTTGGCTATTGGATCTGATTTTGTTAAATTCGGCGGCATGGCCAGGGGAGAAAGATTGGCTAAGTACAATTGTCTTTTACAAGTTTAATTAATCTTCATGAAAAGAATTTTTATACAAGAAACGCCAAAGTACGTTGATAAAAAGATCAAAATTGCTGGCTGGGTTAATATTAAGCGTGATCATGGCAAGCTGGTTTTTGTTGATATTAGAGATGGCAGTGCCATGATTCAATTAGTTGGTGGCGAGTTGCTTTCTGGTCTTAGGCCTCAGGATGTAATTGAAATTGTTGGCTTGGTCCAGAAAAGACCGCTGGCCATGGTTAATAAAAATATTCTGACTGGTAAAATAGAAGTAGCGGTTCAGGGGCTAGTAGTTCTATCTAAGGCTGAAGAATTGCCTTTTGATATGGGTCAGGAAGATTTGAACCTTGAGTTGCCGACGCTACTTGATTGGCGTCCGCTTTCTTTACGGCATCCAAAAGTTACTGCTATCTTTAAGGTTCAAGAAACAATTATTAGTGGTTTTCGCGAAGTTTTAAAACAAGATGGCTTTACGGAAATTCAAGTGCCAACCATTGTGCCTTCGGCAACCGAGGGCGGCGCCGAAGTTTTTAGGGTGAAATATTTTGACAAAGATGCTTTTTTAGCTCAGTCTCCGCAGATGTATAAGCAAATCATGGTGGGCGTTTTTGAAAGAGTTTTTACTTTAGCTCATGCCTATCGGGCTGAACCGTCGGTGACTACCCGTCATTTGACAGAATATTTAAGCTTGGACGCAGAAATGGGTTTTATCGAGTCATTTACAGAGATTATGGAAGAAGTAGAAAAAACGATCAGATATGTTTTTCAGAAACTTAACAAAGAAAGAGCCGAAGAGTTAAAAATGTTTGGAGTCACTACTCCTCAACTACCAGAAAAGATTCCGCAGTTAAAAATGCGTCAGGCTCAGCAAATTATTTTTGAGAGAACAAACCGTGATAATCGCCAAGAACCGGACTTGGAACCAGAAGACGAAAAAGAAATTTGTCGTTATGCTCTTGAAAAATATGGCTCAGAACTAATTTTCATTACTCATTATCCAGCTAAAAAAAGACCGTTTTATACTTATCCAGATCCTCAAGATCCAGAATATACCTACAGTTTTGATCTTTTGGGGCGAGGCTTGGAATGGGTAACTGGCGGTCAGAGAATTAATGATTACCAGCAACTTTTAAAAAATATTAAAGAGTGGGGTAATAAACCCGAGGATTTTGAGATTTATTTGCAAGCCTTTAAATTTGGCATGCCACCTGAAGGTGGATTTGCCTTGGGCGCAGAAAGAATCACTATGCAGGTCTTGGGCTTAAAGAATGTCCGAGAAGCATCGCTCTTTCCGCGTGATATGGAAAGAATTGACCAGAGACTATCTCTTTTAAAAGCTAAGATTCGGCAGAAAAAGAGATGAAGATTCTTGCTAGAATTTGCAGACATTATTACTTTTTTCTAAGGAATAAATGAAAGGAATTAAATTTTTTGGCGTTGGTATTGTTATCGGTTTAGCTTTTTCCTTGAGCGTCAATAGCGCCCAATTTGCCATGGAAGATTTTTTAATTAATGAAATTTATTTTCCAGATAACATTCTCCTGGCTCAGATTTCTAGAGAAAGTTTGAGCAGAAAAAATTCAATCGATTTTAATGTTAAGGCTAAAGCTGCTTTAGTGGTTAAGGTCAGTAGTGATGGAGAGCAGACAATTATTTTTGACCAAAATTCAAACGCTAAGATGCCGATTGCTTCTCTGACAAAATTGATGACGGCTATTATTTCTTTGGATAACCAGCCGCTTTCCAAAATAGTTGAAATCAGCCGGGCAATGATTTCCCAAGAGTGGAGTAATGGTAATTTAAAGGTTGGCGAGAAGATTATGGTTGGGGAATTATTAAAAATGGCTTTAGTGGAATCGAATAATGATGCTGCCAGCGCTTTGGCCGAAGTCAACGAAGTCAACGAAGTTGACAGTCGCCAAGAATTTATTAAGATGATGAATTTAAAAGTAAAAGAATTTGGCTTAAGATCAACTAATTTTTCAACTCCGACTGGATTAGAAGTAGAGAATAATTTTTCTAGCGCCGAGGATCTGGCCAATTTAACCATTTTAATTTTAAAAAAGTACCCCCTAATTTTGGAAATTTCAGCACAGCCTTCAGTCATAGTTTTAAGCGAGAACGGAGAACTTCACCATCGGGCTTTTAACACTAATGAATTATTGAATTCTTTTAGCGAGCTGGCTGGAAAAAGGATCGTTGGCGGCAAAACCGGCTATACTGACGAGGCCGGTGGCTGTATTATTTTAATTCTGAAAGATAAAAATAATAATCACTTTATTAACGTTATTTTAGGGGCTGATTCTCACGAATCTCGTTTCAGTGAAATGAAAAAGTTAATTGAGGCTTTTGATTAAGATGCAACTTCTTTGAAGTTTGCAGACATATTTATTTTTTAAACGCATAAGATGAAATTTTACGGCCTTTCGTTTGATGTTATTAAAATCTTAAGCTTGGGCTTTTTCTCTTTTATTATGGCAGCTTTTTTAGCCAAGCCTTTGATTAGTTTCTTATATAAGAAGAAGCTTTGGCGTAAGCAGGTCAGAACCAAGGCTATTGATGGCGGTGATGTTTCTTATTTTCAGAAATTTCATTCAGAAGGTGAAATCAGAACGCCAAGATTTGGTGGCATTTTGATCTTTGCCACCACCTTAATTTTAGTTTTTTTGTTTTTTTTACTCGACAATCTGTTTAATATTCAGATTTTTAACAAATTAAATTTTCTGAGCCGGAGTCAAACCTGGTTGCCCTTGTTTGCCCTGGTAGCCGCTTCTTTACTCGGTTTAACCGATGATTTGCTTCAGGTTTTTAGCAAAGGTAAATATGTTGGTGGGGGATTAAGCTTAGTTTATCGCTTGAGCTTGGTAGCTGTTATTGGCATTATTGGCGCCTTATGGTTTTACTTTAAACTGGATTGGCATACAATTCATATTCCCGGGATAGGTAATTTTGAGATCGACGGCCTTTATATTCCCTTATTTATTATTACTATGATGGCAGTTTATTCAGGCGGAGTGATCGACGGCATTGATGGTTTGGCTGGCGGAGCTTTCGCAATTATCTTTACTGGTTATGCGGTCATCGCCATTTTTTTACGCCAAATAGATTTAGCTGCTTTTTTATCTGTCATCCTGGGCAGCTTAATGGCTTTTTTATGGCACAATATCCCACCCGCCAAATTTTATATGGGCGAAACTGGAGTTTTAGGATTGACTGCCACGTTAACCGTAGTGGCTTTTTTAACTGATTCAGTGCTAGTATTGCCGATTATCGGATTGATTTTATTTGTCGAATCAGGTTCTGTTATTTTACAGCTTCTTTCTAAGAGGTTCAGGGGCAAGAAACTATTTTTAGCAGCTCCAATTCATCATCATTTTGAGGCCAAAGGGTGGCCGGCGCCTCAAATAACCATGAGGTTTTGGCTTATCACAATGGTAGCAATGATGGTCGGGGTAATTATTAGGCTTTTTGGTTAACCATGGCAATCCAAAATAAACCCTTTATTGCTTTAAGAAAAAAATATCTTCAGTTTTCATATGAAAAATTTTCCTGGAAAGTTTTAGAAAATGATTTACAAATATCTTTTAATTTTATAATAGGGGAGGAGATCTCATTTTCCCCTCAGCTTTTAGTTAAAAAAATAGATGCAAAAAGAATAAAAAAAATTGGTAAAAAAGTTATTGATAATCTGGTTTTTAATATTGGCTTAATCGAAATGATTTCATATTGGAAGGCGACCTGTTCTCCGGAGATTTTAATCAAAGCCGGAACATTAAGTCATGATCAAATCAGGTGGTGGAAAGATTTGATTTTCAACGGCATGGCTCAGTATTTTTATGAAAACCAGATTAATTTTATGGAAAAAGGTTTCTTAAAAATTAAACTGGCTAAAAAGGGGAAACTATTCCGACCAATCAGTCTAAAATTAAAAGAACGTTATTTAGTGCCCGTTGGCGGCGGTAAGGATTCAGTGGTAACAATCGAGCTTTTAAAAGAGGCTGGCAAAGAAATTAGCTGTTTTTCTTTAAACCCTAGCCAAGCTTCTAAGGAAGTGATTAAGATCGCTGGCTACGAAAAACCAATTACAGTGCTTAGGAAAATTGACCCAAAACTTCTGGAGATGAATAAAGAGAATTTCTTGAACGGCCATACTCCGTTTACTGCTTATTTATCTTTCTTGAGTGTTTTAATAGCGACAATTTTTGATTACAGGTCAATCGTTTTCTCTAACGAACAAAGCGCTAACGAAGGCAATGTCTGGTATTTCGGCAAAGAGGTTAACCATCAGTATTCTAAGACTTTTAAATTTGAGAGGAGGTTTAGGAATTATCTTCAGAAATATTTAATCAAAGGGATTGAGTATTTCAGTTTATTAAGGCCTCTTTATGAATTGCAGATTGCTAAGATTTTTACTGGTTATCCTAAATATTTTAAGTCATTTTTAAGCTGTAATCAAAAAGCTAAAAATAAACGCTGGTGCGGTAAATGCTCTAAATGCTTATTTGTTTTTACTTGCTTTTTTCCATTTTTGAGTAAGCTAGAAATGAAAGCTATTTTTGGACAAGATTTATTCACCAAGAACGATCTTTTACAGATTATGAAAGAGTTAATCGGCGAGAGTGATTTTAAGCCTTTTGAATGTGTTGGTACCAAAAAAGAAAGCATTATCGCTTTTTATTTAAGTCTCAAGAAAGCCAGAAGCGGCGAAGCCGGAGAGATGCCGACTTTGCTTGCTTACTTTAAAAACAGGATTTCTTCCAGATATTTCAATTTAGAATCTGAATCAAGAAGAATTCTAAGTTCTTATAATCCCAAACATTATTTGCCGCTTGAAATGAGAAAAATATTAAGGAACAAGATTGACATTTAGAAGTTTCGGATTGCCATTTTAACGGAATGACCTATTGATGCAGAAATTCCGGGAATTTCTGTTTTTTTGTTTTACCCTTGTTTTTTTCTTTAATATAAGTTAATTTACACCAAAGGAGGTTAAATATAACTCAGTTTAATTTGTACCTTATAAAATTCAAATTTTCAGAAAGGAGAAACATATGTTAAGCATAGGATTCAGACAAATGTTGGCAAGAAGGCAGAAAGCGATAAACTCGCTGGTCTGTGTAGGGCTTGATCCGCTTCCCGATAAACTGCCGTCTCATTTCAATAACAAGCATCTATCCCTTGCAAATAAAGTTGCTGAATGGATGATAGCAATTGTTGAAGCGACGGTACCTTATGCCTCAATGTTCAAACCGCAAAGCGCTCATTGGGAAGCGATACCCGGCGGAATTGAGGCGCTTCAAAAGGTAGTCCGGCATATCCATAATTATTATCCCGGCATTCCTGTTTTTCTTGATTGCAAACGCGGAGATATTGCTCGGACTCAAGCATGCTATAGCATTGCTCATTTTAATTTCGGCGAAGTTGACGGGATGAATTTTTCACCGTATATGGGCAAAGATTGCATGGAAGCCCTTGTTGACAAAAAACACCTTGGCCGCGCTCTTGTCGGATTATGCTACACAAGTAACCCGGCTGCCCGGCAAGTGCAGGATGTCCGATTAGCCGATGGTCGTCTCTACTGGGAATTTATGGCTGAAACCATCTTAAATTGGGCCGAAGAGTTGGAAGTAGCTCAGAATGCAGGACTGGTAATGGCGGCTGCTTACGAAAATCCGAGAGGATCCGCAATCATCTATTCTGAACACTTGGCGCGATGCCGGCAAATTGTCGGCGATAAGCTCTGGTTTTTGATTCCAGGTATCGGCGCCCAAGGAGGCTTCGTAGTCGAAACCGTCCGTGTCGGTTTCATTGATTATGGTTCAATTGCCGTCAATTCTTCCTCTGGAATCATTTTTGCCAGTTCCGGCAAAGATTTTGCAGAGGCCGCTGCAGCAAAAGCTAAGCAGTTGCGCGATATTACCTATACAGCAGTTGCATTTACAAAAGCTGTATGGGAAAGAAAAGTGTATCATTAAATGTAGCAATAAATCCCTTTGATTGGAAACCAGAGGGATTTTTCTTTTCCTAAAACCTTTATTTAACTGTATTTTCGTGCTATTACAAGATAAAGATTCGGTTAATTCCTTGGCTAGATTGTCCGTAAAAGCGGTAGAACCACGGATTTATCCGCGGGACTTTAGTTTAACATTAGAATGAACCTAAATTATCTTAAAGATAAAGAAATTTTAATTCTAGGTTTTGCCCGAGAAGGCAGGGACAGTTTTTTATTTTTAAGAAAGCTGTTTCCTCAAAAAATACTGGGGATTGCCGATAAATCAAATTTGAAAGATCTTGATCCTGAATCTCGGCGGTTGATTAAGAAAGATAAGTATCTAAATTTTTATTCCGGTCAAAACTATCTAAAATCCTTTAAAAAGTATAATTTAATTATTAAGTCGCCAGGAATTCCTTTAAAAAGAATTAAACCGTTCATCGGTAAAAAACAAATTTTAACCTCTCAAACAGAAATCTTTTTTGCCAGCTGTCCCGGAAAAATTATCGGCATTACTGGCACTAAAGGCAAGAGCACGACTGCTTCTTTGATATATCAAGTTTTAAAAAGCGGGGGATTAAAAGCTTTTCTAGTTGGCAATATTGGCCAGCCAGTTTTATTTTTATTGTTGAATGCCATATCAGAAGATATTTATGTTTATGAGTTGTCTAGCCATCAGCTTGCAGACTTAAAGAAATCTCCTCAAATAGCTGTTTTTCTAAATCTCTATCCTGAGCATCTTGATTATTATCGAAGCTTTAATGAATATTTTAAAGCTAAACAGAATATTTGTCGTTATCAGAAGAAGACGGATTTTTTCCTTTTTAATCCAGAAAATAAATATGTCTTTAAGACTGCTAAAATTTCTAGAGCAAGGAAGATTGCCTTAAGTTCAAAAACAGCGGAAAAATTCTTGGCTAAATGCGGAAAGACAAAACTTATTGGTGATTTTAATTTGTTAAATATGGCCGCCGCCATCGAAGTTGGCAAAATCTTTAAGGTTTCTAAGAGCAAAATTATTAAAACCCTAAAAGGATTTAAACCTTTACCGCACCGGCTCGAATTTATCGGTCAGTATCAAGAGATAAAGTTTTACAATGATTCCTTGGCAACTATTCCTCAAGCAACTATCGAAGCGCTGGCTGCCTTGGGAAACGAAGTCGAGACTATTTTCCTGGGCGGTTTTGACAGGAACTTGGAATTTAAGAAATTGGCTAAAAAAATCATTGCCAGTAATCTTAAAACCTTGATATTCTTTCCCGGTACTGGAAAAAAGATTTGGCGAGAAATTAGGAAGATAAAACCCCAAAATCGCTTTTTTAATTATTTTTTCATTGACAAAATGGAAAGGGGAGTTGATCTGGCTTTTAAGTACACTCATTCGGGAAAAATTTGTCTTTTATCTTGCGCTTCACCAAGTTTCGACCTTTTTTCTGATTATAAGGATAGGGGTGACCAATTTAAAAAATATGTCAGGCAATTTAGAAAATGACATTTTTTAGCTGTCTTAGCCGATGAAAAACTTAAAAAATACAAATTTTACCTTAATTATAGCTGGCTCGCTTTTACTTTTACTTGGTGCTTTGATCTTAGCTAGTACCTCAACCGTTTTTTCAATGGAAAAGTTCGGTAATCAGAATTATCTTTTAAAACACCAGTTGTTATTTGGACTATTGCCGGGTCTGATTTTGGGATTAGCCGGTTTTTTAATCCCGTTACCAATAATTAAGAAATTTTCTTTTTTAGCTTTTCTTTTTATTATTTTATGCCTATGCTTGCTTTTTGTTTCAACAACCGAATTAAAACTTTTTAATGCTTCTAGCTGGATAAACTTTGGCATTTTTAGTTTTCAGCCTTCAGAGTTTTTAAAACTAGTTTTAATTTTATATCTTGGTGTCTGGTTGACAAAGCAGGATTCTAAAAAATCGCTAATTCCTTTTTTGATAGTGATGGCAATAGTTTCCCTGCTTTTAATTCTTCAACCCGATATTGGCACCCTAGTGATTGTGGCGGTGATTGGTTTGGCTGTTTTCTTTGCTACGAACACGCCTCTTTGGCAGAACTTTCTGATTTGGTTGTCTGGCTTGGCAGCCTTAGGTATTTTGATTAAAGTGGCTCCATACCGGATGAATCGCTGGAGAGTTTTCATTAATCCTGACTTTGATCCTATGGGTATTGGCTATCAATTAAAGCAGTCGTTAATTTCTATTGGTTCTGGGGGTATTTTTGGCTTAGGGTTTGGGGGATCTAGGCAAAGATTTAATTTTTTGCCGGCTACCATTGGCGATGCCATCTTTTCAATTTTTGCCGAGGAAGCTGGTTTTTTTGGAGCTATTATCCTACTTTCAATTATTTTTGTTTTTGTTTGGCAAGGATTTAAGATTGCTAAAGCTTCTAAGGATAAATTTTCCCAAGTTGTCGCTGTTGGTATTTGTTTCTGGATAGGCTTTCAGTCATTAGTTAACATCTGTTCAATGACAGGAATTTTTCCCTTAACCGGCGTTCCATTACCATTTATTAGTTATGGCGGTTCCCATTTGACTTCTGAATTAGCGGGCTTAGGCATATTATTAAATATATCAAGACAAACATAATTCAAGAGATATGAAAATAGTTTTTACCGGTGGAGGTAGCGGAGGTCACATTTTCCCCTTAATCGCCGTAGTCAGGGAAATCAAAAGTCTTTATATTCAAACCAGGATTGAAGATAATTTAAATGTTTTCGCTGAAGCCAAGGGGAGCAATAACCCTAAAGACCCTCTCAGAGAATCTTTAGATCTTTATTACCTTGGCCCCAGAGATGAATTCGGGTTGATTTTACTTGCCCAAGAAGGAGTTAAAACTAGAGAGGTTTCTACTGGCAAAATAAGAAGATATTTTGATTGGCAAAGCTTTTTTGAAAACGCTATTGATATATTCTTTAAGATGCCATTTGGAGTTTTGCAATCATTCTTTTATCTATTTTTTATTGCTCCAGACTTAATTTTCAGTAAAGGTGGTTATGGCTCTTTTCCAATAGTGATTGCCGGTTGGGTATTAAGGATTCCAATTTTTTTACATGAGTCTGATGCTGATGCCGGTTTAAGTAATCTTTTGCTTTCTAAATTTGCCAAAAAGATTCTAATTTCTTTTCCTAAGACAGAAAGATTGCCCCCTTCAAAATCAATTTTAGTTGGTAACCCAATCAGGAAAGAAATTCTTCAAGGGACTCTTAAAAAAGCCAAAGAAATTTTTAAATTGACCGGGGAAAAGCCAGTGGTGCTTATTCTCGGCGGTTCCCAGGGCGCCCAACCCATAAATGATATGATTTTGACCATTCTTCCCAAACTTCTCCAAGATTATGAGATTTTACATCAAGTTGGTGAGAAGAACTTTGCTAAATATTTACCCGAGGTTAATATCACTATCTCTAAAGAAATAAAAAAATATTATCACCCAGTAGCTTTCTTTAGAGAACAAGAATTAAAGCACGTTCTAGCAGCAGCAGATTTGGTAGTGGCTCGAGCTGGGTCTGGAACTTTATTTGAGATTGCCGCTGTCGGCAAGCCTTCAGTTATTATGCCCTTACCTGATTCAGCTCAGGGTCATCAATTAAAGAATGCTTATGCTTATGCGGCCAGTGGGGCGGCTATTGTCTTGGAGCAAAATAATACAACGCCAAACTTTTTTCTAGAAAAGCTCAAATATCTTTTCTCTCATCCTAATGATTTGGAAAAAATGAGGCAGGCGACTTCAGGTTTTTCCAATCCCGAAGCAGGAAAGAATATTGCCAGAATCATTTTTAATTCTTTAAAAACATGATAACGAACTGGAAGTTTGGTATATTATTGTGTGTTAGAATATAATCAGACTATGGAATCGTTAACTTCTAAAAAAGAAGAAATTAGAACTAGATTTGCGCCATCGCCAACTGGTTTTTTGCAATTGGGAAATTTAAGAACAGCCTTATTCGCTTATCTTTTTGCTAAAAAAAATAATGGCGTTTTCATTTTAAGGATTGAAGATACCGATAAAGAAAGATCAGAGCCAGAGTACGAAAAAGCAATTCTGGAAACCTTAAAATGGACAGGTTTGTTATGGGACGAGGGACCCGAGGTTGATGGTGTCTACGGACCTTATCGTCAGAGCGAGAAACTTGATGTTTATGAAAAATACTTAAAACAGCTTTTAAGCGAAGATAAGGCATTTTATTGTTTTTGTTCTGAGGAAGAACTGGAAACTTATCGTCAATACAGATTAAGCCAAGGTCAATCCGCAGCTTATTCTGGGAAGTGCCGGGAAATAACTTTATCCCAAGCTGAGCAAAAGCTTAGTAGGGGAGAGAAAGCAATTATCCGTTTTAAGAATACAATTGTCCAACCTATTATTTTTAACGATATTATCCGCGGTAAAACAGAATTTGATCCTCATCTAATTGGTGACTTTTCTATTGCTCGCGACCTTCGTTCTCCGCTTTATAATTTTTCTTGCGTGATTGATGATTTTGACATGAAAATTACTCATGTTATTAGGGGCGAGGATCATATTTCTAATACTCCTAAGCAAATTATGCTTCAAAAAGCTTTTGGTTTTCCTAGTCCAGAATATGCCCACCTGCCAATGATTTTAGCTTCCGATCGATCAAAGCTAAGTAAGCGTCATGGTGCTGTTTCAACTTTAGCATACCGGGATGAAGGTTATCTGCCAGAAGCTTTAATTAATTTCCTAGTGCTTTTGGGCTGGCATCCGGAAGACGACAGAGAAATCTTTACCATAAAAGGCTTGGTAAAAGAATTTTCTCTCGAAAGGGTTCAAAAATCAGGAGCCATTTTCAATCAGCAAAGATTAGATTGGCTTAATGGTTTTTACTTGAGGAATTTAAGTTTAGAAAACTTAACAAAAAAGTGTTTACCTTTTTTAATTCAATCAGGGCTGATAAAAGTTTTTGAAGAATCTATTCCGGCTCAACTAATCCCGGCTGCTATTGAAGAGTCTTGGCAAAAGCGAGAGTACGAGATAGCGAGTACCAAAGAAATTGTCGGTTTCGATTATTTAGAAAAAATAGTCAGTCTTTACCAGCAGCGTTTAAAAAAACTTTCAGAAATTATAGAGCTGACAGATTTCTTTTTTAAAGAAAAGATTAATTTTTCAGTTGATCTTTTAAAATGGAAAGAAATGACCAACGAGGAAGTCAGGGGCTCTCTGGAAGTATTAGAAAAAGTTTTGGGGGGAATAAGCCCTGAAAACTGGCAGAAAGAAAATTTGGAAAATATCCTTTTAGCTGAGGCAGAGAAAATACGTCCCAAAGTGCAGCAAGCTGACTTCGGGGTAAAGGATAGGGGAGATAGAGGGTATTTGCTTTGGCCGCTAAGAGTGGCTTTGAGCGGCAAACAATTTTCAGCCGGTCCTTTTGAAATCGCCGATATTTTAGGAAAAGATAAAACTATTAAAAGAATTCAACAAGCAATAAAAATATAAGTAAAGCTCGAAATTAAAATGAAAAATCATTATCCTATTATTCTTTTTTTTGCCCTCGTTTTTAGCCTTTGGGCAGCCCCAAGCCTATTAATGGCTATAGACAGCTCTCAGGCCTTTATCGAGCCCCCAGACACGCTTGAGGGTCTTAAAACCATGGTTTTAAAGCTATCGGAAGGTTTTCTAAGTGGTTTTAAAGCTGCTTTAAATGAGGCTAAGGCTTTTTGGAATGATATGGTTAGCTGGCTTAGGGAATGGTGGAGTCATAATTTGGCAAATAAGGTTAAGGTTTGGTTAAATAATGCCTGGCAGAAGCTAAAATCTTTATTCTTAGAAAGAAAAGATATTTTTGAGAAAGAGCTTGATGAGGAAAAAAAGGAAATGGGCGAAGATGTTAAAAAAGAAATTCCAGAGTTGAAGAAAACTTTTTTAGAAAAACTTAAAGAAATAATTAAATAATAATTTAATAGTACAAAAGCAGTAAGAGAGGACTGTTAAGATGGTAATAGTAAGGTACGCATAATTATACTTAAGCGATTAATCATGAATAAAGATTCGAGATCTATCCCCGCTCATTTATCAGATTTTTTAGATTGGTTGGATATAGAAAAAGGCCTATCAGCCAAATCTCAAGAAAATTATGCCAGATTCTTAGGAAGATTTTTGAGTTGGCTTAAAAAAAATAATTTACAAAACATAAAACCTCATGAGCTTACTTCCGATCATGTCTGGAGGTACCGGGTTTTTCTGTCCCGCCAATATCGGTCAAAGTCTAATGCTGTGCTTAAGAGATCTACCCAAAACTATTACTTGATTGCCGTCAGGTCTTTATTAAACTATTTTGCCGATCGCGACATTATATCTTTACCATCAGAAAAGATAAAGTTAGCCAAAGATAAAAAAGAAAAACAGGTTCGCTTTCTTAATCTAGATCAGATCGAGAAATTAGTTTCCGTTATTAAGATAGATAAAATCCAGGGACTCAGAGATAGGGCGATTCTAGAAGTTTTATTCTCTACTGGAATGAGAATTGCTGAGTTGGCGGCTCTGAATCGCAATCAGTTTAAAAATTTAGCTTTTAAGAGATTGGAGCTTGGCATTATTGGCAAGGGTGGCCGAGCCAGGACAGTTTATTTCTCAGAAAGATCTCTAGAATGGTTGGGGAAATATTTAAAGACTAGAAATGACGATAACAAACCCTTATTTATTAATTATCGCCGTCGTAATGGTACTGACGAAAGATTATCGGTTCGTTATATGGAAAAGATGATCAAAAGATATGCGCTTTTAGCCGGATTGCCCTCAAATACTACCCCCCATGTCATGAGGCATAGTTTTGCTTCTGATCTTTTAAGCCAAGGTGTAGATTTAAGAATAATACAGGAATTTTTGGGCCATAAGAACATTTCTGCTACCCAAATCTATACCCATGTAACCAGTAAAAAGCTGAGAGATATTCATCGCAGGTTTCACGCCGCTGATAATACTAAAGAGTAATTAGCTTTTCCAAAGTCTTTTGGATTCTCTGTTGTTCGCCTAAAACTAAATCACCATCATATTCGCCACTGTGCATTGTTTGTTTTGAATAAGAAGGTCTTTTTTGGTCAAGATGCAGATTAAAATAAAGAAAATCATCATTTTCTTCCAGATAAACATGAAATCTTGGATAATCTCTGCCCAAAGGCCTGACTAAATTAAACTCATGATCAGTCCCCTTTAATAGCCTATATCCTAAGATTCTGGCTAAATTAGCTATATTTTCCCTTGGTTTTTTAGATTTAAATCTCATTTTTTAAATTAAAAACAGTGAAAAATTCATAAATTTACCAATATTTTCCACTCTTAAGGCATGGTTTCTATTTGAATGGGTTCTTTTTGTCTAGATATATCATAATCGCTATAATCAGAAACTAAATAGCCGGCAGCAAATGAGAATAAAGAGATCAAAATCACTGTCGTAACTATCAATATATCGTTGAGATTATTTTTGACAAAAGCTTTAAGTTTTGTTACCATGAGTTTATCTTAAATAATTTAAGCAAATATGTCCAAGACTAAGGCAACAGGGACTTCAGGATTAGGAAGAAGGTCTCGACCAAAATATCTGGGGATCAAAATCAATGACAATCAGTCGGTTAAGGCCGGCATGGTAATTATCCGGCAAAGAGGGACTAAATTTGTGCCCGGTAATAATGTTAGAATTGGCAGTGATGATACCCTTTATGCCGGCAAACCAGGCACGGTTAAATTTACTACTAAAAAAGTAAAGCGCTTTGATGGTTCCCAAAGACTAGCTAAGGTAGTCAGCATTCTTGCTTAAGAATAACAACTACTCCCCTTTTGAAAGAAAACAGCCCCTGATCAAGGGGTTGTTTTCTTTTGTTATTTTTCTTCTTTATGTTCGCCGCTGACGATCACTTGGATTTGAGATTCTAGATTATGATCAAATTTTAGACTGACCGGATATTCCCCTACTTCCTTAATGGGTTCAGTTAAATCAATTTGGTTTTTCTTTATTTCAAACCCCATTTCTTTGAGCTTATCAGCTATTTTCTGGGCAGTAATTGATTCAAAAATTTGGTTTTCTTCGCCAACCCTGACTTGCATCATCACTTCTAAGCCGTCTGTGGCCGAGGCCATCTCTTGAGTTTTCTTTAAGTGGCCTTCAGCTTTTTTCTCTAGGAGGGTTTTTTGGATTTTAACCCATTCCATCATTTCTTTAGTGGCCGGTTTGACTTGATTTTTAGGAATTAAAAAATTGCGGGCAAAGCCATCTGCCACTTCTTTAATCTCGTATTTTTTACCTAATTTATCGATATCTTCTAGTAAAACGACCTTCATTTTATCGACTTAGATTTATTTGTATTTATTTTACCTGATCTCCTTTAAAATTTCAATAGCTTTATCTAGCTGTGGATCTTTGTCGGCCTGATAATCCTCATCAGTAATTTCAATCTCGATATCAGGAATCAAGCCATGATCTGAGATTGATAGGCCCTTTGGAGTCAGCCATTTTGCTACAGTCACTTTTAAAGAAGAGCCATCTTTAAAATTTTTAACTTCTTGGACTGATCCTTTGCCAAAAGAAGTTTTTCCAATTAGTTTAATATCGCGATTATCTCGCAGAGCTCCAGCCAAGATTTCGCTAGCTGATGCTGATCCTTGGTTAATTAAAACTACCATTGGCAAGCTGGAAAAAATGTCATTACCGTCAGTAATGTATTCCTTAGGTTCGGCTTTATCTCCAAAATCTTCAATAACTACCAAGGAACCCCTTTCTATAAATAAGCTGGCAATATCTCGCGAAACCTCAAGGTAACCGCCGGGGTTATTCCTTAAGTCAAGGATGATTTTATCTGCAGGAGAATTTAGAATTTCCAGGGAAGCTTTCCCGAAATCATAACCAGCTTTTTCTGAAAACTGATAAAGTTCAATATAGGCAATATTATCGTCTATTAGTTCCCATTTTAAAGAAGGCACTTCGATAACATCCCTAATGATTTCAAAATCTTTAGTATTGTTCCATTCTTCTCTAAAAATCGCTAAAGTCACTGCAGTTCCCTTTTTACCCCGGATTTTAGTAACCGCGTCATCAATAGTCATATCGCTGGTAAAAACGCCATCAATTTTAATGATTTTATCTCCAGCCCTTAATTTTGCTTTTTGAGCTGGGGTGTTTTCCAAAGGAGTAATAACTTGAAGTTGACCATTCTTTTTACCAATTTCCATGCCAATACCTTCAAATTTACCAGAAACATCTTCCATAAACTTTTTGCTTTCTTCGGGATTCATGAAAATGGTATAGGGATCTTCTAAAGAGCTGACTACACCAGCAACAGCCCCATAAAGCATTTTCTGGTTATCAAACTTGGTTTTATCAATAAACTTTTCTTTTAAAGTCTGCCAAGTTTCCCAAAAAAGAGTGAAATCTAAATCCGGGGCATTATCACCTGCTCCTTGGGAAAAGAACTCATTAACTGCCCTTGCTTCTCCTTGTTGTTGTCCAATAACGAAACCCAAAAAGGCGCTGGCAATAACCAGGGCAAGGACAATAACTATCTTGGGAAGCTTTTTCATGAGTTTTAGAATAGCAGAATTAAAAAATAAAGTCTATTAGTATTATAGCATAAAGACCTGCACGCTATATTCTAGTATACCAGTTCCTACTTAAAGCGAATTTGGCTTTCGAGTCCTTATTACTCAATACAGCCAGCCTTTTTATTCTGGCAATGCAGTCTAGTTTTATATTTGCTTTACTTGTGTGCCCCCAGAAGGACTCGAACACAAGTTCCCGCTTTCAGCGGGACTCGCGACCCCGCCTCCCTCGCTTCGCTCAGTCCGGCTTTCGAGTCCAAAGGACTCGAACACAAGTTCCCGCTTTCAGCGGGACTCGCGACCCCGCCTCCCTCGCTTCGCTCAGTCCGGCTTTCGAGTCCTCTTACAAAGCTAATGCTCGCTAAGAAATAACAAAAAATATCTTTAAAATTCGGTAATATTAGTGCCCCCAGAAGGACTCGAACCTTCAACCGCTTCCTTAAAAGGGAATTGCTCTACCAATTGAGCTATGGGGGCGTTTTTTTTCCGAACGACTAATGACTAATTATTCTAATATCTAATGAAATCCTAATGACCAATTGTTTTTAACATTAGAAATTAGGTTAATTAAAAATTTTTACAGTCCTTCCTCTTTTAACTGTTCTAGTAATTGTTTTTGTTTTCTAGTCAGTTTTTTAGGAATTTTTAACTCTAATCCAACATACAAATCTCCTTGGCCATATCCTTGGAAATGAGGAATGCCTTTTCCAGATAATCTTAGCATTTTCTTTGGTTCAGATCCAGCCGGAATTTTAACCATGAATTTCTTGCCAGCCAAATCAGTAATTTCAACATTGTCTCCGGCTGCTAGTTGGGAAAAATTTAAAAACAGCTTCATCAAAAGATCGTCTCCCCTTCTTTCAAAAACAGGATGATCTTTAAGGAAAATCCTGACGTACAGGTCTCCGGCCTTGACACCTCTTTTGCCTTGCTCGCCAGCGCCCTCAATTTTAATCAATTGGTTTTGATCAACACCAGCCGGAATAAAGATCTTAATAGTTTCTTTGCTTTTTATGCGACCCTCTCCTTTGCAGACATTGCATGGTTTCTCCGGTTTCTTACCTTCACCTTTGCAGTCGGGACAAGTCACATAACTGCTGAAAGAACCCAGGATAGTTCTTTTGAGCTGTTGAACCTGGCCGGCACCACGGCAAGTAACACACTCTTTAATTTGAGTGTTGGGCTCTCCCCCAGATCCTTGGCAGCGCTGGCATTTAACTAGCTTTTCTAAAGTAATTTCTTTTTCCTGACTTTTTAAGATTTCCTCTAAAGACATTTGGATAGCGACTTCAATATTTCTTCCGGTTCTCGAAGATTTTCTTCTAGATTGGCCAAAGCCGAAAAACTCTTCAAAAATATCTCCCAAATTACCAAAATCATGCCACTGGTTAGCGCCGCCAGCATTTTCCCCGCCATAGGCGGAAAAAACCTGGCCAAACTGGTCGTATTGAGCCCTCTTGTTTTTATCTGAAAGAGTTCGGTAAGCTTCGTTTACCTCCTTGAATTTTGCTTCGTTACCACCCTTATCAGGATGATGTTTATGCGCTAAGCGATGATAAGCTTTTTTAATCTCTTCAGAATTGGAGTTTTTATTAACACCGAGAATTTGATAATAGTCTTTAGCCATACTTAGCTATTATTCTTTTTCTTTAGACTCGCCTTCTTCAGCCTTAGGCTCGTTTTTGTCCTGTCCTGTTTTTGGTTCATGTCCGGCCTCTTCTGCTTTAGGCTTATACTCGGCCTCTTGGGTTTTTGGAGCTTCTTCCTGGCCTTTCTTTTCTTCTTGAGCTTGGCTATAGGCTTGGCTGCCGATTTTTTGAAGACTTTGGGATAAATCTTGGGTTTTAGCTTTTATCTCCTCAAGATTGTCGCCAGCCATTTCTTTTTTCAAGCTTTCGGCCTTGTCCTCAACTTCTTTTTTTGTTTCAGCCGAGATTTTATCGCCTAGTTCTCTAATAGTTTTCTCGCTGGTATAAATTAAGCTATTGGCCAAGTTTTTGGCCTCAATTATTTCTTGCTTCTTTTTATCTTCGACAGCATGAACCTCGGCTTCTTTTTTCATTTTTTCAACCTCTTCTTTTGATAATCCAGTGGAACCCTCAATTCTAACCGACTGAGTTTTATTAGTAGCTTTGTCCTTGGCAGTGACGTTTAAAATGCCATTAGCGTCAATGTCAAAAATAACTTCAATTTGGGGAATGCCTCTGGGAGCAGGCGGAATGCCGTCTAAGATAAATCTGCCCAGAGACTTATTATCGTAAGCCATGGGTCTCTCTCCCTGCAAGACATGAACCTCAACAGAAGTTTGATTATCAGCTGCAGTTGAGAATACCTGGGTTTTTGAGGTCGGGATGGTCATGTTTTTGGCAATCAAGACAGTATTGACCTGCCCAAAAGTTTCAATCCCTAAAGACAAAGGCGTGACATCTAAAAGCAGCACATCCTTAACTTCTCCCTGCAGAATACCGGCCTGAACAGCAGCACCAATAGCGACGACCTCGTCTGGATTAATGGTTTTATTAGCTTCTTTGCCAAAGAAGTTTTTAACAGCTTCTTGCATTGCCGGCATTCTGGTTTGGCCACCGACTAAAACTATTTCTTCGATATCTTTTGGTTCTAGTCCAGCCTCTTTCATGGTTTGCTTAATCAGGTCGATTGATTTATCAATATATTCCCTGACCAAGTTTTCCAGTTCAGAACGGGTCAGCTTGTAATAGAGATGCTGGGGTCCTGATTGACCAGAGGTGATAAATGGCAGATTAATCTCGGTTTCCTGGCTTGAAGACAATTCAATCTTTGCTTTTTCAGCTGCTTCTTTCAATCTTTGAATAGCTAAAGAATCTTTACTAAGGTCAATACCCTGATCCTTTTGAAAGTTCTTCACTAACCAGTCAATTATCTTTTGATCAAAGTCATCTCCGCCTAAGTGAGTGTCTCCTCCCGTAGCTTTAACTTCAACTGTGTCTGAAGTAACGTTAAGAATGGAAATATCAAAAGTGCCGCCGCCAAAGTCATAAACAACAATCTGTTGGTCATTCTTTTTAGTCAGGCCGTAAGCTAGAGCTGCGGCGGTTGGTTCATTAATAACTCTTTTGACTTTAAAGCCGGCAATTTCACCAGCTACTTTAGTTGCTTTTCTTTGGGAGTCATCAAAGTAGGCCGGGCAAGTAATAATTGCTTCAGTAATTTTTTCGCCCAGTTTAGTTTCAGCGTCTTGCTTTAATTTTTGCAGGATCATGGCCGAGATTTCCGGGGGTTTAAACCAGCGGCCCATCTTAACTTCAACGCCGCCGTCTGAAGATTCTTTGATTTCATAAGGTAAAAGCTTTTTATCTCTTTGAACCTCAGGATCGGTAAATTTCCTGCCAATCAGTCTTTTAATCGAATAAATAGTGTTTTGGTGATTAGTGACTGCTTGTCTTTTAGCAACAATGCCTACTAGCCTTTCTCCGGTTTTAGTTAAAGAAACGACCGAGGGGGTAATCCTGGCTCCTTCTTTGCTCTCAATGATTTTGGGTTCGCCGCCTTCGATGACGGCCATAGCTGAATAAGTTGTTCCCAGGTCAATGCCTAATATTTTTGCCATAGTTTTTTATTTTTTGTTATAGCGAATTAAAGATTCGGTATAGCAAACTTTTAGTTTGTTATTAATTATTTATTTTTAGAAACCCTCACTTTAGCTGGTCTCAAAAGGTTTTGATTAATTAAATATCCTTTTTGAATCTCTTCGACAATAATCCCTATTTCCTTGTCTGACTCTATTTCCTCAACAACTTCATGGAATTGAGGGTCAAACTGCTTGCCGATAACTTCTAAAGGTTCAACACCCTGATTCTTTAAAAGGTTTTCCAGTTGAATTTTTATCTGCAATAGCCCTTGAACATATTGATTTTTTTTCAGATTCTCAGGCAAGTTTTTCTCTGCCAGATAAAGGTTATCGAGTAAAGGCAAGACTTTTAAAATCATCCCCTGATTAGCAAAATTAATAATTTTCTCAAATCTTTTTATTTCTTCCTTTTTATAGTTTAAGAAGTCTGCCCTTGATCTTTGCCAGCCAGCCAGATATTCTTGCTTTTGTTTTGCCAGCTCTGTTAGCTGTTCTTCTAAATTGTTAACTGATTTCGGAAGTTGTTCAGATGCCATTTTTTTTATTTAAAAAATTTAAAACTTTAATATTTCTATTGTATTTATTTAAACAGTTTAAAACATTAATATTTCTATTATATTTATTTAAGCAAGCTTAAAACATTAATATTTCTATTATATTTATTTAAGCAAGCTTAAAACATTAATATTTCTATTATAAGCCATTCTTTTTGGTCCAAAAATAGTCATAATTCCCATTTCTCCGTCTGGAAAAAAACATTGGCAGGAAATAGCGCTAAAATCGTCAGATTTAGTATAGGGATTTTCTTTGCCAATCCAGATTTTCATGGTTTCGGGCCAGTTTTTTTCTTGGAAAATATCTTGTTCCCAATTTTCAATTAATTCTATAAAATCAGCGAATTTTTTAATATTCATAAACTCAGGCTCTTTGGCAATCTCGCTCCAACCTTCTTTGAAGATAAGCTTCTTATTAGGAAGATAGCCGATAGCCAGATTCGAAGTCATTTCAGAAATCGCCTTAGTCAGAGAGTGCAAAAGATTGAGAGAATTAGTTATTTCTTCTTTTGTTTTTTCAAAACTTTTTAAAAGATCATTTTCATCTGCTTTTTTCTTATTCCTTAAAAAAATATCAACGAAAAAGCGGTAAGCTTTATCGGTTGGAATTCGGCCTGAAGAAATAAAAGGCTGTTCAAGAAAGCCTTGTTTGGTTAGCCTATCCATTTCAATTCTTAATGAGGCTGGGCAAATGGAAAAGTCATACCTTTGGCAAAGTCGTTGCGAAGAAATTGGGGTTGCCAAGTCAATATATTCCTCAATGATCTTTTCTAATATTGATTTTTGCCTTTCGGTAATTGGCATAATATTCATTTTAACAAAACTAGATTAGCAGTCAAGAGCTTAGATTGCTAATTCGTTATTTTATTGGTAGTAAGTTTTACTGAATCTTAAATCAATATATTCAAGACCTTGTTGCCTCCTTTCTATTGGTAATTGCTTTTCTAGTATTAATTCTAGTTCAATCAATTGCCAATTTACATCCCCTTCTAGGTAAAAGTATATTTCCCAGCCTTCAGCAGTTTTAACATTAAGCCGGGCCTCACTTTCAAAAAGAATGAATTCTTCGGCCTTAACCCCAGTTTTAGTTTCAATTGTTTCTTTAATATTTATGATTTGAGAAAGATTTTTTTCTTCGATTACTCTATTAGTCAATGAAATTTCTCCCTGAAACTGCTTTGAGGCGATTAATAAATCTGCCCTTGACTGTTCATCAGCTTCTTCAAAAGCAATCCCCTTTTTATCTATGTAGAAGTATTTTTCTGTGCCAGACCATCGAGCCAGTCTTTGTCTTTCGATGATTTCAATCAATAAAGAATTAGGAAACAGTTTTTTTATTTTTAGATCATCAATAAGAGGATAGTTTTCTAGAATTTTAGCTTTAATCAATTCGGACTTAGTTAAAAAAATACTTTGACTTTTTAAAAAGAGAAGCTTCTTTTCTGTTTCAGGATAAACCAATTGTTCAATGTCGCTGACGTTTATTCTTTTATTTCCAGAAATCGAGACCATTCTAACTTGAAAGAGTGGCGCAAAAATGATCAGCCAAGAAAAGAAACTTGATAGTAAAACTATTAAGACGGCAATTTGAAACAGCTTGTTCCTGAGAATAGATTTTTTCTTTTTGATGCGATATCTCTTTTTTGATCTTTTCATAATCTTTTAAAGGCGGCGTTTTAATTTTCTAGCTTTCTCAAAAGCGTAAGTTAGCCAATATTTGTTTGAAATTATTAGATCCTGGGTTTTAACATATTCATAGGCCTGGCCGCCAAAACCCATTTTAAACAAAGTTGGTCCAGCCCAGGGATGACGAGGCTGTTTTTTAGGATCGACAAATCCCCAGAAATCATAAAGAACACAGCCGCGTTTTTTTGCTTCTCTGATTATTTCCCAAAGCAGTCGGTAAGGTATAGAGAGTTTCGCAAACTTGGGTTCGGAAATGGCGTGGTGATAAAAACCTATTCCAGACCAGAAAATGACAAAGGCGCCGGCCGCCACTTCGCCTCGATAATTAGCAAAGAACAGGCAAACTTCACTTTCTTGATTAAAAGCCTTAAATTCTTTTTCAAGATATTCAAGCGAAAACGGGATAAAATTTTGCCTTTTTGAAACCAAGTTATGGAACTTACTAAAAAGCTTGATGTCTTCAACGTTAGTACTTTTCGAAATAATAATATCTTGGTTTTTTTGCCCCTGTCTGATAAGGTATTTTGTAGTTTTACGCATTTCAGACCAAAGCTCTGTCTCGGTCGGTTCAAGGTTGAGTTTCCAACTGGCTTCAGGATGCATTTGCAAGGGAGCGTTTCTGAAACCAAGCTCTTTAAAGATTTTAATATTGGCTTTATTTCTTTCTGAAATCGGATTTATCCTAGCAAAAATAGCTTTTTCTTCAATGGCTAATTCTTTCAATCTTTTAGATAAAATTTTAAGAATATTAATAGTGTTGGAAAAATCTTTTATGACTGGCCCGTGAGGAACCAGCAAAAATGTTCCCCTTTTAGCTATTTTCTTTTCGACTAATGCTATGGCCACCAGTTCTTGATTTTTGAAAATTCCGAATCTCCAAATTTTTTCATCCATTAACTTACTGAATTTTCCCCAACTCCAAGATTGCAAAAAGCTTTTTTGCCGACATTGAGACAAAAAGCTTTCCCAAACTTCCCTGTTTTCAATTATTCTAATTTCCATCTTTTTTTAAGAGATCAACAATTTTGCCGGCGTCTTCTTTTGATATATTAATATGAGTCGGCAGATTTAATATTTTTTTGGCAACTATTTCAGCATGAGGGCAAGAATTGATCTGGTAACCCAATTTTTCTTGGTTGCTGTCCGGAGGAACAATAGCGGTTTTTCTCCAGCCGTCATCAAGGAAAATATTTTGCCGTCGGGCTCTTTTTAAAATTTTATCAGGATCTTGGCTTTTTAATAAAACAGAATATCTCATATAAATTCTTTGGGGATCTGAATTTGGCAGGATAAAATTAAGGTTTTTAAGGTTTTCCTGGTAAAAATTAGCAATCTCCTTTTGATGATTTAAAATATTTTCCAGCTTATTAAATTGATTTAAAGCCAAGAGAGCTAATTTATCAGGCATTCTTTTAATAAGATTGTCGGGCATCAGTCCTTGTTTTTCTTTATCTTTAACGGCTTTTGAAAGAAAGTTGAGCTTTTGCAAGAGAATTAAAATCCACTTCCCTATTCCAAAGAATCCGTAAAAAGGAATGACAAAGAATTTATTCAGGATTGGGTGGAGTAATTGCTGGCAAGTCCAAAGCCGGGTAGGATAATTAAGGCTTGCTTGATATTCTTCTAGCTTTTTTGCCAATTCATCGTCATCAGTTACGGCCATGCCCCCAAAAACAGAAGAAATTACCTTGTCTCTGCCAAAGCTGAAAAAGGCAGCTTTGGCAAAAGTTCCCACTTTCGCTGAGGCCGAGTCGGTGGGCAGGCCCAATTTTTGATTATAGTAACTTGCTCCTAAAGAATGGGCGCAGTCTTCAATTAAAATTAAGCTGTATTTTTGACAAAGAGTTAATATTTGCTCTAAATCAGCTGGTTGGCCGAAGGTATGCTGGACCAGAACGATCCGGCTTCGATTTGAGATTTTAGCTTCAAGGTCGGTTGTATCAATATTCAAAGTATTCTTATCAATATCAACAAAAACAGGCTTAAACCCAGCCTTAACGATCGGATTAACGGCAGCACTACAGGTAAAAGCTTGCAACAGGACTTCCCCTTGTTCTATATCTAAACTTTTTAGGATTCCGAAAAAAGCACTTCGGCCGCTATTAAAAGTAAAGCCATGTTTTATTGGTAAGTATTCTTTAAATTTTTCTTCAAGCAAACTTAACGGATTTTCGACGATCGTCGATTTTCTGTTATTTTTCCATTTCCAGGGTTGGAAAATTAGCTTCAATGCCAGAATAACATCGTCTTTTTGAGCATTAGGAGAAAGAGAAATGAGAATAGGTTTTTTCATTTTAAGATCAAATTTAACAATATTTTCGGTAACCTTCCTTCCAAGAGAATTACATTATTGGGTCCATAAAAACCTTTTAATTTCTCAGCTATTTGTTTAGGGTTTTCAGAGAATATTATTTGTTCAGGTTTAAGGCCAACTGAAATTGCTCCTTTTTGCAATTCTTTAAATCTGTCTTTGGTGACAATTATAGCTAAGTCGCATATTTTTCCAATTTTCTTTCCAATTTCGTAATGAATTTGTTTTGAAGCCGCACCTAATTCAATCAGAGATGGCATAATAACTATTTTTTTATCCGGCCAAATTTTTAAATGCTCTAAAGAAGCCAAGACTCCATCCGGATTGGCAGAATAGGTTGAATCAATAATGTCTGTTTGTTGACTTCCTTTGACAATTTTCATGCTTCCCGTTCCCGGTTTAATTTTTTCTAAAGCCGTGGAAATTTTTTCCGTTGTCATCCCCAATTTCTTGGCGGCAGTAATAGCTAGTAATAAATTTTCAATGTTTTGCTTTCCAATCAGATTAACCCTGAATTCAGTCGCATCAATATTAAAAGAAAGCCAATCCTTATTGACCTTAATGTTTTTAATATCTGTTGTTGTGGAACAAAACAAGGTTTTTATCTTAGGATTTTCTTTTTCAATCTCAGGTCTCAATTCCTTAATAATTCGGTTATCATAATTAAAAATACCAATCCCTTCCTCGGGTAAGCTTTTCAAGAGTTCTTTGCCTCCTTCAGCTGAAATCAAGTTTTTCATTGACCCGAAAAGAGCCAAATGTTGTTGATTGACGCCGGTGATAAGACTGATTTTAGGCTGAGCCATATTAGCTACTTGACTTATCTTTCCTTTATTATAGGCTCCCATTTCACAGACAAAAACCTGATGTTCGGGCTTTAAATTGTTTAAGATACAGTGGGCAATGCCAATTTCCGAGTTTTGGTGGTCAGTAGTTTTTAAAACATTAAACTTTTCTGACAAAATATGAAAAAGTAATTCCTTAGTTGAAGTTTTACCGTAAGAACCGGTAATGCCGATAACAACCAATTTTTTAAATCTCAGGCGCTTCTTTTTTGCCTTGGCAACGATAATCAGCTGATAAATTAGTGATAGAGGCTGGAGGATTAGAACAAATGCAGAGATAATAATTGGCGATAGGACATCAATTAACAAAAGAACAAAAATGGGACTTAAGGGCAAACCAGCGGTAAAACCAGTTAAAACAATTTCAACTAGAAAAGTGTAGATTAGAACTGCCAGAAGGATCAGAGAAATAACAATTGTTAAAAATTTCGTTTTTAAAGTAAGAACAGGTTTTTTAAATGTTCGGTTATTCAAATCTCTTAATATTATTAGAAATTCCAGACCATAGACAGCAAAGATTAAACTTGACCAAATGAAAGTAATCTTAAAATAGGCGGTAGCCGGCCAGTAACTAAGGAATATTGCAAACTTGGCGATATTAAGAGGATGAAAAATTAATCTCCTGCCCTTTTCAGTTCTAAAGTGGTCAATAAACCTGCCCCAGTGATATTCTTTTAATTGCCAGAGGTAAATGTAAAAAAAGACAATTTTTTCTTGTCTAATAAACCAAAATGTCCAAATCAAAGAAAGATAGAAAAAAGCAAAATTCATACGATGAATTCTTTAATTGCCTCAACTAGCTTTTCGGGGTTTTTAGCGTAGAAATAATGGTTTTCGTTGGGGACAATTTTCAAAACAGAGTTAGGAATTTCTTGATGTATTTTTTGTGCATCTGAAACTGGAGTCATTAAGTCTTTCTCTCCCCAGACAATTAGAGTTGAAGTATTAATTTTATTGAGGTAAGAAGAAAGATCTTCTTCAATTACCTTTTTAAATGTTTCTCTCATTATTTGGCTGGAAAGAAAATAATAATCGCGATTTCCCAAAATCTTGTAAAAAACCTTTCGGGAAATATTTTCAAACAAATTGAGGACTGGCAGGGAAAAGACAGAATTGATCACTTTGGCTAAAATTTTAAGTAAAGAAAGCTTATTTTTTGGTCTTGGGGTAACTCCGGCAGCGGAAAAAAGAATTAGCTTTTTAATTCTTTCTTGGTATTTTGCAGTGAATTTTATCGCTACCCGGCCGCCGAAGGAATGACCAAGTAACAAAAAATTATTCAGATTGTTTTTTATACAAAATTGTTCCACCCAGCTGACATAATCATCAACACTCCATGGTTTTGGAGGTTCTGGCTCTTGCCCAAAACCAGGCAAGTCTGGAATTATTACAGAATATCCCAAAGAATTTAAGGACTCTTTTACTTTATTCCAAGATTTGCCGGAAGAACCCCAGCCGTGAAGGATTAAAATCTGACCTTGACTAATTTCCATAGACATGATATTTATAAGGTAGTTCAGGATTTGGTTTTTCTTCTTCGGAAGGAATGCTAACCTGGGCTTAAAATTCTTGCTTCGGCAAAAATTTCTCGAAGCCCCCTTTTCTTTATTGAAAAGGGGCTTTGTTTTTAATTACTTCTCAATTTTTTCAAATCCAGTATATTTTTGCAGAACTTTTGGAACTAAGACCGAACCGTCTGCTTGCTGATAGTTCTCCAAGATAGCCAAAATTGGTCTTTCTGAAAAAGCCGTGCCGTTGAGCATATGAACAAATTCTAATTTACCGTTTCTTTTGAATCTGATATTCAGCCTTCTGGCTTGAAAGTCAGTGCAAGTTGATGTTGAATGAGTCTCTCGGTAGCGTTTTTCCGAAGGCAACCAGACTTCAATGTCGTATTTTCTGGCCGCTGGCATACCCAAATCCCCGGAACACATTTTAACCACCTGATAAGGCAATTCTAGAGCCTGCATCAGTTTTTCTTCTAGAGATAAAAGATATTCATGTTCTTTGTCAGAACCTTCCGGTTTGGTAAAAGAAAACATTTCTACCTTATTAAACTGATGAACCCTTAAGATCCCCTTAGTGTCCTTGCCATAACTTCCTGCTTCCCTTCTAAAACAAGTAGAAATGCCAATATATCTCTTAGGTAAATTTTTTTCTTCAAAAGTTTCGTTCTTGTGCATTGGGCCGATCGATTGTTCTGAAGTGCCGACTAAAACCAGGTTATCCTTATCTAAAACATACATATTTTCTTCTTCGCCATGTTCTAAATAGCCCATACCTTTCATTGAATCCAGGCTTATCATGACAGGCGGGATTATCGGCACAAAGCCTTCTTTAGATAAAAAGTCAACGGCAAAATTAATCATTGCCAGCTCTAGCTTGGCCATGCCGTTCTTTAAATAGCCGAACCTGGATCCTGAAACTTTACTAGCCCTTTTAGTGTCAATAATGTCTAAAGATTCTCCTAATTCAAAGTGGGATTTGGGTTCAAAACCAAATTCAGGCAGCTTGCCCCATTTCCTGATTACTTTATTTTCACTGTCATCTTTACCTTCGTGAACGTCTGAAGCCGGAGGGTTTGGGATTAGTCCCATTAAGCCCTGGAATTCAGCATCTAGTTCTTTAAATTCAGCTTCAAACCGATCATTGTTTTTATCTAGTTCTCTCATTCTTAATATAACAACCTCTTTCTTTTCTTTTTCATGAAGCTGTTTTATTTCTTCATTGGCCTTATTTTTTTGAGCATTAGCATCTTCAAGAGCCAACATTACTTCTTTTCTCCTTGCGTCTATTTCCAAAAGCTGATCAATATCAACTTTAATCTGCTTTTGCTTGCAGGCCTTTTTGATTAGTTCTGGGTTTTCTCTAATGAATTTTATGTCTAACATTTTGTTGATTTTTTGCCTGTAGTTAATAATAAATTATATCATTTTGAGAGCAAAATGAAAAATTTGAGTTATGGAGATAAATTATAAAATACTAAACTTTACAAAATTTGGACGATCGTCGATTTTTCGTTATTTTGTATTTTTTAATTAATTTTTAGTTCGCTTTTAACTTTAATTAACAAGTTCTTGACAAGATTATGTTTTTGTGCTATATAGAAGATGGATAGAGAGAAAAGATGGTTTGCCATTTGATTCCTCTTCCTAGTTCATTTTAAAGGAGGTACGAAATGATAAAGAAACTTTTTGCCTATGCAATGTTTGGCTATATCGTAGCTGAAATGTTGCGACGCATCTTCCGCTAAGCGGATAAAAAGATGTGTCAGGGGAGGGGCTATTTTAGCACCAACCCTGTTGCAAATCAGTTTTCCTTGCATTTATCCCCTCCCCACCCCCCAACTAAAACAGGAAGCTATGCTTCCTGTTCTTTTATTTCCGAATCATTTTAACCTGATTTTTTAGCCGAAGAATTTTTCCTTAAAGCTGCTTTTATAAAAGCAACAAAAAGCGGATGGGGAGATAAGGGTCGTGATTGGTATTCGGGATGGAATTGAGTGCCGACAAAAAAGGGATGATCTTTTTGGCGAAGTTCAATCGTTTCCACCAGCATTTTATCAGAGGAAACACCGGAAATTACCATTCCTTTTTTCTCGAGCGGATCGCGATAGGCATTATTAACCTCATAGCGATGCCGGTGTCGTTCAAAAACAATTTTTTTACCATATACTTTAGATAAAATAGTATCCTTCTTTATCTTACATGGCCATTGTCCCAAACGGATGGTGCCACCGTATTGATGTTTTTTTAAGTATTTTTCTTGTTCCGGTATGATATGGATTACAGGGTGAGGCGTTTTGGGATTAATTTCGGTTGAATTAGCGTTTTTTAATTTTAGAACATTACGGCTAAACTCAATAACTGCCATTTGCATGCCAAAACATAATCCCAAATAAGGGATCTTTTTCTCTCTGGCTAGACGAATGGTTTTAATTTTTCCCTCAACTCCCCTACTGCCCCAGCCTTGAGGAACGATGATGCCCTGATATGTTTGCAGTTCTTTTTGTATTTGTGCGACTTGTTTCTTGTCTTCCATTTTTTCTGAATCAAACCATTGAATTTTAGGGTTTATTCCTAATTGCCAGGCAGCATGCTTGATTGCTTCAATGACGCAAACATAGGAGTCTTCTAGGGCAAAATTACCTGAAGAAAAGTATTTGCCGACAATAGCGATTTTTACTTCTTTTTTAACCCTATCAATTCTAGCGATAAAGTCTTGCCACTGTTTTAAAGATTTTTTTCTTGGTTTTAAATTAAGCGTTTTAAGAATTTTTTTAGTCAAAGCTTGCTTTTCAAGAAGAAGCGGAACGCGGTAGATAGTATCTACATCCGGCGCGGCAATGATATTCTCTTTTTTTATACCGGTGTTAAAAGCAATCGTTTGTCGTCTTTTGTCGTCAATTGTTGTATGGCTTCGACAAATGATAAAATCAGGTTGCAGTCCCAAGCGATAGAGATCGTAGATTGATGCTTGGGCCGGCTTGCTCTTCATTTCACCCAGAAAAGAAGGAATTGGCAGATAAACAACATGAATCAGGGCAACATCATTAGGATTTTTTTGCTTAAAGCGCCTGATAGCTTCAAAAAATAGAATATTTTGATATTCCCCAACCGTGCCCCCCACTTCTATTAAAAGAATTTCTGCTTTGTCCTTTTTTTGAATACTCTCGATCTTATTAATAATTTCTGCCGGGATATGAATGTTTCCCTCAACACATTTTCCCTTGTAGGCTAAAGCTCTTTCTTTATTAAGGACGGATTTATAGATCTGACCCATGGTAAAATAATTTTCACCACTAAGATTCTGATTTAAAAATCGTTCATAATGACCTAAATCCTGATCTGTTTCTGCGCCATCTGCGGTAACAAAAACTTCACCATGTTCCAAAGGATTCATGGTTCCGGCATCAATATTCAAATACATGTCAACTTTGGCTGTTGAAACCTTGAAGCCGTAAGATTTCAGCAAGAGACCAATTGTGGCCGTGGTAATCCCCTTGCCAAGGCCAGAGATAACACCGCCGGAAATAAAAATATATTTAGGCATAAAATAACTTAAACTATTCTAAAGTCCTAAGTCAGGGGCGATTTCTTGCATCGCCTTTAATCCGATTTCAACAAATTCTTTTAGAGAAAGATCAATCTCTGAGCAACTGGCAATGGCTTCCCTTCTGGCGCCTCTGGCAAATGACTTTTCTTTAAAACGATTTAAAACATTTTCTGGTGCCAAATCCTTCATTTTTTTACTGGGTAGAACTAAGGTTGAAGCCACAACTAGTCCGGTCAAACAATCAGCAGCATAAATTGATTTTTCAATTAAGTTGTCTCTGGTCTTACTAGTAGCTTCGTTATGAGCTCTAATGGCATTAGTAATTACTTTGTCTATGCCCATTTCTTCTAACATATCAGCAGCAACCATTCCATGTTTTTCTGGCTCTACTTTCTAGTCAACTATTTCCATATCTATGTCATGTAAAAGGCCAGCTAATCCCCAGACTTCTTCATTCTCGCTTGCGCTGAGCGAAGCCGAAGCGTTAAAGCGCCGAGCCAAAGCTTTCATAATACTTTCAGTAGCTAGCATGTGTTTGACGCTATTCTCGTTCTTAACGTGTTTTTTTACCAATTCTAAAGCTTCTTGTCTGGTCATATTTTTAAGATTTAGGCCTCATGGCCGGGAATAAAATTGTTTCTTTGATTGAATGCTGGTTGGTTATCAGGGCGCAAAATCTATCAATGCCCATGCCCCAGCCAGCTGTCGGCGGCATGCCATATTCCAAGGCCTCAATATAATCTTCGTCAAGAACCTGATATTCATCAGCTCCTTTTTTGCCTCTTTGCATTTCTTCCAGCCAGCGGGCTTTTTGATCTAAGGGATCATTGAGCTCAGAATAGGCATTGACCAGCTCAATTCCACCGGCAATCAAATGCAAGCTTTCTACCAGACTTTCATCTTCTTTCTTTTTTTTAGCCAAAGGCCTCATATTATAAGGATGATCAATTAGAAAAACAGGATTGATAATATTGGGACGAATTAATGTCTTATAAATTTGATCAACTAAAGTTGGCAAATCAATAACATTTTTCAAATCAATTTTAAATTTTTTCTTTCCAATTATTTTCTTCAAACCTTCAAAGGTAATGTCAGGCAAATTAACCCCAGTAGCTTTGCGAAAGGCTTCCAAATAAGGGACTCGGGGCCAGGGCGGAGTAAAATCTATTTTATCATGGCCGTATTTTATCTTGTAAGAACCAGTTATCTTTTTTACAATTCCCGAAAGCATTTCTTCGGTCATTTTCATTAGGTCTTTATAGTCAGCATAAGCCCAGTAAAATTCAAGCATACTGAATTCTGGGTTGTGCCAGCGATCAACGCCTTCATTGCGGAAATCAGTACAGATCTCAAAAACTTTTTCAAAACCGCCGACTATTAAACGTTTTAAATAAAGTTCATTGGAAATTCTTAAATAAAGATCAATATCCAGAGAGTTATGATGAGTTTTAAAAGGTTTGGCTGAGGCGCCACCGTAGAGGGGCTGAAGAGCCGGAGTTTTAACCTCAATAAAATTCTTTTGATCCAGATATTCTCGAAGCAGTTTTATCAACTGAGATTTTTTTAAGAAAATATCTTTAACTTCAGGATTCATTAGGGTGTCAAGGTATCTTTTGCGGAATCTTTCTTCAACATCTGTCAGGCCATGCCATTTTTCCGGTAAGGGCAATAAAGATTTTGCCAGTATTTTCGCGTCTGAAGCTTCAAGGGTTTTTTCTCCAGTTTTGGTTTTAAAAAGAATACCCTTAGCCTCAATAATGTCGCCAATATCAAAATGATCAGTAATGAATTCATACTTGTTTTCTCCAAGCAGGTTTTGTCTAAAGAGAATTTGGATTTTACCCTGGCCGTCTTGAATGTGGCCAAAGAAAAGCTTGCCATGGCCTCTTTGGGACATGAGCCGGCCCGCAACCACAATTTCTTTTTTGGATCTACTCAGCTTATCAAAATCTTCAAGAGCGTCTTTAACTTGATGGCTTCTTTTGGTTTTGCTTGGATAAGCTAAAAATCCAGCCCTTTTCAGGCTTTCAAGTTTAGCTAATCTGGCTTTCCTGATTTCTTCAAGCGTTGGCATTATATAAATATAGCTCAAAATTCGCTGACTTTCAATGTTTTGAAAGAGAGCTCAAAATTCGCTGACTTTCAATGTTTTGAAAGAGAGCTCAAAATTCGCTGATTTTCAAGATTTTGAAAAAGAGCCTAAAGTCAGTTAACTTTCATGGTTCAGTTAATTTCCAAGATCTTGTATTTTAAAAAGCCGTTTGGGGTTTTGAATTGTCCGCTCTGTCCTTTTGTTTTTCCCATTAGTTCTAAGCCCAGAGGAGACTGATCTGAAATCCTATTCCTGATAGGATCTGATTCGTTAGCGCCAACAATTTCAAACTCATTTTCTTCTTTGTTTAGAATAATTTTAACCTTTGATCCTAAAGAAATAGAACCACTGTTGTTTTTTTGGATTATTTTGGCATTACTTAATATTCTTCCCAGTTCTTTGATCCTGCCCTCTAAGAATCCCTGAGACTCTTTGGCTTCGTGATAAGCGGCATTTTCTTTAAGATCGCCAAAAGCAATGGCTTGCTTGAGGCGTTCAGCCATTTCCCTTCTTTTTGTTGTTTTCAGATATTCCAGCTCCTTTTTTAGTTTCTCTAGACCATCTTTGGTAAATTCATTCATAACGAATTGAAAATGTTTGTTAAATGTTATATTTTTATTTAGTAAACTGGGTAGTAGAAACTCGACTAATGCAAAGCTTTTTGCTACTTTAATCAATATCTTCTTGATTAACTATGTTAACTTACTTTTTTATACTACCTGGTAAAATACCACCTCAAGACTTCGTTAGCAACCGGCAGAGTTGCAGATCTAACCCCAGGCACGTCTTCAATCATAATTGTCAAAACTATTTCCGCTTCCGCGCCCCCTGGAGCGTCGTAGGGGGCAAAAACCGTAACCCAATTAACATAGATATCATCCCTATTGGTTTGAGCAGTACCGGTTTTAGCAGCAGCCTTGACTGGCAAGCTGTTTAAAAGAACGGAAGAGCCATAAGTAACCCCCTGTCTCATTCCTTCTCTAACGACTTGGAGATTTTCTGCATCAATCGGCAGATTGCGAGTTAATATTGGTTCAATCTTTTGAATATTTGTAAAAGAGTCAGGAGAGCCGCTGACAATTTCTTTAACTAGCTGGGGCTGAAAAAGATTGCCGTTATTAGCTACGGCTACAAAAGCAGCAGCTACTTGTAGGGGGCTGACCTGTAAGAAACCTTGGCCGATAGAAAGGTTGTAGGTATCTCCCGAATACCAAGATTCTCCTAAAGTTTCTTCTTTCCAGCGATGATCCGGAATAAAGCCACTTGTTTCTTGAGGCAAGTCAACGTTAGTTTTTTCTCCCCAACCAAATAAATTAAGATAGTTCTTGATTTTTACTGAGCCCAAGCCAGGCTGATATTTAACTCCTTCGGAAGTAATTACGTTATAGCTGCCGCCAATAGTGTAGAAATAAACATTGCAGGAAATAGCGATTGCCCTTCTCATATCAACCCAGCCGGGAGGGGCAGTATCGTGGTAAGTATAGATAATGTCCGGGTGGTATTGGTTGGTTACGCTAATGAAGCCCTCGGAATAAATTTGTTTTTCCGGAGAGATTATCTTTTCCTGGAGAGCAGCCGCAGCAGTTAATGGCTTAATTGTTGATCCCGAAGCATAATTTCCTGAAACAGCTCGATTAAAAAGCGGTTTAGCTGGATCATTAATTATCTTGGCAAAGGATTCTTGAGAAAGATTTTGCGAAAAGATGTTATTATCAAAGCTTGGCAAAGATACCATTGCCAGAACTCCGCCAGTTTTTGGATCCATGGCCACAGCAGCAGCTTTTCTGGTGCCGATGCTTTGAGAAATAACTGACAATTCTTCTTGAAGCTTTTTTTGAAGATCAGCGTCAAGCCACAAAATTAAGCTTTGACCTGCCTCTGGGTTTCTGGTAATCCCCTCTTTAATCTTTTTGCCGGTCGCATCTTTTTGGATTTCAAAAATTCCAGGTTTGCCTCTTAAGATTTCCTCATATGATTTTTCTAATCCTTGCTTGCCAAGGTAATCTGAGATGAAATAATCTTTTTCTTTTAGCTGATTGAATTCATCTGGATTAATTCTGCCGGTATATCCCAACACTTGGGAGAAAAAAGATCCATCTAAGTAATCTCTGACCGTATTTTCTTCTATTTGAAAACCAATCAAATTATCAATCTCGGTTTTAAGGAGAATTAGAATCTGATGATCCAGATTTTCAGCAATAACCATCTTTGTTTCTTTAGAATCAGAAACCTCTTTTTCTAGAACATTAACATCTTTATTAATAATCTTGGCAACAGCTTCAATTTCTTTAAAAACTGAATCTTTATCTTCTGGTAAGTCTCTTTTATCTAGGATTAAATCAAAACTTGGCAAATTGCTAACCAGTTTTTTAGAAAATTGATCATAGATTATACCTCGATTGGCTCTGATCGGAGTAATTCTGGAAACGTTTTTTTCAGCTAAAGCAGCTAAATCTTTTCCCCTCGTAATATTAAGTTGAAGCGTTTTTCCTAGTAAAACTAAAAGAATAAATAAGGAAAATATTAGTAAGCCATTAAGGGCGTTCTTTGACGGTGGCACTTCAAACTTTAATTCTCTCATATTAGTCTTTTCCTGTCTTTTTTGAGCTAAGCCATCTAAAAACACCTCTTGGGGTTCGAGTTCTTGCTTATTCCTCCTGACAGCATATTTTCTGAGATTGGTCATTTAGAGGGTTTCAGATAAAGATATTTTTTGACAATAACTTTAATAATCAAGGAAGCAATTAAAAGAATTGCAGTATAGAAGCCAAAAGGTTTTCCAGAGAAAATGTCTAAAAGAAATCCGCAAACCCCAGCTATCATTAGGCCGTTCTTTTCCTCTTGCTTTTCAAAAAAGTTGAAAAAGACAACAAAAATGATTGCTAGATTGGGCGAATAGCGGCAAAGCTCAAAATGAGTCAGAAAACTGGTCTGAAAAATAATTAAAAGATAAATGACAGCAATTGAGGTAAAAATCTTTTTCATTCTATTCATTTTAAGTTAGTGATGACGAAAACAGAGCTCAGTTTATTTAAGTCAAGGCCAGAATCTATTTGGGCGGTTTGAAAGGGCTTAACGTCTGAATAATCAATACTTTTGATTTCTCCAATCAATAAACCCTTAGGAAAGATATTGCCGAGCGAAGTAGTCAGAACCAAACTTCCCTTCTCAATTTTATTATCCTGAAGGATTAAGTCAAAAGCCAATTTTAAATTGCCTTCTCCATTAGCAACGCCAATAGTTTCTTCCTGATTGCTTATCTTGGCGCTGATCAAACTTCTTTTGTTAGAAGTTAAAATAATTCTAGAAAAGTTGGGAAAGGATTCTTCGACTCTGCCGATCAAGTTTTTTTGCGGACTAATGACGGGAAAATTAACAGAAATACCATCATTTGATCCTTTGTCAATGACAACGACATCTTGAAAAGGGTCTTTACTGATAACATTGGCCATCGTCATCTCAAACTCTTTTTCTAAACCAATATCCAGAGCTTTTCTCAGCTCCTGATTCTCATTCTTTAATTCTAAGAGATTAGCTAACTCTGCCCTTAATCTTTGATTTTCCAGCTTTAAATAAGAGTTTTCTCCCTCAAGGGAATTAATGCCTTTTAATTTATCAATGAAGTGGTTCAAGTCCTGGCCTTGTTGCCAAAAAAAAGCTTGTAATGGAGAAGAAACAGTTAAAAAAAGATCTTTAGTTCTTAATCCTAAACCAGTATAGTTCATGGCAATAATAATTACCCCTACTAGGATTAACAAAAAAATATTTCTCAGTTTTTTAGGATTTCCAAGCTTATTCATCTTGTATTATGACAGAACAGAGTTCTGACATATCAACTATTATATGCCTCTATAGCAACTTCTTCGCGCCTATGGATTTTTTACTCTTTTGAGTATTTCTTTAATTATTTTTTCTTTTTTTGCAGTATAAATTCCTCTTTCATTTTGATATTGCTTGCCCAATTTTTTCTTTAAATCAGAATATTTTTTTGCTGAGCCTTTATGGTAACAAAGATAATTCTTAAATAGAATCATGTCTTCGGTATAACCGCTGCCAATCTTACCGATATGAAGATAGTGTGTCCGTTTTCTTTCCGGGCCTTTTGTAAAAAACAATCTTTCTTTTTTAGGATCCTTTTTCTTTATTTCGTAACCTATTTCTTTTAGTTTTTTCTTGTAACGTTTTGCTTTTTGCAAAGATGGAACAACTATGGCGATATCAATGATTGGCTTGGCCAGTATCCCTGGAATAGCCGTGCTTCCGACGTGTTGAATTTCTAGTGCATCTTGACCAAAAACTTTGCGTATCTTTTTTTCTTCACATCTGAAGCTTTGTTTCCATTTTGGATTATAGCTAACTAATTCAACTGTCCCCCGTTTTAATCCAATTATAGATTTATTATTCTTATTTTCCATAACAATACTTGTTCCAGTAGTATCCGCCCTGTGGTGGAACTCCAGGATTGCGCGTTGTCTGTTTATATCCCACGGCACAGCCGTGGGATTCAAGAAATGGGGCAGGGGCGTTAGCGACCGCAACATTTCTTGTATTTTTTACCTGAACCACATGGACAAGGATCATTCCGGCCGATTCTTTTTTCTCCAGGAACGCTGGTTGAAACAGCTGGTGCCCTTGTTTGCAGAGACGGTTTAACGTCGTTAAGAAATTTAGCAGCTTCAGCTTCAAACACCGTTAACAAGGATTGAAACATTTTATGGGCTTCATTTTTGAATTCAACTAAAGGATCTTTCTGACCGTAAGCTCTTAGTCTAACCGCATCTTGTAAGGTCTGGAGATTTTCCAAGTGATCTATCCAGAGATTATCAATGACTTTTAAAAAGATAAACTTTTCAATTTGCCAAAAGTTGTCTGAGCCGACCCCTTGCTGCTTTTTTTGATAGTTTTCTTTATTAAAATTGTTTTTCTCAAGCAGTTCTAAAGCGTAAGAAGATATTTCTTCCTTCGTTTTCTCAAGAATTTCTTTTCTTTTCCTGTAAATTGTTTCCCGGTGTTTATTAATAACGTCGTCATATTCTAAAACATGGGACCTCATATCAAGGTTAAACCCCTCAATTCTGGACTGAGCTTCTTCAATAGCCTTGGAAACCATTGAAGCTTCAATTGGTTCGTCCTCGGGAATCTTTAAAGCTTCCATCATTTTCTGAATGGTTTCCCCGCCAAAGATTCTTAAGAGATCGTCTTCCAGGGATAAGAAAAATTGGGAGGATCCCGGATCTCCTTGCCGGCCACTTCGTCCTCTTAATTGGTCGTCTATTCTTCTGGCGTCATGGCGTTCGGTGCCAATGATGTGCAGACCGCCCAACTCCTTTACTTTTTCTGCTTGAGCTGGATTTGGGGGATTGCCTCCTAGAATAATATCCACTCCCCGACCCGCCATATTAGTGGCAATGGTAACGGCGCCAATCTGGCCTGCCTGGGCAATGATTTGACCTTCTTGTTCATGATGTTTAGCGTTAAGAATCTGGTGAGGAACACCCTCTCTATTTAATAACTCTCCTAAATATTCGTTTTTTTGAACTGACCTGGTGCCAACCAACATTGGCTGGCCCTTTTCATGTTTTTCTTTAATTTCCTTAATCAGGGCCTTATATTTTCCACTTTCTGATTTTAAAACTTTGTCGCTAAGATCTTTTCTAACCAAAGGACGGTTGGTAGGAATACTGATTGCTTCCAAGTTGTAAACCTTGGCAAACTCTTCTGCTGAGGTTAAGGCTGTGCCAGTCATGCCCGAGAGCTTTTTATACATTCTAAAGTAATTCTGGAAAGTGATTGTTCCTAGGGTTAGGGATTCTGGTTGAACCGTAACTCTCTCTTTAGCTTCAACTGCCTGGTGTAAGCCACCTGACCATCTTCGGCCTGGCAAGATCCTGCCGGTGAATTCGTCGACAATTAAGATCTGATTATTTTTAACAACATAGTCTTTATCTTTCTCAAAAAGAGTTTCAGCTTTTAAGGATTGTTCAAGATGATGTAATTGCTTAATGCCCCATTGCTGGTAAATATCTTGTAAACCCATTATCTTTTCAACATGGTTTATTCCTTCTTCGGTCAGAGTTACCACCCTTAACTTTTCATCTATTTGATAATCTTCGTCTTTTTTTAAACTGGGAATGATTTTGGAAAATTCCTGGTACATTTTTGAGGGCTCTTGCTCTGGAGCGGAAATAATAAGCGGAGTTCTAGCTTCGTCAATAAGAATGGAGTCAACTTCGTCAACAATAGCAAAGTTAAAATCTCTTTGGCTTTTATTTTTAAGATCATAAACCATGTTATCTCTTAAATAATCAAAGCCAAATTCATTATTGGTGCCATAAGTAATCTCAGCTTCATAAGCCTCTTTTTTAGTGCATGGCCTTAAGAAATCTTCGATAATTTTAAAGCTGCCGGTTTCATCTCTTTGCCTGTCTTTCTCCTCAATGTCTTCTTCCTTGTAGTTGGGGTCATATATAAAAGAGCCTTGCTGGGTAATGCAGCCCGTAGTGAGCCCTAAGGCATTATATATCTGACCCATCCAAATAGCGTCTCTTTTAGCTAAGTAATCGTTAACTGTTACTAAATGGCAACCCTTTTGCTCCAGAGCGTTTAAATACAATGGCAGAGTGGCTGCCAGGGTTTTCCCTTCTCCGGTCAGCATCTGGGCAATTTTACCTTGATGCAAGACAATTCCCCCTAAAAGCTGAACGTCAAAATGCCTTTGTTTTAAATTTCTTTTTGCAGCTTCTCTGACTAAGGCAAAAGCTTCGGAAAGGATTGAGTCTAGAAATTCTCCTTTCCCAACCCTTTCTTTCAATCCTAAAGACTTCTCTTTTAGCTTTTCACTACTAAAAGCTTCAATTTCCTTTTCGAGTGAATTGATTTTTTCAATAAGAGGGGCCAGACTTTTTAAGTATTTTTTATTCGGATCCCCAAAGATTTTGTCTAACAGTGCCATTTATCTGAAGTCGCCTTTGGGCGACAATAAAAATAATAAATACCTTACAGACAGACTGGAGCTTCATTTTGCTTTAAATTCTTTTAAGTTACGTTCCTATCTTGTTACCCCGAAACTTTTTACTTGCTCTAAAAGTTTTTTAGCGTTGTTGTTTTTAGTAAAATGCTGTCTGACAGGCGTTATTAATTGGTCGATGAGATTAGCCGTCGCTTTTTTCAAATCTTGAGGATGAATCTCTTTTTTAGCAAACAGGTTTTCTAATTCAGAAAATGATTTGATAGTAACTGATCCGCCAAACTTGGCTGGTCTGTCAATTTTTATTTCGTTAATCCCGAGCTTGTTAAAGGATTCAAAAATAATATATTGGCAGTATTCTAGAATCGGATTTTCCCTGATCTCCCCTTCCGGACACCAGGCTTTATTGATTTTCCGCTCAATATCTTCTTTGTTGTCAGTCATGAAAATGGCATGGTCGGGATTTGATTTCGACATTTTTAAAGCAATAGTGCGCGATGCTTTGTTTGCTGTTTTATTAGCTAAAGGTTGTCCCAGGCCCATGAGCATGTGGTGAGAAACTACTACCGGTTTCCAAAAACCGAGCTGTGGTCCGATTTCTCGAGCCAACATATTAACCTTTCTTTGGTCCATGCCCAATTGAGTAATTTTAGCTCCTAAAGTGAAAATGTCAGCAGCTTGCATGCAAGGATAAAATAACTGGGCAGCAGACAGAGTTTCTGCGGCTGCTTCCCTTCCCATGAATTCAGCAGTTCTGATGAAGCGGGCTAGTTTATTGGTTCTGCCTATTCTCAAGACTAGCTCCCAATAATTACTGTCTTTGACCAAGTCTGAAGCCCAAACAAATTTTATGTTTTTCAAGTCCATGCCGCAGGCCTTCCAGACTTCAATAAAATATTTACCAACAATCTTAATCTTTTCCAAATCACCACCCATTTTATCATTAGTCATGGCATGCCAGTCAGCTACCAGCATCTTGAACTTGATTCCAGCCTTAGTCATCTTGTTAATATTAATAGCTCTTAAAATCCCCTGGGCAATATGGATTTGTCCTGAGGGTTCAAAGCCGTCATAGGCAATCAAGTTCTTTTCCTTTTCAAGCAGAGATTCAAGTTCTGCCTTGGTGACAATTTCTTCGCCAACTTGGTTGACGAGGTCTAATTTTTCTTTTGTGGTCATAATATTGATTTATTATAGCACAATAAAAACCTAGGCCTAAACTCTTAAAGCGAAAATTCTTGTCCTTGTTTTGCTATTCTAAAATGATTTTTCTTGATTAATTTTTGTGCCCGGCTGTTTTTAACGAGAACGGGATTAGTGTGGTTAAAATGGATAAAGTGTATCTTCTGTTTTTCTTTCAAGGGTAAATCAGCAAAACGCTTAATACTTTCTTTTATTAATGGATGAGGAATTTTTGAAATATCTCGGTTTGGTATTTCTTTTGGCTCAAAAAATGTGCCGTCTAAAAAAGCAATGTCAGATTTTAAAATCTTTTCTTCAATATTTTGCCAATTATCAATGTCTGGAACAAATAAACAGGTTTTATTCGGACCCTTAATAAAAAAACCAATTGTTTCCGTAAATTCGTCACGATGAGAAACCAGAAACGGCAAAACAGAAAGATTGTTATTTAAAGCCACTTCTTTATTTTTACAAAGCTTTTTAATTGCAATATTCTTTCCTTTCACAAGGCCTTTCCAGGGAATGTTATTTTTTAATAGTTTTTCCATTTTAGGCATTGTCCAAACCAAAACATTTTTGCTGTTTAAGGTAGATTTTTCAAAACACAAAAGACCAGTATAATGCCCGGCATGCCCGTGGGTTAAGAATATGCCAGCAAGCCCAGGAGATTTTTTCTTGACCGAAAAGACCTGGTCTAAAAAAGCTAGCTGATGCTTGAAATCCGGAGTGGCATCAATCAGCCATCTTTGTTTTGTTTTTGGATCAATAATAGCCAAGCTAGCCACCCATTTTCTTAAAGACGGTTTTTTCCAAGCTTTTTTACAGCATAATCTTTTACAGCCGCATTGAGGCAGGCCGCCATCTTGAATAATGCCTAGAATAACTATAAAGGGATTTTGATTTAATTTCATGTTTTTTAATTAATTTTTAATATAAGTTAAAATAAAAGATAGTTCTAGGCCCCCGTAAGTTTTTTCTTACGGAGGCCCAGATTTTAGAGCATTCCCATCCACATTGGCACTTGTGTGCATTCTCTAGATGGGTGCATATGGCCATAAAGGCCGAGCGGAGACCCTCCGGCTTCAGAGTTTCCATCTCCGAAGTTTTCTCCATGATCCCCGCAGACCACAGCATAGATCGGTCGTTCTGAGATTTGTTTAAGGTTGCGGAAAAGAAATTCCAGTTTCAAGTCAATTGCCCTTAAGCCTTTTTCCTGCATTTGCCATAAGTCATCAGCAAACGGTTTTAATGCTTCAAACGCCTCAATTGGAGCGGTCAAGGATCGCAGATTAAGGGTTTTGGCCAGTTGTGGGAAGATATTCATGATTTTGTCATCAATTCCTTTTCCCCAGTCATACGGATAGTGGGGTTCTGGACAATTGATGAACAAAAACCATTGTTCTTTTCCCCTTAGCGTTTCAGCTATTTCTTCTACATGATTTAGCGGAAATGTTTCTGGATTTCTTGGCGCTAAAGGCTCTTCATTCATATCCGGACCATAATAGATAAAGTTAGTCCAAGGATAGGCTTCTCTTAAGAAGCTTTTACTTGAAAACTGGGAGACTCCGCCAATGCCGAGGACATAAGTATTCATTCTGCGGTAGCCCTCGATGACATTGTTTCCATGAAACAGGATGCCGCAACCCTTATTGGCGTCGCGGGCTGGCCCAGTAGTAATTCTCCATAGCTGTTTTGCCGGTTCGTGGTAGTATGGGAATTTTCCATCTATTCTTGTTGACGGAAGGTGTCCAAGAAAAATGGAGGTGTGGGCTGCCGGGGTGTATGTAGACAGAGTGTATCCCCGATGCAATTCCCCTATTTTACTGAGGTTTTGCATTTGAGCGCTCACTGCTGTGTCATAGCGGGCGCTGTCGAGAGTAACCATGATTCCGTTACACTCACTTAGATTGACGTTTTCGTTTATCATTTTATTCTCCTTTTAACTATATCAATGAACTAAAACTGATCTCCGCGAGACCAGTTTTAGAAGTCGAAATGTTTTTAGGAGCTGTGACTACTTCGGCATTCCGAAACTGGCCTCTGGAAAATGATGCCGTAGTAGTAATAATTAAAGTTAGAATTATTCAGTTTTTTGATTTGTTTGTTCATCGAATTAAAAAAACCTCCAGCAGGAGGCTAAGTTTGTCTTTAAAATTTTTATTTATCTTTAAAAACCCAGCCCTGCGGATGAGAGAGTCTTAAAAGCATAATATTTTTTAATGGATTGGATTTTCATATGATATTTATTATATACTCTGATCACAAGGGCTTGTCAATATTTGGATTAGCCTCGGATCGACATTAGAACTTTATTTTTATATAGAATAGTTCTTAATTTAGGGTATTTTTAATCAACTGACATGGTCTAAAAAATAAGAGCATTACTGTAAATATCCAGGAATTTAGGAATAGCAAATATTAAACCAATTATCGGTAGAACAATCAAAGCCACCGTTATAATGAGTGTCCAGAGAAAATACTTCCTCATTTTCTCAATAGAATGATAAATCTCTTCTAGCTTTTTATCTTGGGCTTCAATTTTCTTTAGAATTTCTTCTTCCATATATTTTATCTTACCAAAAAACCGCTTAAAAAGCGATCTTTTGAGCTTAATCTTGCCTAGGCTATGGGACGATGTTAGAACCTGTTTGATATAAAAACAACAACCGCCGGAATATTATAATATTCTCGGCGGTCTGTTAACGCTTCCCCCTTAAATGTTGATACGCCATTATATAATGAACACTGTGCTCATCATTGCTGGCAAATGTAAGCTCAATAGCCTTTTCTAAGGTTATGCCCATATTCTTTGCAAAAAACTTCAGTCCCTCTACATAATGATCGTATATCCCTAATGGCATGGTTTTTTTATCTCTCAATCTCTCAAGTTCTTCCTCCGAGAGTTCAAGAAGTTCCGAAGCTTTCATTTTATCCTCCTCAGGATTTGTGATCGAATAATCTAAACACAAGATACCACTAAATGTGGTATTTGTCAAAGGTAAGCTCCGCCTAGGCGACAATGTTAGAACTTATTTGGCTTAAAAATTATCAGTAATCTTGGTTAAATCACCCTCAAGAACTATTGGTTGCATAGCTACTAATTCTTGGTAAATTAGAGTCAGCTCTTCCGGAAGCCTATTTAAAACAAAGATGTTTTTATTAAGTACGAAGGCAAAACTCATTTCTAAGAAAGTGTTGCCACCTATATAGTTTTTAATTCCTTTCTTATTTTGATTGATAACCAGAATAGCATCAGCATTTTTTATTTCTTCGTAGTGCCTTTTAATAAGATTGTTTTCAATTTTTCTCTTAGCGCCTTCTACTTGAGAGTTCCAGCCTGAAGCAAGTTTTTTCTCCCACTTTCCATCAATATATTGCTCAATATCATCTGGTAAAACAACTTCAAAGCCATAAGCTTTGAGCTCTTTTTCAGTATTAATCATCGCTTGGCTAAAAGCCATTGAACCACAAATGACAATTTTTCTCATGTTTTATTACGGAATCCAAATTTAAAAAACTCTAACGAATATATTCTCATCTTACCAAAAAACCGCTTTTTTGGCAACCTTATTAGCTTCCCATTTGGCTAGACGATATTAGAGCTTGTTTTGTTCTTCCTTAAACTATTTGAAGATTTATTTAAAATCGGGTTTTAATTTTTTAAACCAGTCACATTGCCAGCAATTTCTAAACTGGTGTTTTAATTTCGGGCAGGCAGGATCTTTAGTAATTGATCCTGCTATCATCCAACAATCCTTTCCTAGATTGTTTATATATGCTGGACACTTTTTTCTAACCCTAATATTACAGTTCCAAAATTCCCAACAATTTTGTGGCTCTTTTTTACTCATAAAACATTTTATTATTGGATTGTTCCTTTATTTTTATTCCTCTATTATATCAAAAAATCACCTGGCCTAAAAGACATAAGGGCGATCTTTCGGTTCTAATTTATTCTATACTTGTCGTCTTTTCAAACTTAATCCTGCCCTGTCTACAGTATGGGACGATGTTAGAACCTGTTTTAGCTAGTTTTTTTATTTTATTAATTCAACCATTAAGCTTTCTAAAGCAATTCCATTATACTGTTCTTTGCTGATTCTTTTATTCTCATATAGAATACGAATCTTAAATCCTGCATTCTTGATTTTATTCAGATAATCCTCTTTTAATAAGGCCCCTGCGACACAACCAGATAATAGATCCTTGTCATTCTTTTGATCTTCTGAAAGTTCTTCTAATAAAACAATATCCGAAAGATAAATTTTTCCTCCTGGTTTAAGAACTCTATATGCTTCACTAAAGGTTTTAAATTTATCAGGAGAGAGGTTTATAACGCAATTGGTAATTATCGTGTCTACAGAATTATCCCCTAGAGGCAAATTTTCTATTTCTCCTAAAAGAAATTCTACGTTTGTTATATTATTCTTTTTAGCGTTTGCTCTGGCTCTTTTTACCATTTCTTCGGTCATATCTATACCGATAACTTTCCCCATAATTCCAACCTTTTTGGCAGCTAAAATAGCGTCGATCCCAGCCCCAGACCCCAAATCTAAAACTGTATCTCCTTCTTTTATTTTTCCAAATGCTAATGGATTCCCGCAACCAAGGCCTAGATTCGCTTCTCCAACTATTTTTAACTCTTTTTCAGAATAACCGATGTTTTTTGAAATAGTCTTTGCATTATTACAACTGCATCCACAAGAAGAACCGCTAATCGCTATTTTCTTATATTTATCTTTAACAATTTTTTTAACAGTATCTTTTTTCATATTTTCACTCTACCAAAAAATCGCCTTAAATAATAGACGGTAATTTGTATGATCCACAAACTTAGCTCCTCCGCCTAGGCGACGATGTCATAGACCCTGAATCGCATTGAATGGGTTAGAACCTGTTTGATAAAAGCTAATTGATGATCATTTATTGATTTGGAGTTTTTTTGGATTTACCTGATACTGATGATGTAGCTATTAATCCTATCCCAACAATACCTATAACAGTTGCGATACCTGTAGTATTTTCTCCTAAAATATGACCATTCCACATTAAGAAAGCACCTGCTAAAGCTAATAAAATTCCTAATATAAATAAAGGTTTATTTATGGTAATTTTTCGTATCTTCTTCCGAAATACTACCATCAACCCTAATAAGACTACTACTATGGCTAATAAAATTTTTAGTATCATAGTAATTATATTTTTATTAACAAATTATCTAGACCCTTATTCTATTCTACCAAAAAATCGCCTTAAATAATAGACGGTAATTTGTATGATCCACAAACTTAGCTCCTCCGCCTAGGCGACGATGTTAGAACCTGTTTTTATTGAAGCTTGGAAATGAAAACGCACGCCATGTTTCGGTGTGCGTTTTGTTCTACTAACCTCGCTGGTCATTTGGCGGTGGTTGCCGTCCATTTTCCCAAGACAAATGGAATGGCCCAGGCTGCGGTTTTCGTTCCCTGCGAAAGCAACCCACATGATTCCATAAACTTTCCCGCCGCCGTTGAGATGGCTGAGATCAGATCCGCGTCGTGCGGAATGTACGTTGGCTTTGCCGAGAAACAGATCGCCGCCAGGAAATCAGGGAAATTTCCTGAAGTTATCGGCTTCAGAATTCGACCCAGAATAGTCTTGGGACCGAGGTTGAGATGGATTGCGATGCAGTCGGCATTGAAATCCAAGTCATTCGCTTTCTGGGTTTCTGCAGGAATTGGTCCGAAGGCAGCCGTTCTCATCCCGGCAAGAAATTGTTTGGTATCACTATTTGCCAGGGTTCCCTTGAAATCAACCGTTACAATGAACATTTGTTCCTCCTCAGATAGAATAGTGGCACGATAAACAACCACGATGCCTATATTATATCACATTAAGTTAAATTAGTCAAATCTAAAAACCTACCCCAGTATGAGAATAATATTGGGTTAAAATCGAGTTAAAATAATACGTCCTGCCTAGGCTATGGGACGATGTTAGAACCTGTTTGATGAGCCACCTTCCCTAGATCATCTTTACGCCATTTAAGGAAACCCCTCAATTGCAGAAAGAAAGTAATAACATTAACTATCATATAAGCAATGGTATGAGCTAACAAAGCAAATACAAAACCCGCCATGGCGGCAATCATGTAGAATATAAAACCACTTCGTTTCTTGCTTCCTAGTTTCCACATACCAATGACACCTATCAGAACAGCTAGCCAATCAAATCCATAATATTTTGTAAAAAGGCTCAAGTCCATAACTTTGTGTAAATATATTCTATCTTACCAAAAAACCGCCTCTTTGGCGATTCTTTGAGTTAAAAATCCTGTCCTGCCTATGGGACGCCTTGCCCGTCCGTAATCTTGATGAAGGAGGGATGTTAGAACCTGTTTTAACGGCGATGCTTTCGTTTATACCTCAGGATTGTCGTTCTAGTATACGGATTAAGCGGCAGCTTTAATGCTTCGTTGATAGTCACCCAAACATAACTTGTTCCCTCTCTACCATCAAGTTTCACTGTTTGGTTATTCGTTTTGCAATTAAAGTCTAAGAAGATGAAATGTTTCGGCCTGTAGAATTCTTTTCCGAAAACATATTCTTGCAGACCAGAAAATTCTATATTATTAATCTTTAACCCTGTTTCTTCCCACACCTCCCGTGTAAGAGCTTGCTCGGCGGTTTCTCCAAGTTCTATATGTCCTCCGGTTAATGAATACAGATTACGCCATTTCGGAGATTTCATTAGAAAAATCTTTCCTTCTTTATTGAAGATTAAAGCGCCGACCGTTGGTTCTGGATATAATTTCTGCTTTTTCATATTTTTATCTTACCAAAAAATCGCCTTTTTGGCGATTCTTTGAAAATCTTAATCCTCCTTACGGGACGATATTAGAATTTGTTTAGTAAATTAGATTACTCGATTATCTTTCAATGTTTTTTCTAAACAAATGACATTTTTATAGAGAAAAGCTTTTATCTCTAAGGCATTTGCCACTTTAATATTTTCCTCCAAATCATCAAAATAAATACATTCCTCGGGTTTAAAATTATTCTCAATTAGTAGATTCTTAAATGCTTGGGGATCTGGTTTAACGAAACCTGTCTGCCAAGAATAATAGATTTTATCAGGAATCTTTGTTAGAAATGGAGAATTCTTTTTGTAATAATCAGCTCTTTCGGCAAAGTTATTTGATAGAATAAACACTTTAACGCCCATCTTTTTTATTTGTTTCGCCAATTCAACTAACTCTGGAATTTCTTTCTCGGCATTGAACCAAAAATCAAAAAATTGTTTCTCCGTTAAATTAATATTCCATTTTTCTAGATATGGTTTCCAATAACTGAAAGTACTTCCCGCATTTGGCTTTCTTATTTTTGTCATTATCTCCTTTAATATGGGTAAGAAATCTTTTGTCTCAATACCAAAAACGTCCCTGAATCTATCACTTAATCTTGGGCCCTGTATAAATATTCCGTTAAGGTCAAATATTACCGCTTTTATCATATACTTTATCTTACCAAAAAATCGCCTTTTTGGCGATTCTTTGAGTTAAAAATCCTGTCCTGCCTATGGGACGCCTTGCCCGTCCGTAATCTTGATGAAGGAGGGATGTTAGAACCTGTTTATTGAAATAATGTGTTTAACCAATTACCCCTAAGAGATATTTGTTTTATCTCTTCTTTATCAAACCATTTAGCATCAAGTAAATCTTCTTTATCGGCTTCTAGCTTCCCCCCGGTTATTATTCCTTCAAAGAAATTTAACTCTATTTCTTTATCATTATCTCCCTTTCCGCCCTTATATTCTGTGCCAGATATTATTTTTTGTTCTAATTTCCTAATTATTTTGACATCATAACCGGTTTCCTCCTTTGCCTCTCTAACTGCGGCGTTCTTTAGTGACTCTCCCGAATCCACATGCCCCAATGGAATTGACCATAAACCAAAAGATTGGCCTTTTTCTTGAACCATTAGAACTTTATTATCCTTTTCTATATAAACACCTACTATTTTAACCCTGTTCATTGTTTCACTCTACCAAAAAACCGCCTCAAATAACAGACGGTAATTTATTATCCACAAACGGCTTCCCTGGTTGAACGACATTAAAACTTGTTTAATATTGTTTAGCTACAATTAAAACAGTACGGGGAAGGTTTTCCTTCCCCGCATAGCGTTATCGCCAGTGGCCGTATTTAACGGTTACCATGGCTTTCATGGTATCAACCATTGGCGTAATCTTGATAGCAACGATGTTGCTTAATGGTTGTCCCGAGAATCCGAGGCCTTTCAGAGCAGTAGCCAGTTCCTGTATAAATCGGACAGGCTTTTCATTCTTTACATAGCGACGAAAAGCCAACTGAACTGCTTCATTCGTACTTGCCGCGGTTAAGAAAAGATGTGTCAACCAATCATCAATGTGCTTAAACTCCCTGAGTGCGACCTTCTCGTACAATTCTTGCATGTCGAACTTGGTAGTCCAATAAGTGCTGCCGTCACTTTTCCAATAAGAGGGTTTCTCGACAGTCCGAAAGAAAATCAGGACATTAGTTTTCACTTCGATCTTGCAGCCCTCAACCTCAAGGGCCAGCGTGACTCTGATCAGATAAGTCGGTTCCTCTTCGGCACGATACCATGATAGGTCGGGAATACCCACAAAGCGAACGTCATCGCCCTCTTCTGCCCATATAGAATTCCCAGTTTCAACGACCTTGCCATTGACCGCTCTCAGATAAGTGGAAGCTCCCCACTTCGCGCTCGACAGATATCTTAGAACTTTGTACTTTTTTTTTCTTGCTTTCTTCTTTTGCCAAAACGGTAGATTACACATGTGTGCCTCCTTTGCACTTGTGGTGGTAGATTCTATTAAAATTATATAATACAGGATTAGTTTTATCAATAGCTTCGTTATGATTCAATAATTTGGAAACACAAAACCAAAAACAACCTTTTTGGCGATTTTTTGAAAAACTTGGTCCAGGGGGTAGGATTCGAACCTACGAAGGCGTTAGCCAGCAGATTTACAGTCTGCTCTCGTTGACCGCTTGAGTACCCCTGGTTAGATGACTTTAAACAATTTTGCTCTGTTAAGGTGCTTTTGATTTGCTGGCCCCACTTCTTTAAAAAATCGGCGCAAATCTTTTTTCCTTGTTAAGTATAAAGAACGATAACTGATTTGTGAAGGGTGGTAATCGAAATCGGTAAGTATTTTCTGCGTAGATTTTAAAAGAGGAATAGATGCATTTTTATAACATATCTGAGTACCGAATTTTAATTTATAAACGGAACCATCTGTGTCAAAGAAACCGCGAAGGAAAGCTAATTGGTATTTTTGTTTAATATTTATCCAAGCAGGAATATCAATTTGTGATTTAGTTTTATTCCTCACTAATCCCATTTTGAGAAAGTATCGTACTAATTCTGTTGAGCCAAGGCGAATATCTGTTACATGGTATTCTCGAACTCTTTTTGATAAGGCGTGGCTCTTATGCGATGCGGCACCGAAAAGTTTTTTAAACAGTTTTTCAATGTATTTAATATAGGGTGTTTCTAAACTATTAATATAAATGACTATTTGAGTGTTTGATATGTGGCCGTCGCCAAGCAATATTCCTACAAATTCAGCCAGTTTTCCAGAGTATTTATTTGGAATTTTAATATCAGTGCGGAAATTACGGAATTTAGGTTTTCTTTCCGGGCAAGTCGGAATTCCCAATCTTTTTAAACGATCGTAAACTGTTTGGTATTTGATTCCTAATATTTTTCCCGTTTCAAAGATCGTTTTATTTTCCTTTACATACAGTGTTACTAACTCTTTTTTCTTATTTTTTTCTTCTTTGATTGTCCAACGAGAGGGCATTTACTTAAAATGATATTAATTTTTATCTTTGGTGGAACGTACGAAATTGTTAAACAATTTCTATGTTCCTACAACGTTTAAATTTGCTTTGCAAATTTATTTCGTTGTGGACCTAGGCAGAATCGAACTGCCATCACTACATTGCAAATGTAGAGTTCTACCATTAAACTATAGGCCCCTAATTATTACCACCTCCCCCATTTTGTAAAAGCTGCACCAGTTGTTTCCAATCTATGAGCTTCGATAGTATATTCACAGCAGCCATTATCTATGCAAGTTCTTTCCGAGCCGCAATTTTGGTTGCAACAAGGTTCATAGCTGTAATAATAAGTGGCATTATTAATAGGATCTTTGGGCAACGTGTTCATAAAGTCATTGTCTACTAATCCTTTCCAAACGGGACTGTTGTGATCCCAGTCATTGGCAGTGCAGGGCCAAGCACATCCTGTGCAGCCATTGACATCGCTACCGATACTAGTGTCAATACAGTATTCATTTGGGAATTCTCCGAATTTTTCCCAGTATAATAACAAAGCTCTTTCTATCTGAATAATATCTGTCCGTCTAACGGCATCTCTTGCCTTTTTTCTGGAGCTGCCCAAAGCCACAAGAACCATTGAAATTAAGAGTCCGATAACGGCAATAACTACCAAAAGCTCAATCGGAGTGAAGCCTTGTTTATTTGTTTTTTTTCTTATGATTATCTTTGGCAACACCAATATATGTTAAAATTATCAAAAAAACTTGTTGTGTAGGCGTGGAAAGTGCGAGACTGACCTCGCGACCTTCGACCTCGTTCTTAGACCCTATGGGATATTTAAATTCTTGGTGGGCGTGGAAAGCGCGAGACTGACCTCGCGACCTTCGATCTCGTTCTTAGACCCTATGGGATATTTAAATTCTTGGTGGGCGTGGAAGGAATCGGACCTTCGACCTCGTTCTTATCAGGAACGCGCTCTACCACTGAGCCACACGCCCACCGAGAATTTAAATGAGCAGAACGTGTTCTACCACTGAGCCAGACGCCCATTTTGTGCCTCATCGGCGCATCCGCCGGCGAGGCGGATTCTTTTTTGCCCTTCTTTTTTTAGGAGCCTTGATTTTTTTAGCAACAGAAATATCGGCCTTAAGCGATTTTAGTTTTTCAAAGATTTTTGGTGAAATTTTTAAAGAGCTTTTATAGTTTCCAGAACTAATATAAACAAGCTTTTCTTTTAATAATCTTTTATCAATCAAACAAGGCATTTTGAATAATTCGCCAAAAGGCGGAATTGCTCCGGTATTAAAACCCTTAAACTTAGTTTTCATAACTTTTTCTGAGATGAAATCAAAGCTTTTTGCTCTGGCTGCTTTTTTAAATTTTCCTTTATCAAGGTTGCGATTAGCAGGCAGGACGACCATAGTAGCATCTTTCCCCACTTTTAAGACCAATGTTTTAGCAATTAAGCTAGGCTTTATTTTTAGAGTGGCGGCTTTATCTAGGGCCGTGTAAACAGTCCGATGGCTAACGGCCTCGAATTTAACTTTATTCTTAACTAAAAAGCTATTTAATTTAGCTGGTATTTTCATGGTTTTAGAATAACAAACCTTGTAGAAAATCACAAGGGTTTTATGAATATGGGCGAAAATTCTTTTTGGTTATTTATTATGCCCCGCAACTTGTTGCGGGGAACAAATAACGAGGATTCCAAAGGAGGTTACTCCTTCGGTCGTCCCGCTGTAAGGCGGGACGAAATACCATTGAAAATATTGAAATTTACTTCAAGTCATAATTTAGCTACAATAATCCAATATGAAACTTTTAAAAGAAAATCATTTATTGTAATGAGATTTTTAAAAGAAAATCACTTATTATTTATTCTTTTCGCCCTAGCATTACTAACTAGATTTTTGTTTCTTAGTTATCCGGCTGAAGTTGTTTTTGACGAGGTTCACTTCGGCAAGTTTATTTCAGCTTACTTTACCCACCAGTATTACTTTGATATTCATCCGCCCTTAGGCAAACTAATGATTGCCGGCTTTGCCAGCCTTTTCAATTTTGGCCCCAGTATTAGTTTTGAAAAAATTGGCGAGTCGGCTAATTCTCAAGCCTTGCTGATGTTAAGGTTTTTACCAGCTTTGTTTGGCGCCCTTTTTGTTTTAGTGGTTTACCAGATTATTATTGCTCTTGGCGGATCCAAGAAAGCTGCCTTTCTGGCTGGTTTTTTAGTCATTTTTGATAACGCCTTTTTAGTCGAGTCAAAGTTTATTTTAGTCGATAGCTTTTTGTTCTTTTTTGGTTTTGCTTCAATTCTAGTTTATCTTCTCTCTACTAAACAAGAAGATAGATTTAAAAAACATTTACTTTACTTTTTTTCCATGATTTTGGCAGGTTTGGCTTTCTCCATTAAATGGACTGGCTTGTCCTTTTTGGGGATTAATCTTTTACTTTCTTTTATCAGCTTTTTAAAGTGCGTTAATCTAAAAAGATTCTTTAAATTTTCTGCAGAAATAATCATTTCTCTGATATTATTCATCTTTACCTATAGTCTTTTCTTTATTCCCCATTTTAAGTTTTTAACGCTTAGTGGCCTGGGAGATGCTTTTATGACCCAAGAATTTCAAAATACTTTAGCTAAAGAGAATCGGGATCAAAAATACTTGTCTTTTGGCTCTAAATTCGTTGAGCTAAATCAGAAAATGTATTCTTACAATACCGGTTTAACCAAAGGTCATGCTGATTCGAGCAAATGGTATCAGTGGCCTTTGATGAGAAAGCCCGTTTGGTATTGGGAGAAAAATAGTGCTGATACATCAGCTAATATTTATTTAATGGGAAATCCGTTAATTTGGCTTTCAGCATTACTGGCTGTGTTTTGGGGAATTTATCGTCTTTTCAAAACCAAGCATCATGCCTATTTAGTACTTTTACTTGGCTATTTTGCCAATCTTTTGCCTTATGCTTTTGTGGCCAGGGCTGCTTTCATCTACCACTATTTGCCGGCTTTAACATTTGCTATTATTCTCTTGGCGTTGTGGGCTAGTAAAAGAAAAAAAGAATTCTATGTTTCATATTTAATCACTGCCCTATTGATATTTTTAATGATATCACCTATTAGTTACGGGACTGTTTTATCAGCAAAGATAACGGTTATTTATAAAACGCTGATGGGGCTTTTACATTAGTCTTGACATTTTTTTAAATAGGTTCAGGTTAAAAGTGGAGTATTAGTCTGGCCTATGATTAGGAAGATCTATAGCAAATCAAGGGATAACAGCATTATCATTGAACTAGATGATCTGAGGCTATTGAGTTTGTCTGAAAAACTTGCTTTAGTGGTTCAAAAAAACTATTGTCATAAATTGGAAAACATTAGATCAGCCAGTATTTTTAATATTCCCAAAGAAAAAATTACTGAAGAGAAAAGAGGTTTTAGTAATATATATGACGTCATAAATTCAAATGGCAATTATTACTTGCTGTTTATGGATGGCGATGCTAAGTCTGAAGTAACGATTGCTCCGGGAGAATTAAAGATTATTCTTAATTGTTTTAAAAAGAAAAAATCTAAAGAACTTCCTTGGGGCAATGGTAATTTTTAGTTGAAATTTTGTATTGTTATTTCATTCAAATTACGGTAAAATCCATTCAGACCATTTTCAATTAGTAAAGGAGTAAGGCATGGACAAAGAAAAGATTACCCAAACTATTATAGGAGAAATGGAGGGGATAAAAAAAGCGCTGTTGGACCTAGCGAAAGAAAAAAGCGAGTCTGAGGGTCCAAAAACTTCGTGGCATAATACAATTCATCTCGATATCGAAAGGAATATCGAGTGGAATCAGGGCAGGCTTTTTACTTTTAATAAAGTTCTTTCGACACTAGAAAAAAGCGAATATACTGGACTGATTATCGACGGCTCAATAATATTTCTCGAGATTGGAGAGGACAAAGGAATTTATATTGTCGTCGAGAAGGGAGCCGGCACTATAGGTGAATATGTTATCCTTTCTCTGCAGTCACCTATTGGCCAGCTGATTTCAGGACAACCAGTTGGTTACCAAGCCGTATCTCCAGCCGGGGACACAATTAAAGTTTTACAAGTAATATAAAAAGCCGATCACATAAATGTTGGTCGGCTTTTACTTTAAATTATTTCTTTTTCAGAGATTCAAAACCATTAATAATGTAGTTTTTAACATTGATGTTATGAAAGTCGAAGTTATCTATTTCATCTTGTTTAATCCATTTGACGTTGATGGTATCTTCTAATGGTTTTGGCTTTCCTGATTTGTAGCGACAGAGAAAAACGATTGCGATAACCTGAAGAGAATCTTCGTTATGTTGAAAAGTATTATTGGCAATTAAGCTCATTTCTTCCATAACCTTAATCCCCACCTCTTCTAAAATTTCTTTCTTAACCGTTTTCTGGAGAGCTTCGTATACAATTCCGGCATATTCGAGTTTGCCTCCTGGAATTGACCAAGTGCCTGGTCCGTGTTTTTCTTTCAAGCTTCTTTGGGAAATCAAAATCTTATTATCCTTATAGACGATAGCGTTAACTATAACAGAATATTTTATTTTTTCTTTCTTCATAAAATATTATTTATCTGCTTGAATAACGACATTCCTTCTTAATTATAGCTACATCTTTTTCTTTAAAATGTCCACTTTTTAAACCAACTTTGCAAAGTTTGTTTATATCAGAAAGCGTGATAATTCTTATTTTAGACATAAATTCTTTCATTTCTGGTAAATAACTAAAGATGGCACAAACATCTGTCTTATAGCCGAGCCTTATGAGCTCTGTCACATTAGCAGTGCTTATTTTTCCCTCACCAATGACGTCGTCGATTATGGTGATTAATTTTCCCTTGGGGCTGGGAATAGTGCCAACAATCCGCTTTCCAATTCCGTATTCTTTACTTTCTTTTCTAAATAAAATTAAAGGCTTTTTAGTTATATCAGCTATTATCGAGGCATAATAACTGCCGCCACTCTCAATACCGCAGATACAGGTTGATTTAGGGTTTACCAAGGAAGCTAATTGTTCAGCTAAATAGCGTCTGGTTTTGAAGTTTTTTGTTGTGTTTTTAATATTTACAACCAATGGTGTCATTACGCCTGGTTGGACTTCAATATAATTCTTGGTGCTATAGTTTATTACCCCCGGGGTTTTTAATAGCAAGCTTTCAATTTTTGTTTTCTGATCCATTCTTGTAATAAAATTCTTTAAGCTTATTTATGGTATTTTGGTATTTTTAAAAGGATTGGTTAAGGGAGAGGTAGAGGTCTCTCCCTTAACAATACTTAATCCGTCATGAACGGCCCAAGAAGGAATGAGAAGCGTCGGGCTTTTTCCCTGAGCTGTTCCAGCGTACCAGTGTTTTCTACCGAGACATCTGCTGCAGCCAAGATTTGTTCTAGACCCATATCAACCGACTCATCCTTTTCTAGCCTTTCAAATTCCTCCTTAGAACCTAACGGAATCTTTCCTCTAACCTTTAACCGCTCAAAGCGATCATCAGGCGTTGAGGTGATTTTGACGACAAAAAGGTCGGGAAATTGCTGGCGTAGGTGTTCCAACTCAAACCAGTAACGAAGCCCGTCAAGAACAAGAAACTGCTTGGGCCTTTTTTCTAGTTCAGCTAGAACATACTCTACCTGCCACATGCGGTTTTCCCCATACCATTCTTTTGCCAAGCTATGGATGTTATCGTGAGTTATCTCTAACCCACGCTTTCCCACCTCCTCTACCATAGGTTTGCTGAGCACGCAGTGGCACTCAGGGGAAAGTCCCATTGCCTGGACAAATGTGCTTTTGCCGGCACCTGACCGGCCGACGATAATGATTATCATTATTTACCTCCTTTTCTCTTAGATTGATAATTCGGATCTCAACACAAATTTCTTTTCAAAAAAGTGAATGATGTAGT
>Ga0265595_1000181_pt1 | contig 61032 bp, 63 predicted proteins | sample saktaG_15_FD_190148 | JGI IMG/M metagenome (GOLD analysis project Ga0265595, IMG submission 190148) | Saline water microbial communities from Sakinaw Lake, British Columbia, Canada - sak_2013_06_06_50m | ecosystem: Environmental > Aquatic > Non-marine Saline and Alkaline > Saline ... | reverse complement strand
CCGAAGCCCCAGCACCACCGCCTCCTCCTCCACCACCATTATTTCCACCAGATGAGTTGCCTCCGCCACCACCTCCACCTGAACCTGATCCTGCTGATCCGTCATATGAAGATTGCGAACCATTCAAAAGCAAATCATTACCGAGAAGAAGTACAGATATCAATCGACCCGGTGTTAATGTTTTTGATGCCGTGCCACCACCGCTTCCACCACCTCCACCCGCGGCGCTTCCGTTTGAGTATGATGAGCCGTGTCCTCCAGATCCTCCTCCAACACCATTGACTCCGACAGATTTGGTTGAGTTGGTTCCAGTTCCACCATCTCCTCCTGTGTTTGGAGCACCACTACCTCCACCCGCGCCATTTTGTCCTGAAATATTTGAAAATCTACAATTTGAAACAGCGGCACCTCCTCCTCCACCACCTCCGCCTGAAACTGCTCCACCTCCACTGCTTCCGTTTCCGCCAGTGCCACCGTTGTTTCCATCGGGGTATTTTATTGCACCAGTTCCAGAGAGAGTTCCCTTTACTCTGATCATAAATCCTCCTGTCGTGAGAGTCTCGTTCACTGTGAGATTGTTATAGAACATGTCTCTAGTGAGAGTTGTAGGCGACGTGATTGTGACATCACCGTCTGACCCGCTACCAGTTCCACCAAATAAATCATTGATGAACGATCCATCAAGTTTTCCGCTTGAATTAAGTTTCGGAGCCTTGCCTGCATCACCAGCGCCAGCTGTTGATGCTATGAAGTCCGAGGCTATTGCTTGTTGTCCCTGTTGGATAGCCATAATCGTTAACGAGTTAGCGTATTCATATCGATCTGATAATAATTACCTGTAAGTCCGGTACCGCCGTTACCTCCGTTTACCCATCCGGCTCCACCATTTCCTCCAGAACCACCTGCAAGGTTGTATCCGCCAGTCCATGTTTTTACGGAATATACAATGACAGCTGTTCCTCCGTTGCCACCAGCACCTCCACCACCCCCGCCTCCTTGAAATGATCCCGATCCAGCACCATCGCTTCCATTTCCGCCATTGCCTCCTATCGCCTTTATTGTAAAAGTTCCCGCCCATTTATATGCAACAATGAAGACAATCCCGCCCGCAGCAGCTCCTCCACCTCCCGCACCTCCTGCACTTGTTCTGCACGCGCCACCCCCACCACCCCCGCCGCCAGATGATGAAACCAAAGAAGCAACCACTCCTGTTAAATAGTTGAAATCCAAACCCATAATGGTTGACATTGAAAAGATTCCGAATTTTGTTTTGATTGATACCAAACCTCCACCACCACCTGAACCCCCTCCATGCGGCACAGCATCAGCTCCACCTGAACCGCCCCAGACAGTGTTTGATACACCAATGGCACTTTGCTGATCAGCCGAATTTGAAGCACTGGGACCTCCGCCACCTGATGTCGCACCGTTTGCACCAATAGAACCAGTCGCTGTCTTGAAGCGACCTCCACCTGAAGATGCTCCTGCAGCACCTCCTGTTGTGCCAGAAGCATTTGTGCCATTATTGGGGAAGCCATATTCAATCGTCCCATTTCCATCGATCACGTTTTTCACATATACACAGTATCCATTGGTAGTTAGGGTGCTATTTATTGTCAAATTGTTGTAGAACATATCTCTTGTCAGAGTTGTTGGAGATGAAATCGTAACATCACCATCAGATCCATCACCAAGATTTATTCTAAGAAAACTGTTATCAATTTTCCCGATTGAATCAGCCTTTATTCCTTTTCCCGCATCTCCAGCTCCTGCAGAACTTGCAATGAAATCAGATGCTACCGCTTGTTGTCCTTGTTGGATTGACATAGTTATTTCTCTTTAAGTACATGCTCATCACATAGAGTCAGATGCTTAAGATATAGTTCATTCAAGTCGACTTTTGAGCCTGAAGGGAATGTAACCGTGCCACAGATTTTCCTGCAGACTACACATCTCAATTCATATATGATTTCTTTGTCTTGCATGGTAGTTATATAAATTCTGTATTAGGAGCTACTAATGAAAAACCGTTACCGCCGGCACCCCCGTTATAGTTTCCTCCGTTTGCGCCTGCATTGAATACGCTCCCACCGCCGGCACCTCCGAAAGCTGCACCACCGGAGCTCATCGAGGCAGTACCACCTCCACCACCAACACATAGAAAGGTTCCAGAATTAGCAGTCAGAATGTTATACAAGACAAGACCGAAACCTCCGCCGCCGCCTCCACCTCCAGCTACAGTTGTGTTACCACCTCCTCCTGAATTTCCGTTGCTCCCAACATTTCCTGATACAGATATTCCTCCTGAAGTAGTAAAGTTCCATGCACCGCCACATTCGATGAGTAATGCGCCACCTCCTGATCCACCCGCAGCAGTATTGCCATTAAATGATCCTGCATTGCCAGTGCTAACTCCTCCAGCACCACCGCCTGCACCTGCAAATGCTAGAAAATTAAACTTTGATAATATATATGTGAAAATATTTGCAGAGATTCCGAAGACTGTTGGTATAACACCACCGACTGACGGATTATGAACCCATCCACCCTCACCTGCATTGGTTTGCAAAGATGATATTTGCGCCGAATGTCCGCTATTGCCAGTGATATAAGACAATGTCCCGATACTTCCTGCCGCACTTGCACCTCCAGCCCCTCCAGTATTTCTGCAATCAATCATCGGCGCAGTTGATGATGTTAGTGTCACATCACCCTGAGATTTCAAAACAACAAATGTTCCATTCGCATTTGGATTTGTGAATGCAAGTTTACCTGTTCCGGTAATTGAGATTGAGGTGTAGTTCTTCACTACAACCGAAGCACCACCAAGATTAATTGATATAGTTCCTGAGGATATTGAGAGTGATCCATCAGCACCAGTGCCTCCGAATTTTACCGTCAGAAAAGAATTATCAATTTTTCCGTTTGAGTTTAGTTTCGACACCTTGCCAGCATCACCGGCACCGCCAGATGTACTGACGAAATCTGCTGCCACCGCTTGTTGTCCTTGCTGTATTGCCATGTCAGTTTATTGATATCTGCAATTCTATGGTTGTATCCTCTCCACTTCCTTTGGTATACGGAACACCGAAGAGTGCGCGGTTAAATATCTTTCCAGTGCTTGTGCCAGAGCTTCCATCAACGAATGATCCAAATTCTGTATATGTCCCGTTTGGAAGTACATTATCTGCGAAGAAGAACTGCATAGTCGCTGTAGCTCCCGAAACTGAACCAGATCCGACTGCAGCTCGAGCCTGCGGAGTCTGAAGTGAAGCATCGGATGCGTTTGGTGGATTATTGCCTGTACCCATATCGGCATGAGTAAGATTCAATGAATATGTGTTGACGCTAGCTATTCTTTGTAGAATGAGAGTCTTACCTGTATTTGATCCGAGCATTATCAAATTTAAGTACCATTCGCTTATACGAAGAACACTACTCGTCCCGGCTTTAGTAGTAATGATTCGAAACTTCCCTTTCGGTTGTAATTTTTCTGTTTGTGTATTCATATAATTTCAGTTATCCCCATGTGCCGAGCCCCCAGACCAGAGCATTAGGATCGGGTCCCCATTTGTACGGACCACTTGCCTTGCTGGCTGTTACCGAATCGCTCGTATCAGCAGATTCGGCGAATATTTCAAGACGCTGTAGCACCTCGTTTGAGGCGATAGTAATATTTTTCTTGTTGCCAGTCAGAAGATCGACCATAATATCTGTGAATGACACCTGACCTGAGGCAATAAGGTAAACCGTATATTCCATAGACACGCTGTCTCGAACTTTTCCTGTAATTTTATTTATCTTGAATGTCTTATCAATATTTCTGATTTGGCTGTACACTCTGATCCTCTGTCCAACTTTCAATCCAGTTTGGATTGTTTTGAATGAAGCCTCATATACCGACTCAGCATATTTTTTGAGCTCAGTTTGCGCCCTAGTCTGAGCTTCATTGATCGAAGTAATACTCTTGTCGATTACAGCAGCCTGGTATTCTCCGTAAGTAGCTATCGATATTTGATCGCGTACTTGGGCAATAATTGGAATATATGCATCACCAAAAACTTTGATGGTATGTCCAGAGACTGGAGCATTCGTATACTTGATAAATTTCTCATTGAAGTTGTAGAGCGCATCAACCATGGCAGGATTCGATTGCTGATCAGTGCCGACAGTATTTACTGTCGTGTTATCATTGACCGTGATATTGTCGTACTTATATGAAAGGGGAAAAACTTTCTGCACACCATCAGCTACGAATATGTCTTGAGCGTTTGCTTCAATAATCGTCTTTTTGTATTCACCACCTCTCACATACACAGAATTCTTTATCTGCGTGATCGTATTATTTATCTCTAGAGAATTCCACTCGTACTTGTCCCCAGTATCAGAAAGCTCAAAGGGAGCCGAGAGATTCTCGCTATCAAAGAAGTGAATGTCCTTATCAGGATCGACATACCAGTCCCAGCCTATCTGATCAGCTAGTTGTGTAAGGCATCTTGTGACCTGCTCGTAGTTGAATTTAATTGATCCCACCGATGGAGTTGTTTGAGCCACATTGCTTGTCGTGAACCCAGATGTATATATAGAGACCAGTTCAAGCACAATTGAGCGCGCAGTAACATTTGTGTAATTCCTGACCACTACTTTCCTATCAAGATATTGAGAATAGTCTTTGCAACGAATATCAAATGCAATGAGAAGTCCACCTTTTATTATTTGATTCCTTTCAGTAATTACTCCACCAAATATTTTCGTCCCATTTTCTTCAAGTGTTACATCATCGTTCACCGAAGGAATTGTTTTTGCTGGCGTTTTCATGATCTGAAACTCCAACCGATCAACTTCCTTGGACAAAACCTCAGTCACAACCAAGGTGTCCCATTTCACATGATCTGTTCGGTCTACATTGTTTATCTTAAGTATTAATGCCATGTGATTATGCTCGGATTCCGCCGAGGTTTATCTGATTCTTGATGATTCGTGCCAATTCATTTCCAAATTCTTCAGCTACTTCCGTCGATGTATAGAAGTCACCGTTCAGGTTTATTGTTATTCCTCCCGCTCCACCCATCCTGCTCAATGGGATGATTGCCTCGGGACCAGCCTCACCGACAAGCCCGAGCGTCGGACCATTTACAATGCCACCATCAGCAAACTTCGATACCACCGTCTTTACGGCGTTCACCGTAGCTGTTATGGGAGCCGATATAGCAGAGACAACCGATCTGTACGCGCTTTGAACCGATGCAATGGCACTTTTAATTTTCTCTATTCCTTCATTGAAGAGATTCACAATTTCATTCCAAATAGACATGAAGAAATCTTTGATACCATTCCATGCCGCAAGAAATACTCCTTTGATGTTTTCCCACTGTGTCGCCCAGAGGGTATAAAAGAAAACAATTGCGGCACCCACGGCGGCAATAGCGGCTATGATAAGTCCAAGAGGTCCGAGGAATGTGAGGGCTGCCGCTATAGCCACGATAAGTCCAGCAACAAAAAGAGCAGTCAGGAGACTTCCCACAATTATGAGCAATGTTCTATGTTCTTCCAGAAATTTGTTTATGCCTCCCTGCGCCGCTACCCAATTCTGTAGACCTTGAGTTACCATTTCAATTGCTGGTGCAAACAGTCCTCCCAATGATTCCGACCCTTCTTTTCCCAGCTGTTTCGTAATATCTAACTGACCCTGAAGAGTCTGTGAATATGCGCCCGCTTGCCCTTGCACAGTTTTCATAATTGCCGCTAGTATCGTCTCTTTTGATGCATGGTCATCAACTTCAATTCCGAACTGCTTCAGAAGACGAGCATTTCCTTGGAAGGCAAGAATGAGTGCCTGAGTCGAATCTTCAAGTCCAATTCCTTTATATCGAGCAAGATCCATAGCAGCCGAGAATGCTTGAAAAGCAAACGGACCGTTCTGTGTGGCTTGAAGCAGTCGGGCTATCGATACCGCCGCTTCTTCATTATCGAATCCAAATTTAGAGAGTGCTTCATCGGAGAGGGCAAGAATCTGGCTTTTGAGTGCTTGGAGATTGGGAGGTAAAGTCGCCATGATTGCATCAAATCTAGTCATCTGTACTTCCGCTTCTGCGAAATCTCCTATAGCAGTCTTCAATATAGCTCCCGCGCCAATTGTCTGGAGAACACCAGCAAGAGCACCAACCTTGTCTCCAGCAAAGCCAAACTGTCCGCTCATGTCGGAAAGGCTATTAGACAAACTTCGAATTGCAGTCGAAGCTTCATCTCTCAGTTGCACTAATATTTGTAGTTTGCTTGTTGATTCCATTTATTTGATATTCTTGCTTTTCCTTTCCATCTCCCTGCTCTCGGCCTTGAGCATTTCCACTATCGTGTCTATGAACCCAGCAGGCTGTTCGTCGTACTCGCTCCATGTCCATTTCATCTCCCTACAGATCAATGCCCGCGCCATATCATTCGTGAGGGAGGTTTTCAGTCCGGCGAAGTATCTCTCCCACACGTAGGCTACTTCGCCTTCTCGAAATTTCCCGTCGTGATCTTGTTAAGCTCATCCACAGCGAAGTCATATTCCTTAGGAGATGCCTGCTCGATACGATCGGCGATATTCTCGGGACTGCCTGCATAGGAGACGATCAATTGCTCAAACATCCTTTTCTCGGCTCGGAGCATGATCGAGGCATCGCATTCTTGTAGGATCTCGCCGTTTCCATTTTTGGCGATATTATTCGGGTCTATCTTTATACCTTCCAGAAAAGCTGACTTGATAGCATTCCTCTCTTTTGCATTCATGTAGGTTTTGATGACCAATTCTTTTCTTTCTGGCGTTGTGAGTTTTATTGTTTCTCTTTCCATGTGATTAGTATGAGGTTACGAGGTTAGTAATGAGTGCCGAGATCATTAATGTGTCGGAGATGCTATAGGTCGCCTTAAATGAAAGTGTCTGACGGACGAGATCATTAATTTTCACTGGCCTCGTGATCTCCTTGAATATCACTTTGGCCAAGTCGATGCGAACTTCTGGATTGGCCGCCGTCCCTATCGTCACATCTGTATTCTTGAGGTCTATCCTCATGGCCTTTGCGGTCGTCGCCAATGCCGCCTGCTTATAATCAGTCTCGTTCTGCCAGAGAGCTTCGAGTGTTCCAGTAATTACGAACTGCTTATTCAAGAAGTCTCCCGGTGCAACGCTACCGAGAACATCATCGTCTTCGATGTTCTGCTCAATCTTTAATGAAAGCGATCTGATGTTCATAGCTGATGCTGCTCCCAATCCTGCATATGCGGACGCGAGCTTGAACATGACATGCTGTGGCATGAATCTATTCTCAGTTGTAGCCGAAGGTGTAAGTGTTGCAGTCAATCCTTTTTTAGCTTTTAGATTCAATGTGTACTCCAGAAACTTGTTGAGCTCGTAGTTTATTTCAAGAGATGAGATTGCACCGTTTCCATGCTTATAATCCTGAGTTGCCAGAGGATCGTCAATGAAAAGCGAAAGTGCTTGATGCTGGGAGCTTTGGGCGACCGTGATTGTATGATCCTTAACCGTCCCGGATGCATCAGGATTTGCTCCTGTTGAAAGTGTGCCGAGTATCGCATTCAATATGAGTGCGAAGTGCTTATCGCCGATCGGAGCCTTGACCGACCCTTCGCTCCATTCCTTTACTTTGCTCTGACCGACTGCGTCCTCAATAATTCCTCTCGACTGTTCATCGTTTATGAGAGTGAATTTCTCATTAAGATCAAGCTCCGAGAATGGTATCCAGTATGTGGCTGTAGCCTCGGGTGTGCCACGGACCGTCTCCTTAGCTATTCCGAACTGTATTAATCTTCCTATTCCTTTTGACATGTTATTGATTTATATTATTGGCTTCTAATGGCTTATCGACTTTCTTTCTCGTTTCTACCCATATCTTTTCCGCTTCTTCCTGACTCTCGGCCGATATGGTCTGCGGTTCATATTCGAGCCCTCCAGAGAAGAAGTATTCTTCGAGTGTCTTGTTTTTCACCCCTTCCCCATCTATCATTTTATTTTTTGATATTTTTTGCATAAAATTATTTATATACTTTTAATGGCTTTGGCTTTCAGAGTCACCGTGAAGACCACAAAGCTACCGTCGACCGACGATATGGCCTCTGGTGTTGAAGAGGATGGGTCGCATCCACCATTTGCAACACCTCCAAGTGTTGGGTCTTCATCGAAGGCATTCAGGATCTTCTCCATGAGTTCCTCTATATCGTTTGCTGATGTGACATTCTCTCCTTTCTGCACAATTCCAATTACAAATGTATGAGATCGGAGGTTGTCACGATTCGTTTCAGCCGCACCGTCGATTGCAGGAGAAGAAACGATAGCAGCAGGATATGCGCCAATATCTTTATATGAAAAATTGCTCTGCTTGAAGTCATCGACAATGACCTGTCCGAGCGTAGTTGGTATCAGAGTCTCGAGCTTTGCTTTGACGGCATTTTTGATTGTGGTTACTATGGCTGTCATGGTCTTGTGCTTAATGCTATTTGTCGATGAATAATATCTCCTGCTTCTTTGAATAACTTGTTTACTTCCGCTCCCGACTTATTCACTATTTTCTGCATGAAGGGATTGGCTTTCTGGAATCTAGTGCCATAGTTCACGAAAGGCGCATAGTAGGCAGTCGGATACCAGATTGCGTAGAGTCTTCCTGTTCTGAAGCGGAATGATTGCAGGAGATTACCTGTCCTCCATGGCACTGGATTGTCTTTGAGCGTGTTCTTGGCGAAGACAGCGCCTGTGGCCATGATCGCTTTCTGGAATATTGGTTCCGATATCTTCGGATAATTCCTGAATGCGAAATTCAGCTCCGTAAGTCCTTGTATTTCGATTCTGTAGTCTCCAGCCATGTTAGAAAAAATTAATTCGCCTATACTTATTAATCGTCTCCGTGTCTTCAGGATTCAGAAGATCTTTCCATGTTATCGACCCACCATTGAAATCTTCTCTAGATTTCCCTTCTGCTTCTCGTCTCTTGAAGAGCTTGACGACCATCCGCTCCGCAAGATCGGTAAGGTCAGCTGGCAAGGTATGCGTATTACTATCTCCGTAATTAGCGAAGTTAAATTTATAGCCGGCTGTGTATGCTATGCGGATATTGTTTGTACCGTGGATAACGGCACCATAAAGCTCGATAATACCTGATGCACCATCCTCCAAAAGTTCCCAATCATCTGCCATAATATCTGTCCAGTTCGGATTGGTTTTCGTGCCAGATCTAAATTGAATATACGAAACAGCAGAAACTGGAAACTGTTTCAACAAAAGAAGGCCGTTGCTATTATCTGGTATTGAATACAGTTCATTGGTATATACAGCTACTTTGAAACGGCGATTGCATTCGCCCTCGATAAAATCAGTCACACTGTTTATCAAATACAAAAGCATAGTGTCATGAGTTGACACAGTAATAGTGAGCCGAGTTTTAACTCGAGCTACAGTTGTGAGTGCATATGAAAGTAATGCTTCTGCCATATATTCGGGTTAAGTCCCCGCTTCTCTCCCCGTGAAGGGAGAGTGCTGAGACTCAAGACTGCACTGGTTCACTGAAGGCTCTGCCGAGCTCAAAGACTCCCGAGCACGGTATGGAAGGCGAGTTGCCTCCCACATCGAGAACCGCGCGAAGGTATCGCTTGCGTGATGTTCCAAGACCTTCAATGCGAATGTTCTTGACCTGACTGTCAGCCGTTATAGCAGTCGTGAGATCTGCCACCGCTGTGTAGTTCTGATCATCGTCCGATTCTTCGACTTTGATAGTGTATGTCTCATTTCCGTTAGTCGTGATGTCTCCTGCCGCGACAACGAGCTTAGCGCTGTTGTACCCTTGGGTATCAACCCCGTTGCCGTTCACATCCTGGGTTCGTGTGTTCGGAACAAGCGACATCTCTGATTTCACTGCGTCAAATACTGAATGCATGTTTGTGTTCTGTTATCCGATCTCCGTCGACTAATGGAGACCTAATTTCCGCATGTCCCCTTCCAGAAGGAATTCCGGAAGGGACAACATACAGAATGAAATGTGCTAGTTGGCTGCGGTCTTGACCGCGACGAATGCCTTCGGAAGTGCCACCGTCAAAGCCACGCGCTTCTTGTACACAAGTGCGCGCTGGTCTGCGAGGGCGATTTCCTTTCCGCCGAAGGTTCCTGACTCGTGCTGCGAAACCGTCATCTCTCCCTTCTCACCGAAGGCCAAAGCCTTCAAGTTACCGAAGACGATGAACTTGGTCGACACAGCTGATGTTGAAACTCCAGGAAGGTGCCTAGTCGTGAAGACCGGGAATCCTGCGAGCTCTCCCATCGGCTTGATGCCTCCGCCAGTAGGATTGTTTGCCAAAACTCCAGCTGATACTGCTCCTGCCTGAGGCAGGATGAATGCGCCGGCCTGATCCTTCTGGGTTCTGACCTTGGCCCATACAGTGCGGTTCATATACCATGCCGCTCCATCGAGGACTGATTCCTCGACCTGAGCAATGGTGTCCGCAGCGTCGGTTACCGCATCAAAGTCTGCGAAGCCAGTCTTGCCTGTAGCAAGATCGAAGACTCCCACATCCTTGTGCGAAAGCACTCCGACGAAAGGCTTACCGATGCCAGCAAAACCTTGCTTGTCGGTCATGTTGGCCAATGCCTCGCCACCGAGTGCCAAGAGCCAATCCGCTAACTGAACATCAGCGTCGACTAGGAGGTCGTTTCCGACCACGAAGGCGAGCTGCCACTTCTTTGCGATGAGGTTGGCTGCACCGAAGGTGACACCCGTCACATTTCCTGCTGCATCAACTCCGAGGAATTCTCCTTCAAGGAATGCGCCAGTGTAAGCTGGTATCGCCTTCTCGTCAGTGCCCATCGGCCACTTCTGAGCCTGACTCATAACCAAACCTACCGAGGCGGCAATCCTCAAGATGGCAGCCTCGACTTCTTTCGAAACGAGGTAGCCTCCACGATTGTCCTGCTCTGAGATGATGGCTTCAGCAGCTTTAACCTTCAAACCTGCAGCCGCACGGACCACGTCCACGAACTGTGACTTCTGATCGCCAGAGAGTCCCGTCATATCCTTGCCGAAGATGGCGCGTTCCATGCGGAGCTTCTCCACGATGGCACGGGTTTCTTTTGCGACGATCGGCGAGACCGCTTCTGCGAGGCGCTTCTCCATGACCTCCTCAACGGCGGTCTGAAGCTGCGTCTTGATCAATTCCAATTGCTTTTGATCCATATGCTATTTCTCACGAGACTTCTCGTTGATCTTTTTCAACGATTCGCTCGTGATGTTGTTTACCATCCGCAAGACCTGCCGATTAGCGTTGAAAGTTTTCAGGCTTTCGACGAGCTCGGTCAACCCCGCGGCGTTCGACCTTTGTTTCAGGGAATCCCCATCGGGATTTTCCTTCCCTCCGCTACCCTCGAGGATCTCCTCCAAGGCCGCGATCGTGGCTTTCATGCCGTTGATGGCTATTTTGATTTTTGTGCGGCTCATCATTGTCCGCACTCGCTCATTCTTGGCTGACTTTCCTTCCTCCGTCTCATCCGCATCCTCCTCTGCAGTGATCAGGTTCATGATCTCCTTCGAATGCGCGATGATGAGGGTATCGGTTTCCGACTGTATGGCCGCAAGTTCCGCTCCAACCTTGGTGATGAGCTCCTGGTCGGCCTGTTCTTCCGGATCGACAGGCGCATCAGCTTTCACAGCCTTTATCGTGCATACCAGTGTCCCATCCTTATCTGGCATCATCACTCCTTCGGTGCCGTCATCCATATTGCAGGGATCTCCTTCTTGAGGTTCGGCTTTTACGAATATACCCTTAGTCATCAATTCCGCCGTATCGAGCTTCAGCTGCTTGGCAAGTGACAACGCCATGGGATTGGCGGGCACTGGCACGAAGGAAAATTCGAGGAGCTCCGCTTTGGTTATGACATTGCCGTCAGTCTCCCGTGCGATGAATCCAACCGAAGCGGTCTTCACGATCTTGGCGTCGTACAATCTGCGTACCTGCTGAGCGAAAGGATTGGCATCTTCTGGTGCAAATCTTCCCTTGGCCACCGTTTGCCCTTTATCATTTATGAAAAGATCATCGGTTACACCTATGGGCAGATCGCAGTAATTGTGAGCCCATAGAACAACCGGATTCATCTTGTAGTTCGTGAAGTCCCAGCCGTTCTGGTCTATGACCTCTCCCTGGCGGTCCTGGTCTGAGGTCGATATGACTACTTCGAAGGTGCCGGAGTCACTCGAGGCCTTGGTCTTGGCTATGACATCCTGTATATCTTTCGACTGGATAGCTTGGAGCGCTTTCTCCAATATCTCGCTGTTTATTTTTTGAAAATTGTTTTTCATATTTGTTATTAATTATTCGATTGATATTTCTTCGGGACGCACATAGCATCGGCAGGAGACATGGAGAGGCGGAGACCCCACATCGCTATATGTGATATCCAAATTCGAACCATCCGTTCCTGTATGTGTGTCGCCCTTGTCAAAAAAGTTGCTTTCAATGTCGATCGTCTTGCCGTTCATACCCTCGCACCACGGACAGACCATCTCGTCAGCCGCCGTGTACCACTTGATAGTCTTCACCACGCCTGTCTGCTTCCATGCTTCCTTGGTCGAGTCATTCGCTATCCTGAATGTCTCGGTCCTCGCAACTTGAGCGGCTCTCACCTCGTCGCTGAATGCATAAATATTTGAAATCTTATTTTTCATATCAGGCAGAGATGCGCCTTCGCCCAGACCTTCTTCGATCGCGTCTTTAAGGAGCGTAAGCGTTGTGTCGTTGTAGCTCTGCGACATGAGGTCAATTGCTCTCTGTAGCGAAGCCTCAACTTCCGCAGTCATTCTGAAATTGCTCGCGCCTAGAAGTTGCATAGCTTCGCTTCCTTCCGTCTTGTAGAGATCGCCGAGTATTGGTTCCGATAGATCAATCATGGCAGCCACCCAGGAATCCCTGCTAAATATTTGCTCCGCCGTTATCTTCCACCCCTTCTTGTCGAAGAATCTCTCGACATTGGCTAGTACCACATCCTTTTGATTGGCATTGAATTTCTTCACGCCCTCGTGCATGAGCGTCTCGTAGCGGGTGACGCGGAGGACGAATCCCTTGTAGAGAACTTCATATTCGGCATGCGAAAGATTGGAGAGGTCTTTCCTTGCTTTTCTTTTCACCTCCTCAAACTGCTTCTTTGAGGCTTCAATTGAATCAGCCACTCTTTTTGCTATCTCCTCGGCCATGTTTTTCCTAGCTTTCGTGTTTTTTGCCCCTCTCGTTGATGGCTTCTTGTCTCCGTTCTTAACGGCGGCATGTTTTGCTATTTTAGGTTTCGGTTCACCTACAGGTATCTTGTTGAAATCTCTCATTACACTGTCTCCGTCCACTACACCGTCTAGTCCGAAGTATTCTTCCCTTGCCTCGTTTATGGACATAACCGCCTGACTAGAGACAGCAGCCTTCATCTCCTCAATCTTCTGCGCCTTGTCTTCGGGGACTGGATCGACAAAGTCGAGATAGAGATTGTCTCCATATCGAGGAACAAGGAATTCATTCAATTGCTGCACAATCATCTCCATTTTCGGCTTGATGGTGCGTGCGGCAAAGACGTAGTTTGCAGTCTCGGCCGTGGCACGATTGGTTTCCGACTCGCTACCACCGAGAATGGTCTTGGGTACCCTGAATCCTGCAAGTATCTTGTCGCGCATGATCTGCTGGAGGTTGGCAAAGTCCATGTCCTTCGGATTGCTTGAGGCTTCGTCGTACTTCACTCCTTTCGGAAGTACTGCCACGCGGTATGCATTGCCTGCGCCTTTGTAGAGATTCTCAAATGAGGCTCGGAGCACTTTCATCTGGGCATCGGTTATTGCATTATCAGACGAGAGCAATCCTCCTAGCCTTGCGCCGTTCTTGAAGTAGTTTAAATTAACCTCGCTTGCAAAATTGTCCGAGTCTATCCAGTCGGCTATGGCCTGCACCGTACCGAGTCCTTGATATGGATCATTTGGATCTGGATATTTCAAATGCAGAATTTGAGCAGGCTTGTATGTGACGGATTTGCCGTCAACTGAATAGCTGTATCCCTTTATGAATTCAGGAAGTGGAGCAGGGACCGGATTCGTGTATCGAGGGTTAAGCAAAAAGATTGCCTTCGGTTTGTCGGTATCCTTTTCAACACCATCAAGAAGCCAGTATGAATTTCCTGCAAGCTCAAGGTGGGCACCAGTTAAATATCGAAGTTCGTATCCAGTTTGAAAAGGATTGACGCCATCCAAGAGGTCGAGAATCTCATGGTCGAATATTTCCTCGTGAACACCATCCTTATTCACCTGGAAAAGACGGAAGGAAATCTTGGCGAGCTCCTCGGCGATTGAACGTACAGCCGCATATGTCCAGGCACTGTATGTATTCATGGCCTTATCGATCGAAACTTTTCTCGATCTTGACCATAGTGTGAACGGATCAGAATCGGACAAACCAGAAACAAGCGGTATGTTTGTCGCTTTTCTTGAGAGACCTATGAGGTTGAGGGCTTTGTCGAATATATTCATATAAACAAAAAGACTCGCGACCGTTTAATGGTCTGCGAGTCCTGCGGGTTACGCCCAGATTCGTTTAAATTATTTGATTTTCCTTATGAAAACTTTCTCACCTTTCGGTGATGTTGTCATTATAGCGGTCCTATATATAACGTCACGATGCATATGTGGATAACTAATCGCTCAATGGTTTGACTGTAAATTCATTCGTATCAGAAGGCTTCCGTTTGACTGTGTACTCGGTAATAATGGGAATGCTATTTTGAATCTTGATCACGATCACACCATTTTCAATGCTTAGGGCATGATCAATAATTTCCCGAATGATTTTTTGCCATTCGATATTGAGTGTTTTTTGGTTTAATTTATTTTCATTCATATAAGTCCTATTACTTCTGGATTTTGCATTCCCTGTTGCACAAGACCTAAGACGAGATATACAAAGGCATCGACCAAGTCATCGTGTTCCTCGACTCCGAATCCGAGCAGTTGGATTATGAGGTCTTCGCATCCAGCTCTCGGAAATATTACCGTGCCATTTTGAATGTAGATTGCGATCGCTCGCAGTCGAGCTCTTTTATCAGCTCCAGCGCTCATGGCAATGACAGGCAACAGTGCCCGTTCCATTTCTTCGATTGCCGCTTTCTGGTATGCAACTGATTCGACGAAGAATATTGAGAATGGATTTGCTATAGACATCGCTTTAGTAGTTTCTATCGTCTCATGGAATGACAATCTAGCATTCAAAGGATTCGGCTTTATATATATTTTTGGAATACCTTCCTTAACAAATGATGTGCCCGAAACCATGGCTGTGTAGTCGGCAGTCTCCCTTTTGCTTATGGCCAAATCGATGCCGGTTCCCGATAATCCTATTTGTATTTCAGGCGGTTCATTATCGTAGTATTTGATCCATTCTTCCTTGATATCGGCGCCTTCTTCAGGGACCACCTTCAGGAGATATTCTCTTTGCCATGCAGTCGCTCCAACCTTATCTCGCTGATCTTCAAGATTCTGCTTCGTAGGATATTTCGCTTGCCATCTTGTTTTCCCATCTTTTATGAGTGAGTACTCTAGATGCCTGAATGCTTTATACTTCGCAAGACGAGCCATGAGCGCATCAGTGTGGAGCTGATTACCGATCACGATCAGCCGTCCTTGCGCTTCATCGATAGCAGGAATAACTTCACCTCTGAGCCATCTCTCCGTCTTATCTCTATTTTCTTTCGTACGGACCCATTCCAAATCTTCAGGATCGTCAATGATGACCAAGCTCGGCCTGTTCTGCCTATGGCGAAGACCTCTCACTTTTTGTCCCCTCGATCGAGCTAAAATGCGCACTCCGTTTGAGAGAAGCATGTTCTTGGCCTGCCATTCCTCGGCACTTTCAAGGCTGAAGTCTTCTCCGAATTTTCCTTTGATTTCTCCGTAGTCCTGCATGATCAGAAGATTATTTTCGAGTTCCTCCTTAATATTCGCAATATTGATTGCCGACTGAAGTCCTGTATCGGCAATCGGGATTATGAAAGGATATAGATCAGGATGCTCAAGCGCCGCCCATAGTGGCAGTGCAAGAGATCCGAATGTAGATTTTGCGCTTCCACGAAATCCCATAACTTCAATCATCTTTTGCGAATGATCGCCGAGCGCCACAAGAAGTTCATCATGAAAATCAGCAGGAGCGATGGTTAGATAGTGCGACAAATACACAATACAAAAACCCTTAAGAGTCTTTGCCATCATTCTTCTTGTCTCGTAGTCGTCGTATATGCTATTACTTTCGAACCACGATCGCTGTGGTAGTTTTTGTATTGTCTGCATTTTGTTTAGATATTTCTTCTGGCATCATTCCCCAATTGATCATCGCCTGCCTTATTCTCTCCTTCACCTCCTTCGGTATCGGCTTATTTCTCTTATCAACCTCGAGAGTTCCGATATGCCGTTCGAAGATGCCAGCGTCCATCTCAGCATTGAGTATGGCAATGTCCAAGCGAACGATTGAGTTCAGTGCCGAAATCTGGTCTCTATAGCTTGGAGGTGGCATACCTTCTTTTTTTAAATCCTCGGTGTAGAAAGCAATTCGCATGAGCCTGTCAAAGACGAGACGGTATCTCTCCTTACTTTGCGACAGTCTTTCAGTGACTTTCTGCCGATCAGCCCTTTCAGATGCCTCTCGATTTATCTTCCGCACGAGTTTGGCTATGTAGTGCCAGGTAAGCACCTGATTGTTTGCCGATTTGAAGCCTTTATTGAATAGGACATCCTGAAGCCGAGACACAGAAATCAAAGGGTCAATAGCAATAGAATCTCGTATTGCGAGCTTCATTTTTTCCTCTTGTGGCTGCAATATTTTCATTCGTTGTTATTCGTCTCTATTTTGGTTTGACCCTTGTAAATACTAGCTTTTCTGTGATCGCCTGAACGACATTTACCGTGACCGCATTACCTAGACATTTATATCGTTGAGTATCGCTTACACCATCTGTCCAGCCATCCGGAAACCCCTGAAGGCGTTCACATTCAAGAGGGGTGAGGCGGCGGATTCTACTGGCCTGAAAACCTCTTGAAATTATCTTATTACCATTCCCCGCAGCCTCATTTCCAAATGTCGCCCGAACAGTCCCTACATTTCCATCCATCCTCATTCTGTGATTGTAATCGTCATAGACGAAGTGAACATCTGCCGTATTGTGATGATTCGCTCGAATAGTGGGGGCTATCTTCGGCTGTCGCCGTCCACCTTGTGCCGTGTTGAGTGTAGGGCTGATCCCTTTAGTCCCATAGACTCTATCATTCGAGTGTGTCGGCTGGTTGAGTTGGTCAATATCGTTTTTACTGCTTTCTCTGATAGGAAATACTTGGGGTCTGGTCGTGCCTCTAAGATGTCCAACAATGAACACTCGTTCCCTATTCTGGGGAACTCCGAAATTCTTGCTGTTAAGCACCTGCCACTGAATGTCGTACCCCAATTTTGTAAGCGTGGAGATGATGGTCTTGAAAGTACTGCCATTGTCATGAGATAGCAGTCCTTTGACGTTTTCCAAAAGAAATAGTCTTGGCTTTTTAATTCGGAGAATCCGCACGATCTCAAAAAAGAGCGTACCCCTGGTGTCCTTGAAGCCCTTCCTTTTTCCAGCGATCGAGAAAGCTTGGCACGGAAATCCTCCGACCAATAGATCGAAGTCGGGTATCTTTTTTGGATTGATTTTTGTGATGTCGCCATAATTTTTGTTTGCGAGGAAATGTTTCTGGTAGATTTCAATTGCGTACATGTCGATTTCGGAATATCCAATACAAGTGAGTCTGTTTGTGCCAACGTTAGAGAGTTTGCTAGGTGGTCTTTCCGAATCTCCAGTTCCTTGAATCCTCTGTTCCTTGTTCTTAGTGCACATGATTTCATAAGCTTGTTGAATTCCTAATTCAAACCCTCCAATACCCGAGAATAAGCTGAAGTACTTCATTATTTTATAAGAGTATTCTGGAATGATTCTATCCGCCGATTGGCTATCTCGATGTACTCAGGATTGAGCTCGATTCCGAGAAAACTTCGACCGAGTCTTTTGGCTACTACGGCTGTTGTACCAGAACCCATAAACGGATCGAGAACTATTCCCGGCTTGAACTCTGCCTTGCAATCACAATTGCTGTACCCAGTAAATTCAGGAGCAGGAGGACCTTCTAGTCCCATTTTTCTGTATGCCTGTCGTTTCTGAGCCAAGCGTCCAGCCGTGGAAACAGCGACATCATATTTTGTTTCGCTCTGAGTACGGTCAGTATCTACTCGCTTGAATAATTTTTGCCTTGGTTCTCCACATTTACTGCATACGAATTCTGGACAACCTGCCTTGATCGGAGTCTCAACAAGTGTTTCTGGAAATACGGCGAAGTGAGCATCCTTGAATGGTTTCGTCGTTATGGACCAGACACATCGTTTATTTCTTTTGCCGTCAGCCCGAGGTATGGGGAAGTTATTTTTATACCCTTCATATTTCATATCATAAGCTTTGTTACTTCTTAAATTCTGCCTGTATTTATTTTCGTGGGCGTTAGCGTCTTCCAGCTGTTGTTCAAAGAAATATTTCTTGCTTTTGACAAAGAAGAATATCCTTTCAAAATCGACTGTGAATCTATCCCTCACTGAATGTGGCATGCAGTTCGGCTTATGCCAGACAATTTCATTTCTAAGTATCCAGCCTCGATTGCACATTTCTATTGCAAAGCGTGAGGGAATTTGGAGTAAACATTTATCTGGCATATTCGTCTTTGGTTGAATAAATGCCTGATTGTTTGTCTGTTTCGGTCCAAACTTGCCATCCCGCATTGCACCTGACTGCGTTGAATATGTATCTCCAAGATTGACCCAACAAGTGCCGTCCTTTTTCAATACCCTTTTTACTTCATCGAAGATATTGCTAAGCTTGGTTATGTATTCATGAAATGTCGACTCAAGTCCGAGTTGTTGATCATCACGAACTGCTCCACATACCGCACAAATATGCTGAGTATTCGGCCTGCTACCTTTCATCGTTTTTTGTTTGTCGCTAGGCTTAATATCATCACCACGACTTCTTGCGGTTGTGTGATCACACATTTCATCCCCACCTTTCCATTTTGCTGTACCATAATCCCGAAGCGCCCAGTATGGTGGCGAGGTTATGACCATGTCGATGCATTCCGATGGAAGCGTCTTCAGTACCGTCAGACAATCTCCTTGTATGATTCTATTTGCTTCCATCCCTTGTTTTATTAATCCTTTCCCACCTATCTCGAATAACATCACAAAACTTCGGATCAAGCTCTATCATGAATGCTCGCCGGCCGACCTTTTCAGCGGCAGCCATAGTGCTGCCCGAACCAGCGAATGGATCGAGAACAATGTCGTTATGCTTTGTTGAATTGCGAAGCGCTCGCATAGACAACCAGTCTGGTTTTTCTGTAGGATGCAAGTATCTTGATACCGCTTTCCTCGGCATCTCCCAGACATCGAATTCATTGTCGCCATGGAATTTATGCGTACCACTTTTCCAGCCATATATAATTCCTTGCGCCGTCTTCGGATCCGGCTTCTTGGCTCTCGCTATCCACTCGTGCTTGTAGCGGTAATCGTTCCATCCCATGGACGGCACATTCTTGACCCATATGATCACTCCGGAATGCTGGAAGCCGTTTGCAAGCATGCTTTGCAGAAACTGCGGATACGAACTCCAGCCAGAGCATATGTAGAACGAGGCGCCTTCTTTGGTGTAGGTGAACAATTCATGAAAGGCGGCATCAATGAACTCCTTGAATTGAGTATCATCCATGTTATCGTTTTTGATAGACTCATTTCCTTCCTGATTCAATTTTTCTCCGCGACTTTTGTAATTCACATTGTATGGCGGATCGGTAAAGACCATGTCAGCACGCTCGTCTCCGAGCAATTTCTTATATGTTTCAGGATCGGTTGAATCGCCACAGATGAGCCTGTGGGGACCGAGATCGTATATCTCTCCGACCTTCGACCTAGGTTCACCCTCGAATTCTCCGATATCCTCACTCTCCTCATCATCAGACATTGTGAGATCCAATATCCGGCTGATCTCATCTTCTTTGAATCCTGAGGCGGGAATATACGGCGACTCTTTAAGCTCGACAATCATATCCGAGAGCTTCTTTTCGTCCCATTTTCCCTTGATCTTGTTCAGCGCGAGATTAAGAAGCTTTTCCTGCTCAATATGTAAATCAACCAGATTGGCAGGTATGAGTACGCTTCCATCCTTGGTTTCTATGCCCTTTACGGTCTCTTTGGTCCCCATTATGGCCTCTACAGCCATAGCACGCTGATGACCACCGATAAGTACCCATTTTCGGTCACCGCATCGTTCACAGGTGTGAGTGTTTACCACGACCGATTCCACAAAACCGAAAGTCATGATGCTTGACTTAAGAGCAGCCATCTCTGAATCTGGCATAATGCGAGGATTGTATTCAGCTCGGCGTAGAGTTTTTAAATCTATTTTAGTTGTCTCCATGTTCGTCTTCGTTAGTTTTACCGTCATTGACGGCAATAATAATCTCGACCCTGGCTTTTTTGTCACCTGCCATCTCACTCTTGAACGATCCATCCAAGTACTTGTCGTTGTAGAAGAGTGCATCGGCAATTGAGCCGAAGATGTTTTCTGGATCACCATGCTTGTCGTCTTTCCAGAAGATACGAATGTCCATAATCGCTTTTTCACCTTCTGATAATTTGATAGGTTTCTTGAACACGCGCATATATCTGATATGAACTCTGAAATCGAGATCAAGAAGTGATTTCAGAAAACATTCCTGCACATAGCATTTCCATCCCGTGTACCTTCTAGCTTCCGGAGTCCATTGTTGCCGATATGTTTTCTTGATCTTTGGCATTGGATTACCTATATCACTTTCTTGGTTTCCCCTTATTGAGAATGAATAATATTTCATGATTTTATTTGTGTGTTTTTAATTGAAAACTTTCCGTACAGATCCGCCTTAAGCCTTCCAAGCTCGAGACGGTTATCCACAGGCGGATCACCAGATTGCCTAGAACTTTGTTTCTCTTTGTTTCCTTTCTTTTGTGTGTCTACCTGGTAGACCGCTTTCGGTCTATTTCGTAGACTACTTTTGGTCAACCTACGAGACTGGTCTACTAGGTAGACCACTTTATCCACAGCCATTTCCAGGTTGATTCTGTAGAAATTTCCTTTGCTGTTTTGGATGACTAACAAGACCTCCGCACGGACCAGATTCCTGAGGCCATTAGCTACTGCCTGACGTGAGAGTCCTGTTCCGTAATCGAGCGCTTTTCCATTGCGATCGCGTATCCCATGAATAAACTGTGAAAAACTGATACGATCGGACTCTTTGTGGAATCCGAAGGTGCGCCGGCAAACATAGAGGAGGCACCTAGCTTCGGCTTCAGGTACCCGCGGGACCACAAGGTCGAGAATAAGATTCGGCATCTGCGTTGAGTTCGGTATTAAATTATGTTTTTTGTGTTCTTCCATTTTGATGAAGAAAGAAAGCGCCGGTAGGCGTTATCTTCCCTTGGCCTTCTGATCTCAATCCTCGCGCCACTGCGACGAGGACTGAGTCAGTGGCCAAAGTCAGCGCTTTCTATCTATTTTGTTTTTGCCTTGGCCTCTGCTTTCTTGGCTGGCTTTTCGACCTTTGGTTCTGGCTTCTTCATCTCGGCTCCTTCGACTTGAATGTGCTTTTGCACAAAGTCCTGGATTCTCTTGAATCCGGCTTCCAATGCTTCAGGTCGCAACGATTCGACCACCGTCCAGCTCATAGTGTCGAAGGCGTATTTGATGGCATCGATCTTGAGCTTCTTTTGGTCGGCCGACTGGCCTGGCCAGACAGAGACGAGGTAATTCTCGATCTCCTCGAGCCATCGCTTTTTCATCTGCTTCCACTCGTACTTTTCTTCCTCGGTTCGGAAGAGTGTACCTGCATCACGTTCGGCCGTAGTCTCGAGCTTTTCAGGAGCTTCGAGCATCACATCAATTGCAGGTGCGAAATCCTTGAATTCAGGGTTCTCGAAGACCTTGCCATCGATTACCGTTGAGCGGTCTTTGATAACAATGCCCTGTCTCGTAACTTTCTTGATCGAGCCTCCTTCCATCTCCTGCATGCGTTCCATGAGGACGAGGAGATCAGGCTCATAGGCAGTTTCACCTTCGACCTTCATCTTTATTCCTGACTTGTAGATTTCTCTTTTACCTGTTTCCTTGTTGATCTCATTCTCATATTCATAACCAGCACGACCGGTCATGATGATGTGATATGGATCGCGTACGAAAACATCGGAGAACTCCGTTTTCCATGTGGGCTTGATTACGCCCCAGTCTTGAAATTCGAGACGTGTTCGACGGACCTTCTCTGCGTACGATTTGAGGAAGTCCTCCCAGACATGGCTGATTGAGTCTATGATGAGGACATCACTCGCACCTTCTCTCATGCGAGTCATCGTTTCCTTGAGGTCGGCGAGGGATTTTGATTCACGGACCAATACCTCGATTCCTTCAGCCGCGAACATGGATTTGAGGAACTTGGCCGCTTTCTCGGTATCAAAGATGATGACTGGCTTCTTTGATCCGACTCTCTTATGTAGACCTATGGCAACCTTGGCTGCTGTGTAGGTCTTACCCGTTCCAGCAAAGCCTTCGAAGGCTGCCTTGAAATAGGGTTTGGTGTTGCCGATCAACGCGAAGAAGTTATCTTGCGTTCTCGGCTTACCTGTTGTTAAATTTTGTGTGTTCATTATGGTTATTGACTTCCCGAAAGGTTTTTGAGATGATGGATGTGTTGAAGATCCTCATCTCTCCTTACGGGGAGATTTTATTTTTTGAATAATTTGGTAATTCTCTTATCTGCTTCTGCGAACATAATCTTTTTTATTTGGGATATTGTTTCGTCCCACAATCCGTCACGGATAATTCCATGCGCCATGGTGATACCTTTATCATTCTCAGGATCGAGATTGGTAAGTTTTCCCATGATGTCTCCAGTGAATTCCGCAACTTCATCGGATATATGAGGAAGGATCCGTTCTTCCACTATTGCTGGTGCCCTGCTCTTGACTAGCTTCAAGGCCTCTCTGGCCAGCACTCTCATTTGTGCTTGTGTTTTCATTTGAGTACTCTTGATATCTTCGTCTACGGATGTCGGCCTTTTCTTTGAGCATTTTCTGTCGCTCCTTACTAAGTAGGGCATTCTTCCTTAGTCGAATTTCTTTTGGTTGATAATCGATATCGACTACATCTCCAATGAGGAGCCGATATTTTTCTATGAGCCATTTACCTTCTAGAATTAATGCTGGTATACCGTATCTTCTATATGTAACCGCTCGAGTGTTTTTTGGTTTGTTTTTCATTGGTAGCATCTGCCGTTGTACATCGGCTGATCCCTTACGGGCAATGATTCGGTACGGTTACATGAAGGATTTCATGAGGATTGTGCTGCCTCCTTCGACATGCTTATCAGCTAAGACAATTCTGTGCTCAATGAAGCAATTTCTTCCGAGCTTCTTCTCGAGAAATACGGCAATGGCTTTGAGGTCTCCCTTGGCGCCCACATGCCAATTAGTCACTTGCTTCACGAGTTCTTTGTCCTTGTAATCGTAAACCGTCAGGACTGTCGGATTCGACTTGCTCGTGGACTTGAATGCCCATTCGGCTCTAGTCTTTTGATCGCCTGAACGCCACGGACCTTCCACCGTACAGTCGTGTGGCCTACCGAAGACTTTATGCAACTTTCCGTACGAGATGGTCATGTAACCATGACCGCTGGTACCGTTAACATCCTTCGGGTTCGCAGCGATAAATCTATGTTTTGTCTTCATGATCGTCACGATTGGTTAATAAATTTCGACCTTTGGCAGACGGTCGCGGGCATGAAAAAATCCCGCGATTGCGGGATGATTTCAATAATTTTTAGTTGTACTTTAGACCAGTCTACCTGCTTTTATCACATGTTCAACGAGGGTGTATGTGTACCCCATCTCGTTATCATACCACGCCAGCACTTTCACCAGATTTCCACCGACAACACGAGTAAAAGCTAGGTCAGCGATCGACGCATGGCGATTGCCGACAATATCATGAGAAACCAGCGGTTCCTCGGTAACGGTGAAAATATTGCGCCAGCGATCTTCATTGACCGCTTTTTTGAGAATAGAATTAACCTCCTCCACCGTAGTATTCTTCTTGGCTATGAATGTAATGTCCACGATTGAACCCGTAACAACCGGCACTCGAATGGAAATCCCATCAAACAAACCTTCCAATTTCGGCATGACTTGAGTAACGGCGATCGCGGCGCCAGTTGATGATGGCACGAGATTTTGCGCGGCGGCGCGGCCTTCGCGCAAATCCTTTTTGGAAGGACCGTCAACTAGAGCCTGCGAGGCGGTATAAGCGTGAATAGTATTTAATAATGCTTTTTCAATGCCGATAGTTTCATCAAGAATCGCGATCAAAGGACTAGCGGCATTCGTCGTACATGAGGCGTTTGAAGTAATTTCGCAACCTTCAAATTTATCCTCATTCAAAGCAAGAAGAACCGTCGAGCTTTTTATGTTTGAATCGGACGCGCCTTTGATCGGTGCCGTAATAACTACTCTCTTCGCTCCAGCGGTAATATGCGTCTGCGCCTTGTCTATTGATGTGAATAATCCCGTTGATTCAACAACTACGTCAATATCCAGTTTTTTCCACGGTAACCGTGTCGGATCCTTTTCGTTCAGAAATAGTATTGGCATACCGTCAATTATTAATGAGTTAGCCTTCTCATCAATGGAAACATCAAAAGAACTAACACCATACGCCGTATCATATTTCAAGAGATAAGCGAAATTCTTGATATCACCCAGGTCATTGATCGCGACAATTTCCAATTCCTGTCTTTCTCGCGCAATCTTGAGAAACGCGCGACCGATCCTGCCGAAACCATTTATGGCTATTCTTATTTTTTTCATGTAAGTATTATTAACGGGTAATTGGGTAATGGTAACATTGTAACATATCGGATATCCACAGACACACGGTTTTACATATTATAAATATTATGTATACTAGTCTCGAATGAACCTTAATAGTGACTGCAAGGGCATTGCCAGTGAGGCAATGGTTGAACAAGCGCTAGTAACCATACAAAACACAAGGAGGAACCATGATGTAGGTATCGCAAGTTACGTTCATGCGTCGAGACATTCTGATCTCGATCGAAATCATATTGATTTTCAGGTTAATCTCTTGAGCGGAGAAAGAGTGTCGATTCAAGTGAAAAGTTCCGATAGAGGAAAACGGAGGTTTGAGAGAAAACTGCGAAAATCTGGTATGTTCATCCCTGTCGTGGTTGTCCATGCGGGCGATAGTCTTCAGTTAATCGTGCGCCAAGTGATTGAATGCATCAGGCTGGCAATCAATTATTTGAAACGCAAAATCAATTGGCATACGCATATTCGGCGCAGTCGTCAGATGCGTCGCAATAAACACTTTTATCGGCCTAATCCCGCTATATGCCACTGACGGGATGAGATCATGCGTATATTTTAGGTTATAGTTATAGTTCTGAATAACACGCGGTCGACTCGTTCGGCCGCATTTTTTTACTTCAAGAGTTTTATTTCAATACTATTTTATCAATCAATTCTATCTCTCCAATGATTTCGCGATTTTCTTTATAAGTCCCGGTCCTTCATATATCATCCCTGAAATAAGTTGCACGAGATCGGCGCCGGCTTCAAATTTTTCTTTGGCATCATTCGGACTCATGATTCCACCAACTCCGATAATAGTAAATCTTCGGCCGAATACCTCTCTGGTTTTCTTTATGAGTTCGGTAGAAAGACGATTGCAAGGTTTTCCGGATAAACCACCACTATATCTTTTTGGCGTATCATTTCTGAATTCAAGTGAATTATAATCTTTATTAATATTACCGATAACCACGCCATGTAAACCATGAATATCAATGATTTCCAGAAGTGAATGAAATCGCGACCATGGTACATTTATTGGCATTTTCACGTAAATAGGCTTGTTACAAGGTATTTTCTTCATTTCCTGAAGAAGCCGTGTCAGTGATTCGGGAGTAGTGAATGCTTCCCCGCCAAATGTATTCGGGCATGAAATATTAATAGTATAGAAATCACCAATTTCCTCCTCATTCAAACGCTTTAATGCGTTAACATAATCAGTTATTCCTTGTTCAACCGTAACTGATTTTGCATCATTCGTATAAGCGATTGATATTCCAATAACAAAATTCCTCTCACGCGGTGTCTTCCTCAACCTGTTTATAACAGTTTCAACACCATCATTTTTCAGTCCTTTATTCACTATTATGCTTTTCGATCTCGGCAATCTAGTAAGTCGCGGCTTCGGATTACCTTCGCATGGTCTGGCAGTAATGGAACCGATTTCCTCCCCGCCAAAACCGATACGCGGAAGTATCCGCGTCAAACGGCCGTTATAATCAAAACCCGTGGCAAGCAGAATCGGTGCTTGATATTCGATACCATCGACGATCTTTGCGATATCCGGATTATGATAGCTGTACATGAATCCAATAATCATTCTGGTAATACGATTACGTCCAAGAAATTCTCCTATTGAAATAAACCAGTCATGAATGAATTCCGGGTCAAAGAGAAACAATATTGGCCTTAATATTGATTTATATATCATTTTTGGAAGTGCCCGCCTATTTTATAATCAATCCAATCTTTTCACAAGCAAGATATTTGAAGATAATAATTTATTATTTTTTCCTCGATAACTTCATTTCTCATACCGTCATTTCTCCGCAAAATACCCGAAAAGCGCTTTTATACCGGCCAGGTTCTTATCCCATTCGATAGTATCATGAGTTTTAAGCTCCACGGTTATCGCTGGTATACCGATGGATGCCAGCCAATCATCAACGGCACCCGTAGTCGCATAAGCATCAAATGTCTTGACGGCGGGATACCCTGCTGCCTTGGAATATACATTCATAATATCTAAAGTTTTCGGAAGAATTCCGTCTTCGCACTGCGAGGCGTAGACCGCATTTGACTGACTGTGCCAGAATATAGCCGCGCTAATTTTATTTTTTGAAACATAATCGCGTATCGCCCTCGCTTCCGGCTCGGAGAAGGCCTCGGAACCGGCACTTACAGTCTTCGACCTCCATATGCTTTTCGCCTGCCATTTGCAATCAAAATTACGATTGATATCAACATCACGCGCGTTGAAACGACCTGATTCCAGAACTTTTGTACTAGTCGATACCTCGGCAACCATAAAACGACCTTGTTTGCCGACAACAGCGAATATTCCATCGGGATTCGCCGACGGAATAATCGTGATAGTCACATTAGCTGGAATGGCATCCGGATTCAATTCAAGATAATCCATGAACATATAGGCCAGAAGCACGCTGTTCCATTCATAACCACCATGTATGCCTCCAACGAATAGCAAATGTGTCGGGCCGTTTCCATAAGTATACGCATCAATATTACGCATCTGAACCGATTGCCCGATCACTTCATGTACCAAACCTATATCCTGAAGTGATGCGGTCGGAGCTATAATCGGAATTCTGTACGCATTCCAATAGACAAAAAATCGGACGCCAAGTAATGCAAAAATAATGATTATTACGGCGATGAGCTTCTTCAGGTTTTTTTGCATTTACTATAATTTGTAATAGTTAAGTAGAGCTTGAATTCCGGCTAGATTTTTCGTCCATTCGGTATCATTGTGATTCGTGAGAAGCACGCTAAAGGCGGGAATATTTATCTTGGCTAACCAATTGGTCATATCACCGGTAGTCGAGTAGAAATCGAAACTCTCAGAATATGGATAACCTGACTGATCGGCAAAGAGCTTACCAATTTTACTAGTTTCCGGCAGAACGCCGTTGTGGCAGTTTGAAGCATAGACACCACCGGCGGCACTATACCATACCAATACCGCGACAGGTTTATTTGTTTCGACATAACTCTTTATCGCCTGACTTTCCGGCTCTGAAAATGCGATACTACCTCCGCTAACTGAAGTATTCTGCCATTTGCCGATGGCTTGCCAATCGCAATCAAAGTTTCGGTTAAGATCAACATTATTTCCGTTGAATCGGCCGGAGACGACCTTGGCTTCCTTCGTTGATACATTCGCGATAGTAAAATTGCCAGTGGTCGTACCAACAACTTTATTCAAGCCGTCAGGATTCATTATCGGAATAATAGTCACTCGCACGCTCGCGGGAATCACAATCGGGTTTTCTTTCAAATAATTCATGAGTTTCACTGCGACAAGAGCCGTATTCCATTCATAACCGCCATGAATACCGCCGATGAAGAGAACTTCCTTCTCGCCCATGCCGTAATGATACGCCATGATGTCACTGCCTTCGACGGATTTGCCGATGGTTGACCCGGCGCCATTAGTTAATAATTGATTTTGCGTCGAGCTTGCCTGCGACCCATTCGTATCGGTCGCGGTCATATTTGTACCTTCAACTACTGGTTCGGTCGAGGACGGACTTCTAGTCAAGAATAATACGCTAACACCAACTATAGCAATAACTAATAAAGTGATGATTATATTTTTTTGCATAATGTTTAGTATAACACAATTGATAAGGAATTACCCCTTGGAGAAATAATAATCTGATCTGGTGAGCTGACCCGTCATTAAAGAGCCAAAATTATTCGTTAATAATTATAAAACTTTGAGACAAACATACTTTTTGGCTGACCGGATGGGACGCTGTTTGAACCGCCTTATTTAACCAAAGGTCTTTTTAGTGCCGAATTATGCAGTTGAACCATTAGCTTTAATTGACCCCTAGGATCAGACAGATAATAACCACCATATTCTAATTTATCCAACTCTCCATGAGCTAAATAATTACGTAATTTCTTAACTTCCCGAAGTACCTGTACATAGGTGTCTCGTTCCTTATCACTAATATAATTATCTTCAATAAACTTTATTTTTTTACCAAAATCCATATCGTCTAATTTCCTATCAATATCAATTGGAACCTTGCCAAGTTTAGTTTCTACATAAAAAATGTCATCTCGAATTTCTCTCTCAACAAAGTATGTAAACCAGAAGACAAAATCCACAGCTTCCTCATTATTTTGTTTTACTAATTCAGGAAATCTCTGCTTTACAAATAATTTACCGAGTTTTAGCTTTCCTAAACCATCAAGATCTCCTCCGTTCTTTTGAATCATCCCGAAAAGTTGATCAGGATCAGTAAAAAATAATTTTGTAATTTCTTCTTCGTCCATGTTTAACTTTTGGTCACCACTAAGAGATCTTATTTGACCACGATACAAAATCATTTTCCAAATCTGAAATATGTCTTCCAAATATCTGAAGCACAGACTCTTCGAAATGTGGCGCATAATAGTTTTTTTCAGTCTTTGCAATCAGTTCCAAAATTTTATTTAGTGTAAATTTTTCTATTAAATAAGCTGTAAAAAGGCATGCTATTTTATAAGCACCAAAATCTACTCGCTCATTCCAATCTTGCTTAGTAGCCAAATGACTGGTAAATCTTCCCTCAATGAACATTGAATCGCTACTGGTCTTATATCTATCGACTTGACAGGCAATATTCATAGCCAATCCCTCATTTAGCCAAAATGGAACCTGGTTACCAGATGCCAATCTATTGATAAAAATGTGTGCAATCTCATGCGCCAAGATCTGATCAAACTCTGAATCAGCATGACTTGATACTTTTGCAAAAAAATCAGGATGGATTACATCAATCTTATTATCTCTCGATGTATTCCCAACTTCCCATACTTGAGTCTTTCTACCCAGACTTTTATCAAAACTTAATCGTGATGTATGGAATGATATGTTTATATTGGGCAGACTTGAGAGATTAAATGAGTCTGCCACACGCGTAAAAACAATCTCGGTTTTTTGCTCCAGATTATCTTTACCCTTTATCGTATCGTTTAAAATAGTGATATTTTTCATATATTCATAGTACATCATAATAAAAAACAGTAAAGGAAATCGTCGGATCTCCCTCACTGTTTGTGATTGACACTGCGGTCACAGCTAACGGTTGCAACTGTTGTCGCACGACCTGCAATTGACACAGTTATCGCAGCTCGCCGAAAGGCTCGTCTGCTGAATGACTGGATCCGTTTTCGAAAACGCGCGTTTAGTGACTTCGCGACGGTCAAGAAAGAATCTGCTCATCAAACTCTTTTTCATGTTCTAATTTCTCCTTTCTTTTTGATTTCAGAAGGATGCCTGATATTAACAACCGTTCGAACACCTGCAGAACCTCGGCCACATCACAGTCAATTGTTTCTGCAATTTCTTTCGCAGTGAAATCATGTTTTCCCTGTAGAAGCTCGACAAACTTGAAACCCTCCAGAGACATGCGCTCAAAACGATTGCTCGAACATATCAAGACTGAGTCGACCTCCCGTCTAACAACGCAACGACTACTTACACTGAGAGTGTCATTAATCGTCAACGGTTCTTGGCTAACCCTCTCGTGAGACTCTAACACACAAGCCCTATCATGGTCAATGATTGGATCGGTCATGTACATATCTTGTCCATTATACTGACCCGATGTAACTTTGGCTGACATCCGACAACCGCCTTCGCAAATGTTTACCGCCAGACAACCTCTGCATTTATCTGGCAATATTCCCACATCAGCCCAGCTAGACATTTTCTTCCATATCTCACCGAAGTCTTCTCGTAGAAGATTGCCGTACTCCACATCAGAATGAACACATGGACGAGCGTTTCCTGAAGACGATATCACGCATGTCGACACACCTGCCGAACATGCACGATTACCAAAGAACCTGGCAAAACTGGAGTCTTCTTCTTTACAGAACATACACCGTGGCAATGGCTCCAGTATATCAATGTTCAATCACAGATCCTTCTCAATTCTTATCAAACAGCTCAGACACCGTTTGACTTCTTCACCACTCAAGCACATGGCGATGTTATCGTAACAAGAAGAGACCATCGGACCAGCACAGAAAGTCTGAATACCTGAAGACTTAAGCAATTGAGCCGTTTCGAACATGGCATCGAGGTTTAGCTTTGAAACCACCATATTTGTAGATACCGGAATGCCGTGTTGCATCAGGTAACCAATACCATTCATGGTCTTATCGAAGCTCGCCGCACCACCACCAAGCATGTTATGAATAGCCGGTGGACCAAGAACTGAGATTAGCGCGTGTTGCAATCCAGATGAACTCAGCTCACGCGCGATCTCCTCGGTTATCAAGGTAGCGTTACTGTTCATACCAAAGCCCATGCCTAGTTTGTGAGCTTCAAACATCGACGACATCAATATGTCTGGACGCAGTAGAGGCTCTCCACCAGTAAATGTCAGTTGAACGACCTTGGCTTCTGCCAATTTCCTAAGAATGCATACAAGATCTTCCGAAGACAATTCAATAGGCCGGGGTGAATCTGAATGACGCCAATAGTTGTAACAATGGCGACATTTTTGATTGCATAGTGCAGTAATTTCTAGCTGCACATCAATCGGGGACATCAATCTTTTCATATGATCCGCCTTTCTAAATCCGGTTTATTGTTTATTTCAAGGAGTCAAAATTCTATCTGGATACTACTAGTATTTCTAATTTATGTCAATAGTGATACTATTTCAGCCCAACTCTCAACTCTTGTGACTTTCGGCAAAAACTGCCTATACTCATCAATTTCCGCTTGGTCCGGCTGATATAGAAACAAATTTGCTGCTGTTTCAACCATGTGGCTTAACACCTCGAGACGATCATCGATAAAATAAGTGATGTTATTATCCTTGCAAATCTTGTCCTTCTCATGCCTTTCACGACAGAAGGAGACGTTTTCTGGTTTGACACCGGTCTTTGTGTAGAAATCATTATCCTTTAACCACGCAAGTATCTTTTCTTGAGCCCATGGAGTACATTTTGAAATCAAAAATATATTCCCATGAAACTTTTCATCATTCAATTTCTTAACCGCATCAAATACTCCCTCTGCGGCTGGGATAGTTGAGTAGCGCTCCTCATGCAAAGTTTTATCGTTTTTATCTGTTAGACGATGGTTGATAATCACGTTCCCGATATCTATACCTAGAGATTCATTTGTTTTAGTCATGATAAATAAATCTAACTTGATCAGAAACCATTTCACCTTTCTTAAAATCTTCCCCCAACTTTTTTGGAAGAATTGAAATAGTATCAGTCGGCTTTGCCCATATAATTTCAGCGACCTCATGAGCATGCGTCCAGCTAATATTACTAATATCAACAAACGTATTTGCATTAGTAATCTCAAAAAAGAATTCGATAGATTGAATAGAATCACCATCAATAAAATTATTTACATAAAACAATCTGCCGATCTCCGGCTTGATTCCGAGCTCTTCAATAATTTCTCTAACTAAACATTCTCGTATATCTTCTCCCCATTCAAGATGTCCACCAGGTAAAACGCCAAAACTTGTATCGTTTGGATGTTTAACAACCAGCAGTTTATCTTCGAAGAGAATAATGCCTCTCACACGAATAACTATTTTCTTGTCATTTTTCATATAATTGAAGGTATTATACTTTATTAGTCTTCATAAATTTACCCGATCTTTCGCATAATAAAAAGGTACTTGAACCCACGCAGGTAGAAATTATATTGCCTAGCCCTACTATGTCAGATATCAGTATTTGATGTCTGATTGTGCCGTGTCAAACAGATAATATCAATAGGCTCAAAATGTTTCTCAAGCCTCTGCCACATCAAGAACCCTGTAGCCGTGAATTTCTTTTTTATCCATTGATCGGCAATAACCCAACCCATCACTTTTCCGGGCTTTAGAATTCGCTTGATTTCAGCAGCAGTCTTATCTAACTCATCATAGAATTCTGTCTTTTCGCAGGATATTTTTCCGATACATTGTTTATCGTCAGAGTATTTTATATTGTCAGAATATGGCGAATCGATGAAGACAAAATCTGCACTATTCTCCTGTAGAGGAATTTTCCTAGAATCGTTCTTAATGATATCAGGTCTAACTATATTCAAATCGTAGCCAATCACTTTTCGCTTCAATTCCTTGGCAACATCGATTGTTGTACCACTACCACACATTGGATCTACAACCAGGTCACCCTCTTTAGTGTACCGCTGTAACAAATTCCATATGACAAAAGCCGGCGTGACTCCGTTATATTTGTTATTTCCGTGGGGTGTATCTCCATAATTTTGTTTTGGAAAATCCCACAGTGTTGTGGATTCTATCTGTGATAACATAATTTATTTTAGTAATTTCTTTAGATCGTCAATGAACTTATCGAACATTTTTACCTTATCACTTTCCTCAATATTAGTTTCGCTCAAAACATAACTGCCATCTGTATCAACTTCAACAATAGCTCTGCCCTTCTTTGTTGGCTTCTTCGTTGTAAGTGTTCCGTCTTCATCAGGTGTTACGAAATAAACTTTGATATGCTTTGTTGCTTTATCAGACGCTAATTTCATTTTCCAATAACCTGTCTGGGCAATCCTCTCTCTCAAAGTAACTTTGCTAGATAAAACCGCGACAACTTTACTCGTCTTTGGATCAAATATAATCAAATCAACATCGGGTAGATGTAAGCCAAATTCACCGTAATCAACAGTAAGATTTCTCTTAAGTTCGCTTAATTCTTTGGACAAATTTGAGCCATTCGTTCGTTCAAGAGTATTTCCATTTTCGACTTGTAACCCTAGAGCTGTAACCTCATCTTTGATAATATATTCAATCAACTTTTCTAGATTTTTACCCTTGAATGCACGCCACGATTGCTCATGGTCATCACCTGTGAAATCTTTCCCGTGTTGCTCTTTAGCCTCGCTCAAGACATTTGATATATGTCTATAAGCCTCTACTCCGTATTTGCTCTTCTTTGTATCATAAATTTTAATTAGGTTTTTGATTGTCATAGTTTTATTTTTCCATTATTAGTATATATTCGGTTGGATATGCCGAGACTTTATTCTTATCAGTTATGCTTGCAAACTTACCAGTCTTTTTATCTCTAACGGATGGTAAATTTTTTGACGGTATTTCTCTTTTTATTATATCGGTAACTTTTAGCCCTAGATTTTGTAATTGTTCAACAAAAACTTCTGCATTAAGTATTTTAACGCCCTGCAAACTGGTATTCCCGACAACAATACAGGTTTTCCCCCCTTTTTTCAACATTCGTTTCATTTCGGTAAATACCTGATTCATCTCACTGAAATATGTTGACACTTCCTCCGCCGTCTTTTGATCTATTTCCATCAATTCCTTTCGAATATTTTCTGCAATTGAGCTATTTAATATCAAATTTTTCTTGCTGTGGTATGAAGTGCCAATAAATCGCTTTCGAAAATCACCTATATCTTTCGTATATTCTAGCCACAAAGCAGTCAGCTGGTGTAAATCGGCATATTCATACGAAGTCACATATGGTGGTGAAGTGACAATCAAATTTACACTGTTATCCTTTGTTGGAATTGTCCTTGCATCAGTACAGACGACCTTACTTGGTACCTTCAAGTATTTTCTTTCAGATAACATTTCAAACAATCTTTCATTACCGCGCAACATCATCTTTATCTGTTTCAAAAATGTCTTAACAGGCTCAGATGGCTTTTTTTCAAAATCCCTAGTCGGCTTATTACTCTTTTGCAGCCATATCGAACAGTTTTTCAATATATTAGAAAAACCGCAGAAGAAAAAATCTTGAACATCTTGATCATCAATTCTTGAAATTTCAGCAAATATAAACGCCAACTTCCTCTTTTCTTCAGGCTTAAACCAGTAGTCAATTCGCTCGTGTTCCGGAGCTTTCACTTTTGTCTTCTCACTATAAGCCTCTAATCTCTTTTTGATATCTTCGAATTCTTTCTCAATTTTTACTGGATTGATCGGAGTAATCTTGGCTTTTGTTATTAAAACTGCAACAGGGTTGATATCAACTGCAACTGATGACCTTCCCATAACCTTAGATTCGACGAGGGTCGTGCCACATCCCCCGAAAGGATCAACGATCAAATCTCCCAATTTTGTATATCTTTCTACCAAGCGGGAGACAACCTGTGGAATAAATTTCGCGGGATAACGGTGGTAGCCATGTGTAATATACGCAGTGTCTTTGCGTGTCTTATCAGAGAATGACCATGATGGATCAATCTTAGTTCTATCGAAATGTGAAGCAATGTTATTGGTCATGTGTTTCGATTATATCATTTCTTTAACAAACAAGGGTAATTCCAGTTTCGATAAGGCATGTTAATGCTAACAAAAGAAACCAGCTAACACGGACTTCTGTGTCTACTTTATGGGGTACAGATCAATTGCTGGGGGGGAAGGAATCGGACCTTCATTCACGGCTTCAAAGGCCGCTGTACTACCATTATACGACCCCCCAATAATTTGTGATACCACTGATCCAGCCTGCTATTTTACGATTGAAATCTGAACTTACCTTTATATTAACCCGTAAAAGCTCAATATACAACTCTAATAAAAATAGCTGATCCGAAGATCAGCCATTTGATACCGCACAAATTACATCACCAATACCTCTTTATCTGCCTTGAAGTTTGCGTGACATTCAGGATGTTGAATCTACATGAAGATCCTTAAGTTCTAGTCTGAATCACTACAAACCCTTATCACCGCCAACTCGATGGGCAATGTCTCTATTTTCGCCCTTCCCACGCCTTCGGCCGCTTCCAGAAGTGAATTGAGCATAGACGGAGTCAGCAGTTTCTTATTCGCCTGCGACAGAATGAAATCCCAATCATCGGCTGACACGCGATCTTTGACCATTGAATGTGAAGCTGGTGAATATTGAACAAGCAGAATAAAACGAATTTTTTCCAGAATTATAGTAATAAACACGCTCATTGAAATACCGGATTTCTCCGCGTCGCCTAGAACCTTGAAAGCGAGATCTTCATTCCTTCCTATTAGATTTTCAATGAATTGATTCACTAGTCCCGCTCTCGGCGCGCCCGTGATGGCTTCAACTTCTTCGCGAGTAATTTTCTTATCCTTTGACGATGACATGACTTTTTCAAGCATGCCGAGAGCGTCGCGGAATGAGCCGTCGCCGAGAAGAGCAATCAAATCGGCGGCGCCAGCATCAAGTTCAATACCCTCTTTTTTACCAATACTCACGACTTGCTTTCGGATAATTTCTCTTGACGGCTTTCTGAAACTAAAAGTTTGACAGCGTGATACTATCGTCTCCGGTACTTTATCAAGCTCGGTAGTCGCCAGAATGAAAATCACATGTTTCGGCGGCTCTTCAAGAGTTTTGAGAAGCGCGTTCCAGGCATCTTTAGAAAGCATATGTACTTCATCAATAATATAAATCTTGAATGGTGAGCTAAATGGCAGAACGGAAACATGTTCACGAAGTTGTCGTATATCATCAATACCTCGATTGGATGCCGCGTCTATTTCATAAACATCCTCATCTTTCGTCTCCACCGCTTTCGCCAAAATTCTCGCCACTGAAGTCTTCCCCGTCCCCCGCGAACCGGAAAAAAGGAATGCATGAGCCACACGCTTGTTTATGATCGTATCTTTTAACGCCTCCACGATATGATCCTGTCCCATAACTTCGGACCATTTCTGCGGACGGTATGTTCGATATAGTACGGGCATGTGTATTAGTTTACAGTGAAAAGTAGATTCCGCCAAATTATATGGTTAAATATTTCATTTTTTATAAGCTTTCAGATATTTTTCTACCACCATTAAAACTCCCTTATAATTATCCACCTTCATGAGTTGTTTTCGCAGTTCCTTCGCACCATCCCAGCCGGAAACATATGCTTTGAAGTGTTTTCTCATCACCGCAAACCGCTTTATGCCCTTGAATGTTTTTTCGAACAGTTTTGCGTGCTCGAGCATGATTTTTAGTTCCTTTTCAATTACCTTTGACTCCAATTTTTTAGATTTATGTTTTAGAATTTTTGATTTTCCGAACAGCCACGGCTTGCCGAATATTCCACGGCCAATCATCAAACCATCACAACCGTATTCTTTTGCTTTTTTCAAACCACCTTCCACTGATTCAACATCACCATTACCAATAATTAATGTCCCGGGACTTATCTCATTCCGCATTTTAATAATCTCCGGCATCACTTCCCAATGCGCCGGCACATCAGACATTTCTTTACGCGTGCGTAGATGAACCGCAAGTGCCGGAAGTTTTTGTTCCAATAATAGTTGAACCCAATCCAAATCGATTTTACCGTAACCAATTCTGGTCTTTATCGACACAGGAATCAAATTCCCGACACCTTCTCGCGCCGCCTGCAAAACCCGAATCGCTAAATTTTGATTTTTCATCAATGCCGCGCCACCGCCATTCTTTTCCACCGCGCGATCCGGACAACCCATATTTATATCCAAACCGTCGAATCCCAAATCAGTAATTATCTCCGCCGCTCTCCGCATGGCCTCAGAACTACCGGTAAAAACCTGTGCCACAATCGGCCGCTCATTTTCAGAAAACGCCAAATCCACCAAAAGTTTTTTTTGCCCTGCCGAAATCAAGCCGTCAGCCGATACAAATTCCGTCCACATCACATCGGGTTTGCCATACTTAGCAATAATCCGGCGAAATACCAAATCTGTCACATCCGCCATCGGCGCCAGCACGAAAAACGGTCTTGGCAAATAGTGCCAGAAGTTACTACCCTTTATTTGCTTCATTTTCTTCACAATTCAATAACTCTACTGTTTTTCCGATGAAAATGAAAGTTGTTTACTGATTTCTGACGCCGTTATTCCCTCACTTTCGCGAGCAATTTCACCACATCCGCGTCCCGCGCCTTGCTTCCGAGAACAACCACGGCATAAACATTTTTCCTTGGCCCAACCGTGAACAGAGCCGCCCCTGTCAAACCCGCTTCCGGAATATAACCATTCTTGCCACCAATATAGTTTGACCAGTTCAGAAAATGCGTTGGATTTACCCATGTATGCGTTTTCACCGTAATTGTTTGAAGCTCGGTAATAGCCAGAATATCCGGATCATTATTTCTAATCCAATTCAAGATAATAGTCAGATCATTGGCGGTTGACACATTATCGGGAGAAAGTCCCGATGGATCGGCAAAATACGTGCGATACGCGCCAATTGATTGAACGAAATCATTCATTGCTTGAATGAATGCCTTGCGACCATAACTCTGCGCAAAAGCTTCCGCCGCGTCATTGGAAGAAACCATAAGAAGCGGATAGTAGAGATCACTGGCGCGATATGATTCGCCGATTCGAAATTGCGCCGTATTGCCATATGTGCCCGTACTCTCTTTCGTCAAAGTAATCTTCGTATTCGGATCAATAAGTTTTCTCGCAACCGCAGCCGTAATCAGTTTTGAAAGTGATGCTATCGGCATACTAACATCTGACTTCAGTTCCGTCACAACCGATCCACCGACAGTGAGGTTTTTGAGAACATACCCGATGGCTGTTATGCGACCATCCGAAGAATATGGCAGAGCCAAGGCGGCGGAATTAATGAGATCTTCCTCCTGATCGGCAGTATATCTGATCACGCGCTTGAAACCGGAAATAACAGTGCCGTCAACTGGCTTCATTATGGCCGATTCCGCCGAAGCAACAAACGATGAATTTCTGACGCTCGAAATGAACGGACTAGCCGAACGCCACAAATAACCCGAACCGTATACAACGCCAAAACCCACGACGACCGCCGTAAGCCCGCCGAAGACTATTTGGAAGAATTGTTTCATTGATTCAATATTAGCGCATTCTCAAAATTATTTCACGATTCTATAAAATACATTCGAGCCGTAACGCAAATCAATGGAATCGAGCTTCAGTTTATTACCTTCATTTCGCGCTTTTTGCGTCAAATCGTTCCAAAATGAGATTAGAGCGGTAAATTCATTTTCGAAACCATTTATCTCGTTGAAATACACGACGATTACGCCGGATTCCGTCGCGGCATAGAGTTCATATTCGCCGCCATCCTTCACAAGCAAGGCTTTAATGTCTATATTGTACGATTTCGCACCATTATAAAATGACTGCAATGTTCGAAACATTGTCGTTGAAGCGATTTTCGTTCCAATTATCGAGGTTGACGTGGATACAATCGCGATATTCGGCAAATAGTAGCGATTTATTTCAGCGTTTGAACTTGAAGCATTCATGAACACATAACCCGTGTCATCAACAAGATAACAGGACTCGAATGAATCAAGAATAAGATCCGATTCATCCCAATCCGGCAAATTCGTGCAGACAACAGCAGCGGGAATTTTTTCTCTAACCGTAATATTCAATGACTGAATTCCGCTCCTCTCCACGGTCACGTCATTCACGCGCGCGTCGGTATTCATGATCGCCGTCATGATCGCTTCCTTTGGGTATGCCAGAAGATTTGATCTTGAAAACAACCCAAAATACTCACCTTGAATTGAATTAAGCGCCGTGGCTTTCAATGTATTACTAATGTCTTTATCCGCGCCGCTGATATTAATAGTTTTTATATTGAAGATTTCTAAATGAGACAAACTGGAAAAGGCGTATAACCATGTGATTATCGAAATTAGGGCAAGAATAAGCGTCCAAATATTCTTTTTTCGGCGACTGTATATGAATTGATGCGATTGCCCACTCGTATGCTTCAGATTAAATTGATTTCTGGCGGGAATATTCATCTTTCTATTGTAAATTATTGTCCAAGGTTCAAACTCAAGACATGAAGTTGAACCCTAATGATTATGAAATACAATCCTTACCGAAATATTTCATCAAGGCTTCCGGTACACGAATACTGCCGTCCGCTTGCTGGAAATTCTCGACTAGCGAAACTAGAATGCGCGGCGTCGGTATCGCTGTGGAATTTAGGGAATGAGCATATTTCAATTTGCCGTCTTTGTCCTTGTAGCGGATATTCAAACGACGCGTTTGGAAATCATGGAAATACGATGCCGAACCGATCTCGCGATATTTGTTCTCTTTGGGCACCCATAGTTCCACATCGTATTTTTTCACCTGACCGATTCCCAGATCACCGCCACAATTGATAACCGTGTGATATGGAATACCGAGAGTTTCTATGAATTCTTCGATATTACGGTTGATTTCTTCATGATATTTGACTGACATTTCATGTTCCGCCTCGCATATCACGACTTGCTCAAGTTTATAAAATTCATTGACGCGAATGAGACCTCGTACATCTTTACCATGCGCGCCGGCTTCTCTACGATAGCAAGGAGAAAAGCCGAGATATTTTTTCGGCATTTCATTCATGTCAAGAACTTCATCGGCATGCATACCCATAAGCGGCACTTCAGCCGTGCCGGCAAGATAATCGCCGTCTTGAGTTTTGTACAAATCTTCTTCACCTTGCGGCAAATATCCCGTGCCATACAGATTGAGCTTGCGCGTGACAACCGGCGGTATGATCGGCACAAATTCCTTCTTCGAAAAAAAATCTAGCGCGTAATTCCATATCGCGAAGCATAGAGTTACTCCGTCACCCACCAGAAAATATCCTCGAAAACCGTGTACTTTCGCTCCGCGTTCAAAATCAACCATTTTCAATTTTGTCATCAGTTCCACGTGATCCTTGGCTTCAAATTTAAATTTCGGCTTTTCACCCCAGACCTTTATCTCCACATTCTCGGCGTCAGACTCGCCTTCTGGAACAGACATGTCGGGAATATTAGGTGTGCCGAGCATTAGTCTTTGCCAATCATTCGTCACTTGTTTCAATCTCTCTTCATCATTCTCCAAATCAGCTTTAACTATTTTCATTTCACTAATATACTTTGACTTTTCTTCCGGCGTCTTCGCTTGTGCGATTCTCTCATTGGCGCTGTTTTGCATCGCGCGCTTCCTCTCGGCGCTTTGAAGCAAAGATTTTCTTTCATCATCTTTCATGATAAGTTCATCGACGCTGAAATTGATACGCTTCTTTTTCGCGGCCATCGCTATCACCTCCTTGTTTTCACGAATAAATTTAATGTCTAGCATAGATACAGTTTAACACACTATTCATTATTTTGAACAATAATTGTTGACAATTAATCATCGCCCACTATAATGCTTTTATATTTTGGGATTACCCAGCAAGCCTCGCCGAATTGGCGGGGTAATATTGTATTCATAAAATATAATGCGAATTAACAAACTCACTAAAAATCAATACCCTTTTCTTTTGCGTCAAATAACGCAATTGCCGGAAACCATGGATATGGTCGGACAATTACCGTCCGATGATAATAAGTTCTTATGTGTCATCGGATCACGTCAAAACAGCAATTATGGTGAAGATGTTTGTAACAAGATCATTGGAGGATTAAGAGATTATCCGATTGTAATAGTATCGGGTTTAGCTATTGGTATTGACTCATTATCACATAAAATGGCACTCAGAGTCGGACTCAAGGCAGTTGCTTTTCCGGGTTCAGGATTATCCGAACACGCTTTATATCCTCAATGCCGGCGATATCTCGCGCGTAAAATATTCGAATGTGGCGGAGCGATCGTTTCACCATTTCCACGCGATCAGCCCGGCGCTATATGGACTTTTCCTGTCCGTAACCGCCTCATGGCCGGTATGTCGCACGCAACATTAATTATCGAGGCCGCTCAAGGGTCAGGCACATTGATCACCGCCGATTACGCCCTCGGATTCAATCGTGATGTATTGACCGTACCCGGTTCCATATTCTCCGAACTTTCATACGGCCCTCATATGCTCATTCGCCGTGGCGCCACACCGGTAACATGCGCCGAAGACGTACTGGAAGCTCTCGGATTCAATATCAATCGCACCGACAATATGACAGAAGCACTGCCGAACTTCGCGGAAATGTCCCTATCAAACGATCAAATGACAATTGTTGAGATATTGAAACGTCAATCATTAGGATCAAGTGACCTTATAGAAAAAACTTTATTTTCCTCTCCGAAATTCAGCGCTATTATTTCCGAGCTTGAAATCCGAGGTATTGTGAAAGAAAAGGAGGGCCAGTATTCCTTGAAATAGACAATTATTAGTCGCGGAATCATTCGCATATCCTCACTTATTAAATCGAGACGCAAAACTGCGCGTATCATGTCTTTTAATTCAAATCTGCGGAACTGTTCCTATAGGTGTTTAAGTATTCAACTGTTATTTATCGCGTATCATCCTGAGACAGAATGATAATCGCAGTCCTCAATTTGAATTAAAAGACATGATACGCGCAGTTTTGCGGTGGAAAAAGTTCTTATTACTCCTCTGCTTCAATTGCCTGCTCTATAAGTGGCACTTTTATTCCCGGCGTCTCTCCGGTAATTCGTAAAATATCCTTATCCACTTTTTTGAGCTCCTTCCCGGAATTATTGTAATGATTCACCGCCGTCTTCAATGACGATCCCAATTTCGAATGATAATCGTCATATCGTTTCAAATGCGTACCCAATTCTCCAACTCTTTTGATAATATCTTTCGCCGTTTCCTCTATCTGCAATGCTTTTAATCCCTGCAAAACTGTTTGCAAGTACGCCAGGAATGATGTTGGTGAGACAATAATGACCTTGAATTTGCTCGCCGCGCGCTGAATCAGATTATCTGTGTCTTCCGCGATGGCGCCTATCTTATTCACGAGCAAATCATAGTAAATTGCTTCGTGAGGAATAAACATGAAAGCGAATTCCATGGTATTCTCCTCCGGCCGAACATATTTCGCGGTTTCTTGAATGCGTATTTTCAAATCCCCCACAAATGCTTTTTCCAATTTTTCGCGCTCCACGGGATTTTTCTCTTCCGAGAGTTTATTATAATTCTCCAACGAAAACTTAGAATCAATTGGAATTATTTTATCCTTCACGAAAACAACCGCGTCAACGATTTCCCCATTCTTGAACGCGTATTGCATCTGGAATTGCCCCGGCGCGAGTACATTCTTGAGTAGAGTCTCCAGATAATATTCACCTAGAATCCCGCGATGCTTCGGGTTCTTCAATATGTCCTGTAAATTCTGTAACTGATCAGCGAATGAAACGACTTGTTTATTCGTCTCGTCGAGTTTTGTCAAACCTTCCGTAACTTCTTTAATAAGTCTAGACGATTCCGACAATTGGGTGCGCATAGAATCCTGCATCGATCGTGATGTGTCTTGCATCTTCATGTCAACTGTTTTCGTCAAGTCTCCGACTTTCCTATCTACCGTTCTCGCCAATTCGTTCATATTCGTGTTCATTTGATCCAAAAGCGGTTTCAGAGCATTATTCCGCGTTTCATCCTCTTCTTCTTCATGAAGCGATGCTTTCTTGCGATTGGAAATATTGATTATCAAAAAAATATTGATAATCACGGCGACAATGATAAGCACGGTTAGCGTTGTTTGCATATTGCATATATTAACATGCCCTCACTTTTTTTTCGATTCATCCGGATTATTACAAGCAGTAAATATATTACATCTTTCATTCCCGCAGATTTTGTGGTATGGTATAAGTTCAATATGCCGAATAAAGACACAAAAAACCGCGTAAAACGCGCTCCTATCGTTGTGGTCATGGGTCATATCGATCATGGCAAATCGACCCTGCTTGACTACATCAGAAAATCAAACATTGTTGCCGATGAAGCTGGTGGCATAACCCAACATGTTGGAGCCTATCAAGTCGAACATATTTCATCGGACAATGTGAAGCACGCCATAACATTCCTTGACACGCCAGGTCATGAAGCCTTCTGTGGTATCCGAGAACGCGGCGTCAAGGCCGCTGACGTGGCTATTTTAGTTGTATCCGCCGAAGACGGTGTCAAACCACAAACTGTGGAAGCATTGAGAGTCATTCAGGCGGAAAGGATTCCCTATGTTGTCGCTATTAATAAGATCGACAAACCAAATGCCGATATTGATCGCACGAAAACAAATCTCGGAGAAAATGAGATCTATGTTGAAGGCTGGGGAGGCGATATTCCCTGCGTCGCGATTTCTTCCTTGAATGGTACCGGCGTTTCTGAACTTCTTGATATGGTCATTCTCGTTTCTGAGATGGCCGATCTTACTTACGATCCGAATAAATCGGCCCAAGGCATAGTCGTCGAGTCAGAACGCGACAGTCGCAAAGGTATTTCCGCCACATTACTTATAAGGGACGGCACATTAAAAATCGGATCGTTCATCGTCGCGGGAAATGCGTTCACTCCTGTCCGCTATATTGATGATTTTTTGGGAAAAAAGATCGGCACTGCCATCGCTTCTATGCCCGTTCGCATAGTCGGCTGGAACGAAATACCCGCGTGCGGAAATACATTTAGCATTGTCGCAACGAAGAAGGAGGCGGAGCGTCTCGTCAACTCAAATATTGCGGAAATGAAATCGTCGGTGATATCGTTAGACACTCCCGAATTGATGCTTCCTTTAGCGAGCCTTGGTAGAGGGAACGATGAAGGGACTCGCGGAGGAAATACGTCGGTGATGGAGGCGGCGACTGATGAATCAAATATCGTTTCCCTGCCAATCATCATAAAAGCCGACGCTATCGGCAGTCTCGAGGGCGTTAAACATGAACTTCAAAAGATCAAACACGATCGCGTTAGGATAAAGATTGTTTCCGAAGGCATCGGCTCAATAAGTGAAGATGATGTCAAAACGGCAATGAGCAACCCTGAGATTATTCTCCTTGGTTTTAATGCCAATCCCGACAAGAAGGCCGCCGCAATTATCGAGCGTGCACCAGTTCCGATTAAAATCATGAACTTCTCGATTATCTATGAACTTGCCAAACATATCGAAGAAACTTTACTTGCCTGCGTTCCAAAAGAATTTGTTGAGGAATCAACTGGTCGGGCCAAAGTTCTGGCAATATTCTCGAAGGAAAAAGACAGACAGGTGATTGGAGGAAAAGTGGAATCCGGAACATTATCATCCGGCAATGAAGTTAAAATAACGCGCCGCAATGCTGAGATTGGTCGCGGTAAAATCCGTGAATTACAGGAGAAAAAGATGCGTACGGGAGAGATTGCCGAGGGTCATGAATTTGGAGTTCTTATTGATGCGAAGACTGAGATCGCGATTGGTGATAGGATAGAAGCCGTGAGAATGATTGAGAAAACAGGCTAGTGCTATTCCCACGAAAAGTTCGTCCTTGACGCGATCGGAAACGATAATCCAGAAAATGAATACTATTAAAGAATCAAAAATTAAAGAAGTGATAAAAGCCCTGGCCGCTGATTTTTTCTCCAAGGAGTCAAACCGGAAATCGCTTATAACTATTACCGATGTTGAAATCAAAAGTCGCGGATCACGCGCCATTATTATGTTTACCGTTTTGCCTGAAGACCAGGAAAAAGCCGCATTGGATTTTATGCATAGACAACTTTCCGATTTTCGCGGTTATGTTACCGAGAACGCCAGAATGATGCGAGTTCCCTATTTTGAGGTGAAAGTTGATCATGGCGAAAAAAATCGTCAGAATATAGATAAGATTTCCAACGCAATCGTTAATTAAGGTTAAAAATGACTCAATCAAATAATACTCCGAAAATTTGTGGCCCCTTCCGCTATCCTTAAAATTTTCGTGGAGAAGTGCTATTATTGTTCAAGATTGATATATTGAATCATTATCCGTGGCCACGTAGACAAGTGGTAAGTCGACAGTCTGCAAAACTGTTATGCGCGGGTTCGATTCCCGCCGTGGCCTCAAAGCAAATTGAAAACTTAGGTCTTAAATCTCAAAATCAATTGTTGATTTTGTTCTGAAGTTTAATTTTAGATTTAAGATTAATATATGCCCGGGTGGCGAAATTGGTATACGCGCAAGACTTAAAATTTTGTGGCCGCAAGGCTTTGTGGGTTCGATTCCCACCCCGGGCACAGCGAAAAATCCGCGAAAGCGGATTTTGAGTTTGTGCCGGGGAGAGGACTCGAGTCTTACAGACTCCGTATAGGTCTCGTATTTTCTCGTCCCGAAAAACATCGGGACTCGAAAATATACTCGACCTTTTCGAGTCCTCTCACGCAAGTCGCTTCCGCGACTTGCTCCCAGCACAAAATTCGCTTTGCTCGTTTGTGCCGGGGAGAGGACTCGAACCTCCATAGATTGCTCCACATGGTCCTAAGCCATGCGCGTCTACCAATTTCGCCACCCCGGCAGGGATAACGTCTTGAATCTCAAAAATCAAATCTCAAATATAAACTAGTATCATTTTTATATTCGAGATTTCAAATCTGAGATTACATGTCCGCCCAGTAGGGCTCGAACCTACGACCTTATCCTTAAGAGGGATCTGCTCTACCAGCTGAGCTATGGGCGGATATGCGGTTAATGTAACAGATTTTCACGGTATCGGCAATAATATTCAAATCCGTAATTATGATAACCTATTGGATTAATTCAATGAAATATATGAATAGTTTTTAAAATTTAGTCGATAGCAAAAAAGTTGCGCCGCGTTCCTTATTCATGCCATACTGTTTGTCATGAAGTTACTCGTCGTTGAATCCCCTTCAAAGGCAAAAACAATTTCCAAATATCTGGGAAAGGATTTCATCGTGCGCGCGTCCGTGGGACATATTCGCGACTTGCCGAAGTCAAATAAAAAAGCAATTGACATTGAAGGTGGTTTTATTCCCCATTATGAGATTATTCCGAAGAAAGCATCTGTCATCGCTGAAATCAGGAAAGAGGCGGAAAGAGCCGATGAGATTATAATCGCTACGGACCCCGATCGCGAAGGCGAGGCCATCGCCTGGCATGTTCGTGAATTACTCATGAATAAAAAAATCGGCGGAACTATCGAGAAAAAAGATATCAAGCGCGTCACCTATCATGAAATAACGAAAGAAGCGATTATGGAGGCTTTGGAACATCCGCGGCAAATAGACGAAAACCTGAGAAAGGCGCAGGAGGCTCGTCGCGTTCTCGACAGAATTGTCGGTTATGATCTTTCCGGACTTATTTGGAAAAAAGTCCGTTACGGACTTTCGGCTGGTCGCGTGCAATCCCCCGCTCTCAGGATAATCATGGAAAGAGAAAGAGAAATCCGCGCATTTATTCCAGAAACATTCTGGACTATTTTCGGGAATTGGAAAACATTGATGGGCGAATTGTTCAAACTGACATGTAGAGAAGAACCTCGCGACAAAAAAGAGGTTGATCGAATTCTTGAAATTGCCAAAAAGGAATCATGGCGAATTTTAGACATTGAAGAATCAGAACAAAAACGTTCACCGCGCGCCCCATTCATCACCTCTACGCTCCAACAAACCGCCAGTTCACGACTTGGATTTTCTCCTTCACGCACCATGGGAATAGCGCAAAAACTATATGAAGCCGGTCATATTACCTATATGCGCACGGATTCTACGACCTTGAGCCAGCAAGCGCTTGGCCAAATTGCGCCAGTCATTGAGAAGGAATTTGGCAAGGAATATTTGAATTTTCGGACCTATACCACAAAGAGCAAAAATGCCCAGGAAGCGCATGAAGCAATTCGTCCGACGCACGCGTCTGTCATGATGGCGGGACACACAGATGAGCAAAAGAAACTTTATCGACTTATTTGGCAACGCGCGGTTGCGTCACAGATGGCGGACGCCAAAGTTGCCAAGACGAAGATTATCGCGAATGTGAAAAATGATGCGAAAATCCCAAATTTTGAAGCAACAGGGTCACGCATTCTCTTTGATGGTTGGTTAAAAGCGGATCCAGAATCAAACGGCGAAGAAATGACTTTGCCGAAATGCGCCAAAGATGAACCACTCAAACTGGAATCTATCAATTCTCTGGAAAAACAAACCCAACCTCCGCCAAGATATACCGAAGCCGGACTTATCAAAGAATTGGAAAAACGTGATATTGGCCGTCCTTCTACTTACGCGACTATTAGTAGAACTATTGAAGATCGCGGCTATGTGGAGAAGGAAGGACGTTCTTTAAGACCGACGGATACGGGTGAAGTAGTTTCTGATTTTTTGGAAAGCAACTTTCCCACTTATATCAGTGACACGTTTACCGCTGAAATAGAAAATGAACTTGACGATATCGCCAGTGGCACGCGTGAATACGCAAAGACACTTTCGGATTTTTATGGACCATTTCACAAGGATGTCAAAGCAAAAGAGAAGATCGAGAAAATCACAAATCTTGGTAGTGCCGATCCAAAATACCAATGTCCGAAATGCGGCAAAGCCATGGTTATCAAACTCGGTCGCAACGGTAAATTCATCTCTTGTTCCGACTACCCTGAATGTGAAGGCGCGTTGACTATGGACGGTGTTGAATTCAAAAAAGACGAACCTATTGGTACAGACCCTACTTCCGGACTCCCGATCTTTGTCTTGAACGGTAGGTTCGGTCCATATGTTCAGCTTGGGGTAAAAATAAAAAAAGAGAAAAAACTGAGGAAGAAAAAAGTGGAATATGGTTTAGAAAATGTTGCACCAGCCCAACAAGAGTCGGTACATCCAATCACAAAACAAAATGAGTCCGCTCCTATCATCGCGCAAAAACCAAAAATGGTCTCCATTCCAAAATTTATGGACCCTTCCAAAGTCACGGTCGCGGACGCGCTCAAATACCTGAGCCTACCACGCACTCTCGGTTTCGATCCAAAAACCAATTTTGAAGTCGTAGCTTCCAATGGTCGCTTCGGATCTTATATTGTCTCTAACGGCAATTTCAGATCGATCAAAGCACCAGATGATGTGTATGAGATTACTTTAGAAAGAGCGCTAGAACTTCTTGCCATAGAAAAGAAACCCCGCGGTTTCGCGAGGAAAAAGAAAGTGTAATTTGGAAGATTGATAATACTTCCAACTGAAATCATATCGTTTATTTATATAGAAAAATTCTTGAGTGAATATAAGTCCTCGTTTTCCTCTTCCTTAATTTCCGCTGGCGCGCGATCGTCTTCCGCAACCCGTCTCGATACATCGGCCAGCGCTTCGCTCGAAGTTGTGTCTGTAACAATAGCGCTTTGATTTTGCATAATCGGTGGAATCATACCCGTATTCCCTTCTCTTTTTTTGATAATACTTTCTAAAAGCGTTTGTAAGTCCCGCGGATTGAAGAAGTCAATTTTCATTGTCCCGCCATTGCCATCAGAATCACGTTCTATCCGAACACGCGTTCCCAATGATTCGGTGAAGGATTTTTCGAGTTCCATTATGGCTGGATCCAGATATTTCTCGCGCTTGCGCACTCTGTCCGTCGCCACGCGCCTGGATGCCGATTCAGCTTCGCGAACAGTTAGCTTTTTCGTCATTATTTCTTTGAATAGAACATCCTGTTCTTCGGGTTTATCAACGAGCATAAGTAACGGACGCGTATGACCTTCGGAAATTTTACCCTCCTCCAATGCCGTCAAAATCGTGTCAGGTAGCATAAGAATGCGTAGAGTGTTGGCGACGTATTCTCGACTTTTTCCCACCTTATCGGCGACATGATGCTGTTTCAATCCGAATTCCCGAATAAGTCGATCGAAGGATCTAGCGCGTTCTACTGGATTCAGGTCCTCTCTCTGCAGATTTTCAATGATAGCAATCTCAAGTTTTTCCCGCGCGCTCTCTTCGCCATCGCGTATTAAGGCCGGTACTTGCGCTAAACCGGCAAGCTTGGACGCGCGCAATCTTCTTTCTCCGGAAATTAGTTCATATTCTACGGTCATACCACCACCATCTTGAAATACTTCTTTTCTGGTTACGACCAGGGGTTGCAAAACTCCATACATGCGTATAGATTCCGCCAAACTCTTCAAAGCGGCTTCATCAAACTCGCGTCTGGGCTGATATGGGTTTGGACTTATCTTGTCTATCTCAATCCAAAATATGGCGTTGTTCACATAACCATTCGGCATGAAAACATTATAGCACCTTTGATTTATTCCGAAAATACTATAAACTGGTATTTAGTAGCCGAAGTGGCGGAATGGCAGACGCACAGCACTCAAAATGCTGCGAGATTTATCTCATGAGGGTTCGACTCCCTCCTTCGGCACTTGACAATAAGTATGTAATATTATAACCTTGTAACAGGCTCATAATTATGGACATGGTCCGTGAAAGTCCGTAGGCGTAGAGGATTCCAATTGGAATATGTGAAGTGAGTGGCCGGATCGGCTTTTCCTGACACCGGCGGATGCAAGTTTGATGTCTGTGTCAAATGTGCGTCGTTAAGAGCAGTACTGACCATACTGCTCAATTTTATTTATGAATATTCAAAGACAAAAAAGATTTTTGGTAATAGTCGGCCCAACTACGTCTGGCAAAAGCGCCCTCGCCGTCAAACTGGCCCTTGAATTTGATGGTGAAGTCATTTCCGCTGATTCGAGACAAATCTATCGTGACCTCGATATTGCTACTGGAAAAATTACGAATGATGAAATGCGCGGTGTTTTGCATCATTGCATTGATATCGCTGATCCGAATGAACGGTTCACGGTTTTGGATTGGAAAAAAGAGGCAGAGAAAGCAATTGACGATATTCATGCTCGCAATAAACTGCCGATAATTTGCGGTGGCACCGGTTTTTATATTTCCGCGTTGATAGATGGAACTGAATTTCCTAGTGTGTCCCCAGACACAAATGAACAGAAGAGACTAGAACTGAAAACTGCCGATGAATTATTTTCAGAGCTGAAAATATTGGACCCGCGTCGCGCGAGAGATATGGAAAAAAACGGTGATAATAAAAATAAACGTCGAGTCGCCCGCGCCATTATTATTGCCCGTGCTCTCGGCAAAGTTCCGACACTTAGCCGTTCAACATCCGACAGATCCAAAAATGCATCTTCATCCGCAAACATCCAGACCTTTTTTTTCAGAGTTAAAACATGGAATGTTCAGTTTATCGGTTTGGATTTGCCTGATATAGAACTAAAAGAAAGAATCCGCGCGCGTACACTTGAACGAATAAAAGATGGAATGATAGAAGAAGCGCGATCATTACATACAGGCAATACCAATAATTTTTCCGGTCTATCCTTCGAGCGCATGCGCGAGATCGGACTAGAATACAAATATCTGGCTGATTTTCTGGAAAATAAGATTTCGCGGGAACAATTAATAGAAACAATAATCACAAAAGATTGGCAATATGCGCGTAGGCAAAGGACTTGGTGGAGGAAAGATAAAAGGATAAAGTGGTTTGGACCAGAGGATTTCGAGAGGATAAAACTGACTATTTTATAAAGCGGGCCCACCAGGACTCGAACCTGGAACTTCTCTTTTGGAGAGAGACGTTTTACCATTGAAACTATAGGCCCATGTGCTGCAGTTAAGACTTATCACATGTTAAATATAAAGCTTAATATACTTTTTCGCAAATGCGAGTATAACGCGCGCTAGATGTGAATCAAAATAAGTTATCCTTACACACCCCTTGTATCCTTCACGTATGTGATTATGTTTGCTTTCCTTATAATATGGTTTAGTGAATTGTGTTAATGGTAAACGAAGAGAAGTCGACCAGAATGAAAGAATTTTCTCTTTTTTTGGTTATCATGTAAGTGAACGCATACTCTTAATCTTTGCCTGTCAATCTTAAATATAGTCTCAAGCGATTTTATGAACATGCAAACAAGTTCAGGGTCAGAGGTTAGTAAAATCAATTCTATTATCATTCTTTGCCCCTTCACACCAATACATCATTGAAAGTGCAATAATTAAGTTTCCATCAGCTTTCTGAATTTTGCTGAATAATTTATCTGCACAAATTTCCGCATCGCATAATCGATCTAATTTCCTTTGATGTAACACCACATGACCTCTATTACGGCTTTCATCTGAATTCTTCTTTATACGATCAACCCCTTCACAACTTACACGGACATCCTTTGTCCATAGGGATGCTGTACTCTTTGATATACTAAATTGTCGAGATATTTCGCCTAAAGAATATCCATTCAGTCATAATTCCCTAGCTTCATTTTTATACACTATTTTCATGCCACAATTGTATCAAAAATTGTGGTTAGTGTGTCAAAAATCTTGAAAGATCATTTTTTCGCCTCTTTGAAAACGACATGCTTTCTTAGTTTCGCGCTGTATTTCTTGAGCTCAATTTTGCGTTCAACCAGCTTCTTATTCTTGCGGGTCCAATAGACCTCGCCAGTTGATTTATTTTTGAGCTGTATCAGTTGTGTTTGTTTCGCCATGGTCGTATTACATTATCGTATTTAATCAATAAACGCAATAGCGTAGTAGCGTGGGTAGGCATCGTTCTAAGCCTCGTTTTGAATCGTATAACCGTATAAAAGAAAACCCCGTAAGTCGCATGAAGCAACTTACGAGGTCGATCAACTAAATTGTAGGGTTAGTTAACCCTTGCCACCCTGATAAGGTAACGGCTGCGGATTGGGCGGGTACTCGAAACGAATAAGTATCGCTTGACCCGCTTGAATCCGGAACTGTACCTGTTCAATATAAGGGTTGAACTCGAACCATTCAGCGTTTTCATCTTCCGCCAAAATGGTGGTGTAAATTACATACACCTTCGTCGGGTACCGTTTCAACCCCGCCGGGAACGTCACCGTGGACCACAGTACTTCGGAGTACTGTGTCCTGATAATTTCATCGGTGGCTTTATACACGATGTTAGTCGTGTTCGCCGGTACCGACCGAATCCCTTCAATTGTCGGGTGAAACCCGCTCACTTCGACACCAACCGTGGGTTGAAGGTCTCCACTTAACAGGTCATAAACAATTTTGGACCCGTCCTTTATGACAGCGACCAGTTCGCCGTTTTGACCGGTCAAATCTTCCGTGAGGAAGATGACGCCACGATCAGTCCAATACTCATTATTGAAGCTGTAGTATCCCGTTTGCTTCCCGTTTTCGTCTTTCGTGACGATATAGGCATACACCATGCCCGGAATCACAAACGGAACCCCGAAATACTTCATCTCGATTTTCAATGCCTCGGCCGGCACGGCCCAAACCCCTCCGACATTCGTCAGTTTAAATTGGTTTGCGCCCCAGAACAAACTGAACGACGTCGAGCTCTGATTATCGGGATTTTGTGGCTCAGGGAGCACGATGTCCCGACTATCGTACGACACATACGACGTCAGTATGTCGTTCGTCCCTGCGCTAATGCGCAGAGTCTGAGCACTGGCCACATAGGCCATACGATCTGGGTCGGCGTCGGTGTACGGATAGTCCACGAATTTATATGTGGTACCGGACACCGACTGTCCGTACACCTGAACACTGATCTTGCCGACCAGGGTCAGGGCGTAGGCCTTGAGAACCGCCGGCGAAGCCAGCGGAATTTTGGACGGTGCCGTCGAAGTACAGATGTACCCAGGCGGACACACAGGTGTCGCGATACTGGCACCACCGGCACCGGTGCCGGACATCGAGAGACTCGACAACTGCGTCGTAGTCTCAACATCAGTCTGGGCAAACAACGCCACGCTGGACGCGCAAAGCGCCAGCACCATCACTGACAATTTCATCTTATTCATATCTTGTCTTTCATCCGTTGATTTTTTCCGTATTTACCAACACTTATTTCGCCATAACCGGCTCGACATGTATGTCGACTGTTACCCGACCATCGTTGGTCGGGGTCTCCTGCACGACAGGTGCAAAAGAAGGTGTTTTTTCCACCACAACTGGCGGATCTTCTGGCACCACCGTCTGGTATCGCACGGACTCGCGCCACGCGCAAATTACTACCGCGAGTGTCATCACAATGATGACAATGCAGAGGATTTTTCCGTTTTTAGTCATACTTGTTTTTCTCCTTACACCCCCTAACATCACACACCATTTCGCACACGCGAAATGGAAAATACGGCTATATTTCGAGCTGTATATACTTATGTGGCTGTCAAAGAATGAATTTGGGCATAATCTAATAGGCCCTGTTAAATCTGGCAACAGTGTAGCATAGTACCCTATCTCTGTCAAGTAGTATAAATATATCCAAAGCGTACAATGGGAGTATGATAAATATGCTTACATGGCTTTCTAGACGCCGATTTCCTTATGAGCCGCTAATTACGGTGGAGATTTCAAAAAGTCGTTTGATTCATAATATGAAAGAGTTTGAGAAATTGGCTCCAGGCGGATGTATCGCGCCAGTATTGAAAAGTAACGCTTATGGACACGGACTTTTGGAAGTCGCCAGAATATTAGAGAGTGATACATTCAATCAAAAACATCGTCAAGGAAATGTTACCATCGGAACTATTCCCTTCTTTGTGGTTGATTCATATTTTGAAGCTATTGCGCTTCGTTCCAGACATATACGAACACCAATTTTAATCATCGGATACACCAGACCGGAAACGATCGCTATCGCGCGATTAAAACATGTCAGTTTCACAATTACCAGTTTAGAAATGCTTCGAGTCGTCGCGAAGAGTTCAGGCGCCGAGAGAACAAATAGCGGCATGATTAGCATTGATTTTCCGATTGTCGGCACCAGACATCCGCGCCTCATTCATCTCAAAATAGACACGGGAATGCGCAGACAAGGCATTATGCCGCATGAAATTCCCGAAGCAATAGAAATCATAAAAAAATGCGGATCTATGGTTCTTGAAGGAATATGTTCTCATCTCTGCGACGCCGATAGCGCCGACTGGACATTTACCGAAGAACAAATCGCGCGATGGAATCGGATAGTAAAGCAGATGAGAATCGCTTTCCCTCGCGTCAAATATTGGCATTTGAGTAATACCGACGGTCATCGTTTTCGGGATGAAATTGACGCTAATGTTTCGCGTTTAGGAATAGGTCTATACGGACTTACCGTTGGCAACATATTTTCACCATCACTCGATTTGTTACCGGTGATGAAAATGAAAACTATTATCACTGGAATAAAACAAATGAAGACTAATGAAACCACCGGCTATGGCAACGCGTTTCAGGCAAAAAAAGATATGACGATCGCAACCATTCCCGCGGGTTATTTCGAGGGACTTGATCGTAGGCTGTCCAATACTGGAACAATATTGGTCGGGCCTAATAGAATACCCTGCCCAATCATTGGCCGCGTCAGCATGAATATTACCACCGTTGATGTTTCAAATGTACCCGATGCAAAAGCGGGAATGTCTATTGTCGCCATAAGCGATAATCAGGAAGACCAGAATTCAATTCTTAGTATAGCGAAAATCTGCCGAACAATCCCATATGAAATCACCGTCAAAATCCCCGCGCAGTTGAAGCGAGTAGTTACGGACTAACATCAGTGCGCAGGGAGGGATTTGAACCCCCGTAGACCATAGGTCGTTGGATTTACAGTCCAATGCAATTGACCACTCTGCCACCTGCGCAATACACGTTCCTTCTCATAGAACATGTTGATTCTAATATTATTTGGAACTTCACGCAACATAACTGTTACTAGACGGAATGGATAATAACATCTCACCTGTAATAAAAGAAAATCAGTACACGGAAAATATATTTACTTTCTCACTGCCATATTCGGCATGATGATCGGACTTTCTCCGCGACGTTTCTTTTTCACGTCAAAAACCAATTTTACGTCCTTTTCCGCGACACCAGATTTGAATGTTGGAGGCATATTAACATGTATTATGCCGCCTCTTCTGACTTCTTGACTTATTAACAGATTCGCGACTGGCGTTAATATTTTATTTTGAATCAGACGCTTCAAAGGTCGCGCGCCGTATTGCGGGTTATAGCCCTCCCTAGAAAGATAATCCATAACATCTGGCGCAAGCGATAGGATAATGTTTTTGTCAGCCAATCTTTTCACTATTTCATTTACCTGAATTGAAACGATCTGTTTGATGGCTTCCAAAGACAGAATGTCAAATATAACAATATCGTCCACGCGATTCAGAAATTCCGGACGGAAATAATCCTTTAGCGATGACATGACTTTTTCCTTGGCGGCGATATAATTTTCGCGATCGTGGTTTTCGGTATCCCGCATGAAACCGAGTCGTTCCATCTTCTCTATGTGTTGCGCGCCGATATTGGACGTCATAATAACAACTGTGTTGCGAAAATTCACGGCTCTCCCCTTGGAATCAGTCAGTTTGCCGTTATCGAGAACCTGGAGAAGAATATTGAAAACTTCCGGATGAGCTTTTTCTATTTCGTCGAACAAGACGACTGAATAGGGACGATGGCGAATCATTTCCGTCAGATTGCCACCCTCCTCATATCCGACATAGCCCGGTGGCGAACCGATCAGTTTCGACACAGAATGTTTTTCCATGAATTCCGACATGTCCACGCGGATAAGTGCCTTATCATCATTGAACATGAATTCCGCCAAAGCTTTCGTAAGTTCCGTTTTACCAACGCCCGTAGGACCCAAGAAAATGAATGAACCGATAGGTCTGTTCGGATCGGCAATACCGGCGCGTGAACGACGGATAGTATCGGATATTTTCGCGACGGCTTCATCTTGTCCGACAATTCTTTTCTTAAGCTCATTCTCCATGCGCGTAAGCTTTGAAGCCTCCGACTCCAACATTCTAGAAACGGGAATTCCCGTCCAGCAAGAAACCACGCCGGCGATATCTTCCGCGTTTATTTCCTCCTTTAATATCCGACGAGACGACTGTAATTTTTTCAGACGTCTATTTTTTTGTTCCAATTCCTTTTCCAGTGCCGGCAATTTGCCGTATCGGATTTCCGCGGCTTTCGCCAAATCAGCTTTCGCTTCCGCCATTTCCGCTTCAATGCGTAAGGCTTCAAGCTCCTTTTTGATTCGTTTTATGTCGGTAATAGTCTCTTTTTCATTCTTCCATTTAAGTTCAAGTTCTGATGTTCCTTCCCTCAAATCGGCTATCTCTTTCTCAATATTGGCCATGCGTTCACGAGTCGCCTTATCCGTTTCTTTTTTCAAAGCTTCACGCTCGATTTCCAGGCGCATTATTTTCCTGCGGGTTTCTTCCAATTGTGGCGGCATATTCTCGAGCGAGATTCGAAGTGAAGAAGAAGCTTCATCTATGAGGTCCACCACCTTATCAGGCAAAAATCGATCACTAATATATCGGCTGGAAAGATTCACAGCCGCCACGATCGCGTCATCCGTAATCCTTACGCCATGAAACAACTCATATTTTTCTTTTAATCCGCGTAAAATGGAAATCGCGTCATCGATCGAAGGTTCCTGAACGAAGACAGGCTGGAATCTGCGAGTCAAAGCCGGGTCTTTTTCGATATATTTCTGATACTCCTTTATAGTAGTCGCGCCGATAGCTCGGATCTCTCCGCGAGAAAGCGCGGGTTTGAGCATATTGGATGCGTCCATAGAACCCTCGGCCGAACCAGCGCCGACAAGGGTGTGAATTTCGTCAATAAAAAGAATAATCTTGCCGTCCGATCTTTCAACATCTTTCAAAATATTCTTTAGTCTTTCTTCGAACTCCCCGCGATATTTCGTACCGGCGATTAGAGAACCGAGATCAAGTGAAACCAATTCCTTGTCTTTCAATGATTCCGGCACATCGCCCTGAGCTAGACGCAAAGCCAGACCTTCGGCAATAGCTGTCTTTCCGACACCGGCTTCGCCGATAAGGATCGGATTATTTTTTGTTCGTCTTGACAATATCTGCACGATTCGCATTATCTCGGCATCGCGACCGATAACGGGATCAAGTTTATTTTCATGCGCGAGTGTCGTAAGACTCCGCGCGTATTTGTAGAGTGTGCGAAATTTTTTCGGCTGATCGCCTCTGGTTGGCGGATTCGTTTTGAGTTCGCCGAGTACCTTCATAACCGCGTCTTTTTCAATCTTGAACCGACCTAGAATATCACGCGCCACGGAGGGTATGTCAAAGACTGAAAGGAATAAATGTTCAGTTGAAATAAATTCATCTTTCAATCCGGTGGCAACTTTCACCGAATTGTCCAGAATTTGCGCCAAATCAGGCGTAAGATATATCTGATACGAGGGCGAGAGAACGTTCGAACCCTCCGTTGATTCTATATGTTCCAGTGACACATCGATAAGCATCGGCGTGTCTGCGTCCATTTTGTCTAGAATGGAAGCAACCATGCTCTCTTCCTGAAGAAGTAATGCTATTAATAAATGCACCGGATTGACGTGGTTTTGCCCGCGTTCAATAGCGAGTTCATGGGCTCTGCGCAATGCTTCTCGGCTTTTTGTCGTCAGTTTGCTTATTGGAGGCATGCCAATATGGTACTACAAAAAGTTATCGTTGACAACCCTTTTCAACATCTATTTTCACGACGCGAACACTCTCTTTTCTTTTTAGGTGTCAAGGACTGCGATTGTTATGTCGTCTCGGATCAAAATTTAATAAATACCGGCCGAATACATACATAAATTATAGGAACAATTTCGCAAACACCTAAAAAGAAAAGAGAGTGTTCGCGTCGTGAAGTAATTCACAACATATCCACTTTTTTGTATTTCTAATCCGTAATTCGTAATTTCTAATTCATGTTAAACTGTACTCCATGGAAACAACTTCTCCTTATTTCAAAGCCAAGGATCTCAAGATTCCCCCACATAATATTGACGCCGAGAAATCTCTTCTCGGTTCCATTATTATGAGCCCCGAGGTTATGCACGATGTCGTCGATATAGTGAAGGAACATTCTTTTTACTCGAACCAAAATCGTGCCGTTTGGATCGTCCTTTTAGAACTTCATGGCAAAAATATCCCCATTGATCTATTATCCGTTTCATCTCGTCTTAAGGAAAAGAATTTGCTGGAAGATTCCGGCGGCATGGCATATCTGACTGAATTAGTGAATATTGTTCCCTCTTCCAGTAACGCTCATCATTATGCCGAGATCGTTGAGAACAAATATATTATGCGCGAACTTCTACGCGCCGGTGAACAAATTAATAGTCTAGGCTATGATGAGGATACGGAATTGCATGAAATTCTGGAAAAGGCCGAAAAGGCTCTTTATGCCGTCACAAACAAAACAGGTTCGCACAAATACATCGCCTTGAAAGACACGCTCGACGAAGCATGGGAACGTCTTGATCATTTGCATAAAACTAAAAATGAATTGCGCGGAGTACCGACTGGTTTCGCGGAGCTTGATCTCAAACTTTCCGGTTTTCAAAAATCCGATCTTATCATATTGGCGGCCCGACCTTCCATGGGAAAAACCTCCCTGGCACTCGACATTGCCCGCAAGGCCGCTATTAATCACAAAGTTCCCACGGCGATATTTTCCCTGGAAATGAGTTCACAACAACTCGTTGATCGCATGCTCGCCGCGGAGTCGCAGGTTGATTCATGGAAGATCCGCACGGGTCACAATTTGTCCGTCGAGAATGATTTCAAGGCGATTGGTGAAGCTATTTCCCGACTTTCTCAAGCGCCTATTTATATAGACGACGCGCCCGGTAATCACATATTGAAAATGCGAGCCGTGGCGCGACGACTTAAGAATGAAAAAGGACTTGGGCTCATTGTTGTTGATTATCTCCAGCTCATGGTTCCGTCACAGACAAAGTATAATGATAATCTTGTTCAGCAGGTTACGGAAATCTCCCGTTCCCTCAAGAATTTGGCTCGCGAACTCGAAGTTCCGGTACTCGCCCTTTCCCAACTCTCTCGCGCTGTCGAACAACGCGGCGGCAAGCCTCGTCTTTCAGACTTGCGCGATTCCGGTTCTATCGAACAAGACGCCGACGTTGTCATGTTTATTCACCGCGAGATTGATCAGGAACAGGGTGGCAAGAGAGAAGATGCCGAGATTCTCATAGAAAAACATAGAAATGGCCCGACAGGTTCGGTCAAACTATTCTTTGATAGCAAGAAAACATCCTTCATTAGCATGGACAAAGGTGAGTTTAGGGACTTTGAGACCACGGTGTAATTCGGGTATACTTGCTCTATGGATTCATCAAGACGTCTCGAAGAAATATTCTCTCATTTTCCCGGAATCGGTCCACGTCAAGCGCGGCGTTTTGTGTATCATCTTATGAATAAGTCTCCAGATTCGATCAAAGAATTTATTCTGCTTGTTGGAGAAGTGAAAAAGTCCACGAATGAATGCAAGCAATGTCACAGATTTTTTATTCAGAATTCCCGTTTTACGCTAAACAAAACAAAGCTTCATATGTGCGAAATATGCCGAGATCTCAATCGCGATCAGACAACTCTTATGATAGTCGCCCGAGATTCGGATTTTGAAACTATTGAAAAATGCGGTGTCTATAATGGTTTATATTTCATTCTCGGCGGAACCGTGCCGATATTAGATAAGGATCCAGAAAAACGAATTCGACTTCGCGCGCTTCTTGATAGGATTTCGATTGACCGCAATCTAAAAGAAATCATTCTGTCATTGAGCACGACTCCGGACGGTGAACATACCACGGATATCGTAAAAGATTCAATTTCGCATATTCGCGGTAATAAGGAAATTAAGGCGACTATTCTCGGTCGCGGACTTTCAACCGGCGCCGAACTTGAATATGCCGACAGCGAGACCATCAAACGCGCCCTTGAAAATCGCGTATAAAAAATAACCGCGTTCCAGCCGCCATTTTATATTTCCAGGCTATTTGATGGAATCAATCTTAACCTTGAAGAACGGCTGTCTATGACCGTTTTTCTTGAAATACCTGCTTTTCTGCTTATAGTGGACAACCGTAATCTTCGGCGCGCGACCAATCTTCACAATTGTGGCTTTGACTAATGCTTTTGGTATGAAAGGCGTTCCAATAGTAGTATTTTTACCATCATCAACAAGCAAAACCTTCTCAAAAGTAATAGAATCACCCTCTTTATAGTTGCCAATAACCTTCTCAATGGTGATTTCTTCGTCTTTTGAAACTGTGTATTGTTTACCTCCTGTTTGAATAATGGCAAATTCCATAGTGGAACTCATTATACATGGTTTCGCCGGATACGCAAATTTATGAATAACTCCACCCATTTTTGCACTCTGCTGGTAATTTAGACTCATAATAATCTGACTTCGTTAATACTTCAAGTGGCGTTCGTTTGTTCTTGAATGCGCAGTGAACTCTTTTGGTGTTGTAGAAC
>Ga0265595_1000179_pt1 | contig 61800 bp, 57 predicted proteins | sample saktaG_15_FD_190148 | JGI IMG/M metagenome (GOLD analysis project Ga0265595, IMG submission 190148) | Saline water microbial communities from Sakinaw Lake, British Columbia, Canada - sak_2013_06_06_50m | ecosystem: Environmental > Aquatic > Non-marine Saline and Alkaline > Saline ... | reverse complement strand
GGCGGCGGCAACAATCGAATCAGTTTGGCGGCAATTTGTCCGCTGTTGTTCGGGTCGCCGATAACCACCACGATGTCGTCAACCTTCAAATCTGACAACTTAATGTTTTCTCGAAAACGATTAATGGCTGTTTTGTTATTAACCAAAACGATTTTTTCCAGGTTATCATGATCCTTAATAATAATGGTTGATGGGTCAATCTTAACAATTTGTCCGATTACCCCGTGGGCGTCCATAAAATCATTGCGGCCGAAAGGACTACCAAACCCATTGCGAGGACCGGCAAAATTACTATGATAATTATCGCCCCATTGATAAGAAAAACTGGCCTTTTTAAATCCGACCATTAAGCCCAACTGAAAGCCGAGCAATAAAAAAATTAAAAGAACCACAATAATCAAAACGATTTTGAAAGCTTTAGATTGAAAAATTTTGTTATAATCCATATATTTGGTGCTTAATTATTTAATTTTAAATGTTGCGCTGTTAATAAAAGTCCAAGATCCTCAACTAAGTATTTTAACGATTCCATCAAAATCAAAATAGCTACCAAAACACCCGTCGCCCCCAACACGGGAAATGATTCTAAAAGGCTTAGGCCATAACTCTGCCAATTTATCAAAACAATGCGTAAATCAGAAAAAATCAACGAGAAAAAAGAAGTAAAGCCGGAGGCGGTGGCAACCGACATGGTCATCTTGGAAATAAAAATAACCGCCGCCAAAGAAATGATTAAAGTAAGAGAAAAAATAATAATTCTCTTTTTCAAAGACATTAAACGCCGCTCGTATTGAATGCGCGCCATTATTCTTTGTAATAAACCGCCGGGCGGTTCAATTAGATTGAGCTGATAATTATTGGTCATACTATAATACTAATACGCAGCACTGTCCTCTTTTGGTGCTTTTCAGGGCTAAAAAAGAGGCTCTTGCCGATGCAAGGCCCACGTATTGATATACCATGTTTTCCGCGGCCGCGGAAAACATGGTATATGACCAGAAATAAAAAAACAGATCAGATAATGACCTGTTCGTGGCCGAGGATTTTAGCTGCTAATAATTCTTCGCAAGGCGATTAAAGCGCGGCGATAACGACTTTTAACTGTATTAATTGACTCATTGAGTTCTGCGGCAATTTGGCGAAAATTTAATTCTTCATTATGATAAAGCCGTAAGATGTCGCGCTGTTCAATCGGCAGCTGGTCAGCGGCCAGAACTAATTTTCGCCGGGAATCCAATTTGTCCGCAATCTCATCTGGCAAGGGCGATAAATCAACTAGATTGTTAAAAAGCATATTTTCCCCTTCTTGGTTCTCGAATTGTGAGAATGGTACGATTTTTTTCTTTCGTAAGAAATCCAAGCAAGCATTTTTGGCAATGGTAAAAAGCCAGGGTTTAAATGATCGACCTTGATCAAATTTTTTAAGATGCCGCCATGTCCGGATAAAAATTTCTTGCGTCAAATCATCAGCCTCGCTGGCGTTTTTCACATAACCATAAACCAACCTATAAATAGGCCGCAAATACTTCTGAATCAATCTTTCCAAAGATTCTTCATCGCCAGCCAAATATTGTTGAACTAATTTTTGGTCTAAATTTTCGGTCATAATGAGACAATAGCACAAATAAAAAGAAAATCAAGCGTTCGCTGTTGACAAAATAATTATCTTATGCTATGCTTAATAAATAAGGAGGGTCTATTGTCAACTCAACCCAAAAGAGGACCGTGCTGTTGCGAACAATGCCCCAGTTACAATAAATGCGACCAGAACGGACACATGTCCGACGTAGGTAATTCATGCGGAGCTTGCGGACGGTGTCCCTATCAGGGGCAACCAGATTGTCCTTTCACTCCACCCCCAAAATAAACCCCGTTAAATCCCCGCTCTGAAGAGCGGGGCTTTTATTTAACCCTGACGAAATATTCCCTTCATTCCTGGCTTGAAAGCCAGAGCCTGCGGGAGCTAACGGGGTAAATCAAGCTTCCCCGGGTATTTTGCCCGGGGTTTTCTTTTTAAATTAAAAAATTGTACGAAAAATTCTTGGATAAAAATTTTTCGTACAATTTGAAATACCTGATGTTGATTATTGTCCAGCTATTTCTGAAACAGCGTTGCCCATTCGCCACCGCTGGGAGGCAAATGACGAGCAGATGCCAGAGCTTGAACTGAAAAATATAAAGCGGTTGGAAACTAAAAATTTCCCTTCAATTCAGGAAATACAAATGAGGCCCAGGATACATATGAACAAGTATTGCTACCCCTTCAACAACGCTTCCCTTGCGGTAACGCCTTCATCACCCTAGACCTCATTAAAATGATAAAACAAAAAAACCATTAAGTCAAGTAAATTAGAAAAGTTATGCACAGTTAGAAAACTTTACGTTTCTCCCCTAACGCCGCGAAAAATGCCGTTAATCAGATGCTAACTTAAAAAACATTGTAATTGCTAAAAATATTGTTTAATGGGTCGAAACTAAAGCGTTGGTAAACCCTGACACCAAAAATTTTTGGTGCAGGGTAAAGTTATTCTAACTGGACGAACCCCGTTAGCGCCCACATTTACCTTAATATTCCGGGACTTAAGGATTATTAACCCGCCTAGACTCGCTAGGCGAGGCTGGTTAAATATTAAAATAACAATTATTGATAAATTAAGCGGATGGGGTTATGCACAGCCCCTATTTTCTCCTATTTTTATAAACCCCCACGCCTGTTTGGGTGGACGACGAAGGGACTTGACAAGAGCTCGTTTTTCGATATTGTTAGAGGTAACAACGCAATGTTTGCGAAAGGAGCTTCTAATGAAACTGATCGCTGTCCGGCACGGAGAATTTTTGCCATCCAACGATGGCAAACCGACACGAAGGGCGCTAAGAGAATTCCTGAAACGATTCTCAAAGACAACTATAGCGCCCAGAATGGTTTGCGGTAATGCGCCCAGGGCGCTTATCCTTGCCACAAGAGCATGCAAAAGATGGGGAACAAAACCTGACATTCTACCAGAATTCAATCCACTGCAAACGATTAAGGTCCCATCGCTCTTCGGCGGGTGGCTCTATGAATTAATCCATCGCAGTCAGAGTCAGATGCTCAATTGGTTAGCTCTTATTCTCTGGTGGATCGGATTCCCGATTTTCACCGAACGACCTATGAAGTTTTTGAATCGGACAAAGGATGGACTCAAAATTATACAAAAGCAAAACTTAGAAGAAGTCGTCTTGGTCTGCCACCGAGAAACAATCGTTGCATTGATGATAATAATAAATAGAAAAGGGCCGCTTAAGGCCATAAGAATGGGGGTTAAGTATTTTGAGACTTTTGTTTTCAAAATCTAAGAGAGGCCACGCGCCTAACGCCGCCTCTCTTTTCATTTTTAATAATTTTAAATAATAAAGAGTGCTATGCGCTCGCTTACCTTAATTTAAGCCTTGATTATAATTTCCCAGACAAAACCCTGAACAAAAAACTACCCTGCGACGGGCGGTTTTACCCCGCGGTGAGATTAGAATAATTTAGTCCGCCAGCTGGCGGATCTAACGGGGTTTACATAAGTATTGTTAGTGTTATAATTGTTTAAATAATCCCTTAATCCCTAATTAAAATAATATGATTAAAAAATTTACCACCGGTTGTGTAAAATCTAAAATAGACAGAAGAGATGTTCTTTTGTCTCAGGTTCAGGCGCCAATTCCTTTGCGAGAATTGCCGGACAATTATATAATTCCCTATCAACTGACAATTTTGGATCAAAATAGTTACCCGGCCTGCGTGGGATTTTCTAGCGCCAGTTTAAAGGCCGAGAAAGAAAGACGAGAACAAAATTTGATAGATTTTGACGGATTATGGCTTTATCGAGAATGTAAAAAAATAGATAGAGCGCCCAACCAAGATGGAACCAATTTGAGAGCAGCCATGAAGGTTTTAAAAAAGATAGGGGCAAAGCCTTTGGGCCAATCAGAAACAAAGGCTTCAAAATATAAAATTGGAGGATATACGCAAGTAGATGATCTAAGTTTTAGGGGATTAAAATCAGCTATTTATCAAAATGGGGTTATTTTGGCTGGATTTTTCGGAGATAACGCCGGTTGGCAAACCGCCCGCCTTAAACCGCCAGTCAATACTCAATGGGGACACGCCGTAGCTTTAATCGGATTTAACAAAAATTATATTATTTTCCAAAATAGCTGGTCAGAAATTTGGGGAGAAAAAGGGATTGGATATGTTCCAAAAAATTATCTTCCTTTTGAAAGTTGGGCGATTCTCGTAGACCTGCCCAATGATTTCGTGATAGAAAAACAAAAACATTTTTTCGCTCAAGATTTAAAATCAGGAAATAGAAATAAAGAAGTAATTTGGCTTCAAAAATGTTTAAAATACGTTGGGGTTTTTCCTCAAATAATTAAACCTACCGGACATTTTGGAAAAGTAACCTTTAGAAGCGTCCAGGCCTTTCAGGCAATGTATAATTTACCAAACACCGGTCATGTCGGAATTAAAACAAGGGCAAAATTGAATAAAATGTTCGCCTAGCTCGCGAAGGCGAATCCGAGATTAAAACCTCGCCCATCAATGGCGAGGTTTTAATAATAATCAATCTTTTGGGACCTTGAGAACTATTCCACCATTCGCGCGAATAAGACCATAGGACGATTCTATGGAATTGTTCAATGGACAAAACCTCATAGAATTAACAGGGTTTTCCAACCCCCTTATTTCGAGGACTGTCCCCTTATATTAGCGATGGGCTTTTTATGTTATTGATTTTTCTCTTTTAATTTTTTACCGATTTTGGGAGATTGTAAAAAATTTTCTCCGCTGACTACTTTTTTGCCTGTTTTTTGTTCTAATTCCAGTCGCGCGTTTTTGGCGATGCGACCGCCTTTTCTGGCCGGAGTTTTATTTTCTTCTAATCCTTTTGTTTCCATCGTTTCGGCGATTTGACGGGTGGAAGGCTCCGCCAAAGCCGTGAAAACCAATTCCGCGTCTGTCATATGATCGCGTAAATTTTGCGTCTTCAGGCCTTTAAATTTTTTATGTTCCTTAACCGACAAATCGCTCCATTCTTGGTGAATTATATTGGTCAGTATGGCGTATTCATCCTGTTCTTTAACTTTATTGTTTTTCCAATAATCAGTCAGCTTATTTCTGATTTCCTGCCCCATCATTCTTTGCTGAATCCATTTTCCGCTTCGGCCCATTCTTTGCCAATAATCCCGGCTGCGATTGAGCGCTTTTTCGGGGTCGCCCATCTCCTCCATTCTTTCATAACCAACCTTAGCCAGCCATAACTTAATCGGCTCGGCTTTCGGACTGGGGACTGATTGGATAAGACGCAATAATGTTTCCGCATCGGCAACATCGGTTTTATAATACTTTCCGTCAGCAGATTGCAATTTCAGTTTGTCACATTTTGTGACAGACTCATTTCCCTCTTGCTTTAAACGGCTTTTAAGCGTTGTCCAATAGCTCTGCGCTTTTTTGAAATCGGGCTGTTCGGTAAGAACGGCCATAATATCAATGACCGAAAAATACCATTTTTCTTTTTTGTCATCCCAAAGCCGGCGGATTTTTTGACCTTCAAAAATGGTGATTTGTTTGTTGTTTGTTTTTTTGTTTGGCATAAAATTTATTTTAATTTTTATTTTTAAACTATTCTCCTATTCGCGCGCCTGCCCCGTAGTGAAACGAAGTTTCTACTACTGGGGCCTGCCCCGCCTGTCCCGTAGTAAGCCTTACTTTACTACTGGGATAGTGAACCGAGTTTGTCGAGGTTCTACTGCTGGCGAATAAAACCATGGGGAATCGACCATGGAACATTCCAACATTCTGCAGAATGTTGGAATGTCGTCAAAGGGAATAAAAAATCAAAATCGTCCCGAAAATTCATTTTGACAAACTCAAAATAGAATTTTCGAGGATCCTCGATTTTATTACAAAATTTTAGAAAATTTTGATAAAATCGGGATGTCATTTCTAAGTTTTGTCTTTATTGACTAGATTCGGCGCGACTTTCCCGTCCCCTATTCTCGGGGACTGTCCCCCTTTGATGTCCTATATTTAATTATTAATCAATGAATTATATAAATTAACCTTCTGGTTGTATGTCTCTACTCCTACCTTAAGTTTTCTAGCTAAATTATTATATTTATCAACCAATAAGTTATATTTTTGATAACTACCCTCTTCTTTCAGTTGATCTAAATCATTACTCATGGAGCTCAGGGTTTCCTTCTGTTGCTCTATCTGTGGTGATAAAATATTAATTTCATTTTTTAATGAATTAATTTCATCTATAATTTTCATTGTATCAATTATTTTCTCATAGACCCTGCCGTCCGCCACTTGATAAATTCTCGGGCTTTCTAAAGATATTAAATTATTACCATTACTACCCTGATCTTCAAGAGCAATAATGCTTCTTCTGGCGGTTAAGCCGTTGTTCGGGTCTATTTGTTCTGGCATTATACCTATATCAAATTTGTCCGTTAGCTCTGTATAACAATAATTAGATTGATATGAAGAGTAATTGCTTGGGCATTTTATGCCAATTGCTAAATGTTTACCCGCTTCGTAGTCAAACAAAGCAACGCCATAACCAATTTTTTGGATGAGTAACGCCGCCAAAAAACTCTTATCTGAGCATAATCCTATGTCATCATATAGTGTCTCATAAGCATATTTTGGCTCTGGTTTGGCTGATTCGGCCCTACCAAAATCATATGGAATAGATTGAACAAAAGATACGACTAGCTCTGCTATCTCATCGTCAGATAGTCCATGGACCCTGCCCAGAGCCTGAATTTCTGAAGCAAGTTGAGAAATTGTGTCATCTTTTGGATTAGTATATAGAAACATTTTCAATGCTGCCTCTGTCATGTCGGGTGGACACGCGCTTTCTTCGCAAGTATATTTTTTTGGCAGTGAATTATAATAATGATAAATACTCTTATAAAGGGTCTCATTGATTGTGTATGGCGAGCCTTTGTATGTCCAATTAAATGTAATCTCTCTAGGGTCGTTAGGTTTTGGAAATCTGTTTCCCGATACTACAATTAATATTATAACCAATAAAACTAGGCCTATAAAAAAAGAGGCCTTGATTAAACGCGTGGATATTATAGAAGACAGTCGCCAGATAAGCCTTAAAAAAAATATTTTTATTTTATTTAAAAACTTTTTTAAGGAATTACCTCTCTTGATATTCGCTCCGGCGACACGCTCTACTATGATCCCCTGACAATAACAACATCTTCTCGCAGAGCTACTAATCTCCTTTTTACAAAAAGGACATAACATACATCTAAAATTATCGACAATTTTTTATGATTCTTTGACCAATCTTTAATATTTTTATATTAGCACAAAAAGAGCCCCTTATCAAGGCTCTTTTTAGGGCTCCCTAGACAATCAGTCGACATGAGTGAATAAATTCGAATTATATTTTGCCTTGTCCAATATTGTCCCGCTAGCCGGTATGCTGTCGCTTTCTTTACTGCTGCCGTCCGGCTCGACGAAGATAGCTCTCGTAGGACCCAAGACCACGCAAACCCTGATGTTCTGCTGCCTTGACCCGTCTAGTGTGTCTTTAATCAAATCTTCTACCAGAGAATCTTTGAGTTTTGGGATGATACAATAACAGGCGGCCGCCCACCTTTCTACCAAGTAAGTAAAGGCATTAGAATGTTTTTTGAATTTTTCCATAGGTTATAATTTACGCTCATAAAACTCGACTGAGATATAATGGGTGTTTCTAATCGTCTCATTAACATCTGGGTTATTGTTAAGCGCCTTATTAAAAGCCTCGGCCCTCTCGCTCTGGGTAATGCGATAAGCCACAACCCTTTGGAAAAAGTTTTCGGCGTGTTTCTGCCCCATATAAATACAATACTCGATGCTTCCACCAAATCCCTCGCCTATCAGATGATATTTAGGCACATCCTGCTCCGATATTTCGATAATTTCCCTGTCTCTAATTTTAATTGTGTTGTTCATAGATTTTAAGTTAAATGATAAAATCTTCGGCAAATATAAAATAAGGAAACTATCTTGTTCTTTCTTTTTTCCGACATTCATCACAGAACAACTGTAGGGCACACACGGGAACCGGAACATGTTCAATGTGATTATCTTCAGGATAATAAATATTTGAACATGGACGAAAAACTCTGGTTTTCTTACATTGAGGACAAAGAGGTCCATCGCAAAGACAAGAAACACCTATATAATCTTCGCTTTTCGTTCTCGTCTCTCGATCAAAAGAATATTCCCAATTTAAATCTTTTGATTTTGCTTTGCCTTTATAGAATCCGCACACTTGGCACTTAAATAGTCCTAATGGGACATTAAAATTGTCCATAAAATTTTAAAAGTTAAATAATTAAAATCTTCCCCAGGTAGGAAAGATTTTTGTTAAACACAAAATCGACCTTTATCTTCCCTTAATGGGCTGGACTTAGCACCTTCTTAAAACAGTCAGTTTTAAGGGTTGCTGGCGGATCATTGAGCCAGGGCTCTAACCGCACTCTTGATAAATGAATGATTAAATTGTTCTATTATTATACTAATTATAAAATAATCGTCAAGGTTAAAAAAATATTTATCCCCACCCTGTCGCGCGCTATTGTTTGGAAACGAAAAACCCAAAACGGGCGCCCTTTGTCGGAGCAACAAGCCACTGAAAGGAGAACAAGGTTTTGTCGCTTATTTTGCTAATTTTTAAACCATTCCGCCATTCGCGCGAATTAGACCATAAGAAATTGGTTACGGGACATTCTCACATTCTCAAGTATGTAGGGATGTCATTTTTTGTTATAGAACAATTCTACTTGTCCATCCGTATCCGCCAGCTGGTGGAGAAGGAGGATGGAATTGTACAATAGCTATGGGCGCGGGGGCTGTCGCCTAGTTTATAGGTCACTATTTAAAATAATTATTGACCGCATCTTCAAACTGCTCAATAAATATCCGCTTAAAATAAGAAATATTGTTTATTTCATAAAACAATATAACGGCTTTTTTATATTCCTCAACATCTACAATTCGATATGAAAGCGGTATTGAGTTGTATGCCAGCAAAATAGCATTGGAAATCATGCGAGAGGTTCTTTTATTCCCATCCTCAAAAATTTGGATATAAGCGATAAGAATCAAAACTAAAAAGGCTTTTTCAAAAATAGATTCTTTTTTATTAATTAGATCTACCATCTCTTGCATAACTTCTTTAATCTGATGACTGTTATCTATGGGCTTGTATTTTGTGCCGGTAATTCCGACCGCTCCGTTTCTAATATTTTTCGTAATTATAAGTTTTTTAGTCAAAACAGAATGGACATATTCAATATCGGAACAATGCAATTTTCTAAATCTTTCTTTATTCTGAATCGCCTCATTAAAAGCGTCCTTATGATTAAGAATCATCTGAGTTTCTTCTTTGGTTTTTCCTTTTCCAACGACATTATTTTTAATTAAGGCTTCAGTGCCTAAGAGCGAATAAGTATTCCCTTCTATTGCTGAGGATTTCCAAGAAAATTCAATCATTATCCTTTCAAATTCTTTGTTAATAAGAGTTTGACTATCATATTTTGAGAAATTTTTAATAAATTCTCTTTGCAGATTTTCTAGTTTTTCTTTTTCCTCACTTGTAAAGATATCCTTTTCTAAGATTGTTAAAATTTCAAAGTTAAAACTTTCTTTTACTTCTCTTTTTAAATAGGGAATATCAAAATATTCTTTAATGTTAACCGGTAAAGATATTCTATTTATGTCTGTAATAGAATAAACTGTGTTTTTTCCAACGCCTTTTTTAGAGATCAAAAAATTTTCTTCCAATTCTTTTAAGTCCCTTTGTAAGGTTTTTCTGTCGATATCCACGCTCAAAAAAGACAAAATGTCAGATACCGACACTTCCGCCTTTTCTTTCATGAACAAAATTATTTTATTTTGTCTTGTTTGTTTTTTATTCATACTCTAACCATATCATTTATTGCGACATTTTTCAAGGCTATTTGCGACAATTTATATATAAAATACCGTAAATACAGACTTTTATTGCGACATTTTTCAAGTCTATTTACGACTTATTTTTTATAAACCACGCAAGGCTTATTATCACAGTTCCCCACTAAAAACTTTCTTTAATACGGACTTTTTCAATTCTTTAAAAATAATTCGTTGAACATCCATAAAAATAAGTTTTTGCTAGTTGACAACTTTATTGTAATATCAAAATAAAAAGCTGTCAACAGGTCGTCTACGACCCCGCGGGGCCGCCTGCCCGTAGGCAAGGATGAAAACCGGAGCCAACTAATAATTCTGCCATCATTACTATTCGCCTATTCGCGCGAATTAGAGCACGAGGAACCTGATAAGGGTTTTCTGGCGCCGTTACCTAGTCATTGAACAATTCTACTTGTCCATCCGTATCCGCCAGCTGGTGGAGAAGGAGGATGGAATTGTACAATGGACAAAACCTCATAGAATTAACAGGGTTTTCCAACCCCCTTATTTCGAGGACTGTCCCCTTTTTTATATTTTTAAACTATTCCACCATTCGCGCGAATTAGAGAAGAGAATGTTTCCAATATTTTAATCGAAATCATGATAAATTTAGATTTTATCTTTATTCGCTAGAATTGACAGGGTTTTCCAACTTCCTTATTTCGGGGACTGTCCCCTTTTTATAAATTCCAATTATTAACATATTCCGATAAATCTTTATTCCTAAGAAAAATTTTATTCTTTTCTTGTCTTAGTGGCACTAAATAATACTTGCCTTTAACTATTTTTCTTATGATTTTATCTTTTATAAATTCATTAATTATTTGATGAGATAATATAATAAATTTGTGAGAATCTTTTTCTTTCAAAACAAATATATAAAAAGTAGATTCTGAATAATTTTTTTCAAATGCCGTGACTCTGATATTAAAATTATATCTATGAACCTTACTTTTATTGGCCGTCTTTACTTGAACATAGAAAAATTTATTGTTTTTTTTAGCGATAAGATCAATGCCCTCGTCAACTGATAAAAGATTAGCATTAAAACCTCTTAATAATAATTCCCCGGCCACCAAATACTCACCGCCCTTGCCCGTATATAAATTATAATTATCCTGAGTAGCTAATTCTTCCTCTATTTTAAAAAGATTAAGTTGTAAGCCTAAAATATCTTTTTCTAATTCATTAAGAACAAAAAATCCTCTTCCTTTACTTCTAAAAAGAGATTTGTCTTTTTTATTTTTTATATCACGAAACAAAACAGCATTCATTGTTAATTCAGGAGTTACCCCCCTGCTCTCGATCATTTCTTTCTCTAGGGCGAGTCTAGTAATTTCGTTATAATGTAACGGCTGTTTTGAGTCCTTTAAAATTTTATATGCGGCCTCTAAGTAAGTCATTTTTATTTAATTTTATATTTCACGACATTCCGACATTCTACAGAATGTCGGAATGTTCTAATTTATTAATTCGCCGGCCATTGATTTTGATAAAACCGAATCAAAAAGCTCTTTGAATTTTGATTTTTGAACGAGGAGTTGGTTTTTATAGCCTTGAAATCTCTCCGATGACATTATTAATGTTATTTTGCTTTACCCATTTAAAATAATACTCTTTTCCGCTTAGTTTTTCCCACGCTTTACCAATCGACTCTTTATAATCCGAGTCCTCTGAACCAACAAGATGTTCTCCCTTATATTCTATAACGATGTAATTTCCGTTTTTTGTTTTAGCAATAAAATCGGGATAAAATTTTTGCTTCTTCCATCCTTGAATATAAAATCCGCCAATTTCGGGATTTCGAAACCACCAATATATATTTTCAAGGGCGTTTAATCTTCCAGCAAAATCCAGCTCTTCTTTGTTCATCTTACCCACCTTCTCATATAAATGCTTGTCAAAATTATCTGGAGAAACTTGCAACAAGTTGATACTATCGCCCAAAATAAACCCTTCACCGCGAGAAACAAGTGATTGTTTTCCAACCAATTCCCCAAATTTTTTCTCCGTTAATTTATCAATAATTTCATTAATTTTCTTCTCGATAGCTTCTTTAATCTGATAACGGTGGACGCTTAATTCGCTCAAATTATGCCGCGTCAATAATTTATCAACAGCTTTTCTCAAATAAAAATTCATTTCTTCAATTGCAATAAATCCGCGTTGAATTTTTATTCTAAACCATGACAATAAATCGTCTTCAGTGAAATCTTTGAAACGATAAATAAGGCTCAGTTTGCCTGCCGCGTCCCTTGTTAATTCGCCCTCCTTCCCAATATCAATTTTTACGATTCTGCTGTCGTCAGCAGATTGAAAATCAATCTCTATGTCCCGATCTTTTAAAACTGGCACATCTCCGATTAAATCGGCAACATAATCTAATTTCCGCAAATTTTCTCCATCCTTAATATTTATAAAAGGAATAATAATTTTCTTGTCATCAATTTTTCTCTTAAATTCATTGACCGCAATCGACACGCCGCTTACTATTGACACAATGTCTTCGTAGCCATTTTCCTGCAATCCTTTAATAACAATTTCCGATGTCTGGCTAAAGTTTTGAGTCGCGGCGAAAATATAAGCCGAGTTTAACGCAGAATCGGCTTTTTCTTCTGCGTTTGGCAAGCGCATAATACGCCCAATGGTCTGCTCCACGGCCAGTTGTGCGCCTAAATGAGAAACAGACACCAGAACATACGCAAACGGGCAATCCCACCCTTCGCGCAAGGCATTGACGGTAATAATATAGCGAATCGGACACGCCCGACCCAAAAGAGTTTTCATGTCCGGCAAGTCCTTTGTCCTGCTTGTTTGAATAGCAATTTGCTCCGCGGGAATTTTTACCTCATCGGTTAAAAATTTATAAATCCGGCCCACATAAATTTTATTCTTATTCTCTATGTCTTGCTCCGCCTGTAAAAGCATGATCGGCCGGATATATTCACCTTTAATTTTCTTGGCGCGTTTTTCCAGGTCGCGGAGTTTATCAATACCTTCGTAAATTGTTTCCTGCCACGGCGTTTTATTTGCCAAATAAATCGGCATCTTAATCATTTTTTCCTTTTTCAGTTCTATTGCTGAAATATTAACCAACACATTGCTTTGCCCTTTTGGCGTTGCGGTAAATTCTAAAACAAAAGAGGAATTCAATCTCTTTAGCATTTCAAAAGAAAGTTCGGTCTGAATATTGTGTCCCTCGTCAACAATCACTAACGGATTATGAAGTTTAATTACATTTGCCAAAGAATAAATAATTTCTTTTTCTTTATCCTTATCCAAAAAATCGAAATCAGCGGCGTTTAATCCTTCAAAATGCGACATTAAAGCGCCGTTATCTTGATACGCCTTGAGCCATTCTTTATTAGTTCGCCGAAACGCGCTCAAGGTTGAAACGACGACGCAAAGATTATCCGTTAAGTCGTCTTTTTTGATGGTCTTTGCTTCTGCTAAATCAAAAACTTTCACTGCGTTATTAAATCGCCGGTCTAAAACTTCTCGATAAGGATGTTTGCGGTCTCGTAAATTGCCAAGCGTCTGTATTTTTATAGCGTCAGACGGAACAAACCACATCGCCAGTCCTTTGTCGCTTCTCTCGCCTAAATAATCTTTAAAAATGATACCAATAGAATGGGCGGCAATCAAGGTTTTCCCGCCGCCAGTCGGCACTTTTATACACACAAAAGGGCTTCGGCCTAATTCCGAAACCCAATGATAATCCTTTGAAAAATTATCTTGACTGTCAGTCCTCATAATCATAAACGCGACACCAGCCGTCTTCTCGGTGTCATATTTTCTCATTTCCAAAATGTACTTCTGTAAGATTTCTAACGATGTTTTTTGATACTTTTTGAGCTCCATAATAATTTCGGCTGTGGATAACTTTTTGACAAAAAGTTATCTTATGTTATACTAATTTTGTAGTGAAAACTACCCTCGCCTGAAGGATACCAGGATTGTATTTATACCCCACTCGAGCTTAATCGCTTGGGTGGGTTTGTTTTTGGAATATATTTAAGAAATTTAGCTAAAGTTTCTGCTGGAATAAATTTATCAGCAACTGTTTGAAGATCACTACTCATTCTATTTCTGGTACAAACAACTATAACTTTCTTTCCTTTGCTTTTGAGATGTCCTAATAATCCTCCAAAATCACTGTCCCCAGAAAAAAGCATAACTGTATCGTATTTATTAATTTTTTGAAGCATGGTCATGGTCATTTCCACATCAAAATTACACTTAGGAAACTTGCCTAAAAAAGTGCCGTCTTCTTCGTAATGAGGCACCATTTTAATAGGTTTTGTTTTTACTTGAAAACCAAATTTTCCAGCCTTATCAATTCGCCATATAGATTTATTATGTTTTTCTTCTCCTTGTTCTTTTTCATAATAACCATAGTAGAAAAACTTCTTTACTGGAGAAACCCAATTGCACACTTCTGCTAACTTTGAAATATCAACTTCTATTGAAATTTTAAACTTGTTTTCTTCAGGCCATAAATCCTTTGCCCATGGACGCACATTTCCAAAATCAACAAAAACAAAAACTTTTCCAAATTCAACAGGATCAAAAAAGTAATATTGTGTTTTGAGGTCTTTTAAATCCATGAGTCTTAATAAATTTTTACCTGATATGGTATCTGTTTAAAAATGATTTGATGCTTTTCCAATACTTCTTCGTCCAATAAACATTTGTCCGCGTAAATTATTTTATTCTCACCTTTGTGCAGTTTTAACTCTTTGAGGAATTTCCTATTCAAAATATTTTTGCCAATACCGTCAAAAAGTAAAAAGTAATGGTTGCCGCCGAATTCCCCCAAATAATTTCCTTTTATATTTTTCTTTTCCAGATTCGTTCGCGTTTCCGTAAAATAAACATAACGCGCCATATCTTCAAAACTAACAGCTTCGCTAATCATTCCGTCTTTATTAAAAAGCGGCTCGCCAAGCTCCACATATTCAAACCCGCCGCCCAAGCCCGGGACTTTCACCGCCTTGCCCTTGCCCGTTTTATACGAATATCCGCGTGCCACTCTTTTTACTCTTTCGGCCGTGATATTTTTGGCGATATTCTTTTCCATTTCCACCAAAATAAATTTCCTATTCCCGCCATCTTCCTTATTTAAATCCAAAACCGCATGTGCCGTTGTGCCAGAACCGGCGAAAGAATCAAGGATAATTGAATTCTTATCAGAAATAGAAATAACTAATTCTTTTAATAAAATAGTAGGTTTTGGATAGTTAAATAGCTTTTTACTAAAAATTTTGTTTATTTCACTGTTTCCAAGTTCATTAAAATGCTCCAACAATAAACTTTTATACGGTATTTCTCTTTCTATTGGTTGATTATTATTATCAACATATTGATATTGTTTAAAATAAACTGACCATTTATTGCCAATCCTTTTAAAAACAATGAAGCGATTTTTAATTCCCCAATTAATTTTATCCTTACTCCATCTCCAAGACCAATTATTTTTCTTTTTAGTATTTCCGGGATAAATCAAAGACCCATCTGGCGTCCTAATTGGAAAGTCGGCACTTTCAGAATATCTTATACTCCCTCTATCTAATTTATTTAATTTATATTTTCCTCGTTTTTTAATAAATTCATCCTCAAGAATATAAGAATCATCTAGATCTCTTTTTATTTTATTAAACTTAACCATTTTTTCATTTTTAGCGTAACAAAGAACATAATCGTGCTCCTTCGATATGTGTTTAGTATCTAATCTCGCAGCAACTCCACTCTTTCTAATAAAATTAATTATAAAATTTTCTGCTCCAAAAATTTCATCCATTATCATTTTTAAATTACATTGCTCGTTGTCATCAATAGAAATAAAAATAACTCCGTCATCATTCAATAAATCCCGCAATAATTTCAATCTCGGATACATCATGCAAAGCCATTTGTCGTGGCGGGTTAAATCCTCGCCTTCGGAACCGACAACCTTTCCAAGCCATTCTTTTATTTTCGGCGAATTGACTTTATCGTTATAAACCCACTTTTCATTGCCCGTATTATATGGCGGATCAATATAAATACACTTGATTTTTCCATAATAAAAAGGCATCAATGCTTTTAATGCCTCCAAGTTGTCTCCCTCCAAAATTAAATTCTCGCTTTTGCCAAGCGAGTATCTTTTATTCTTCCGCAGCAACCTAAACGGCACATCCTTATCATGATTAACAATTTTCTCTTTTCCAATCCAGTTTAATGAGGGCATAAAAATTACATTTTATAAATCAATCTTTGATGATACCTTTCATGCTATCTAAAATATCCTTTATTTTGCCAATATCTTTTTTTATATCCTTAACATCACTTTTAGTTAATTTATCAACTAAAGTAGAGTAGTTAATATCCAAAACTATACCACCTCCATCTTTATCATTATCTGGATACTTGAATAATTTATTGTTTTTATCATTAAACACAAGAGATGACTTCAAAGCGCCCTGAAATAAATTTAATTGGCGATACTTCATAAGAAGTTTTTCAAGATTGTCTAAGTGTTTTTTGATTGCTTTATTATTCTTTCTTTTTCTTGTTTTATTTTTTAGTTTTTCTATTAAGTCCTGTAAATCATGTCCTTTGTCAAATTCACCACAAACATGATAAGAAATAGTTTTCATTACTATCTCTAAGGAATGTTTTAAATTAAAAAGTATGCTCAGTATTAAACCCCTATCAAATCCATCTGCCTTATTGGTTAACAAATGATCGCAACCAATATCAGATAAGGATAAAAATGAAAAAGTAAAGATATACCAATTAGTTCTTTTAGTTTCTTTTTGGTCAGGACTAGGTTTTATCTGCTTGGTATTAGATGAAGTAGCCCGAGAGTCTACATTTGACAATATTTTAGGTTTAGACATTTTTGATATTTGTTATGGGGGATACTTTAATTTCCTTAGAATCAATTAAATCACTATTAACTAAAACTTCAATTTTATATTGACCTGGATTATCAAATTTAATTCCATTAAATTGACCAACTATTCCAATATTAGTTTCTGACTGTCCTTTATTAACATTCACTTTCACTTTTGGTAAAGTAAATTTACTAATTTCAACATTTTCAGGATTAGTAATTCTAAGAACGCATTCATATTCCTCGGAAGTCGGAATTGAGATATTTGCAACAACAAAGAATTGAGGATGTTGATATGGAAATTTTATAGAATTAATATTCTCAAATATTCCTAAAATATTAAGTTTTCCAACTTGATCAAACGAAGCATAATCGCAAATGTGCAAAAAATTTAATTTTACATTTTCATTTGACATAATTTTATTTAAAAAATGTTAAATTTTTATTTCCACCCTTGCCCGATGATTTTGAACCCAACCTGTTCCTGCGGGATTTGGATCTGGCCTTGCGTTTGCTGAACCATATTTACTTGCTGTTTCCTATATTCAACAGAAATATCGTAATAATTTGAATGCTGGGAACTTTCAATATAGGCAATTTTATAATTTTTCCTATTCTGCATCACATTCGTCCCAAGCTCATTTTCCGGATCCCACATTTTGCCGAAGTCCAGTTCTTTGTTGTATTCCTCGTAGAGATCGGTCATCGCCTTTGATAATACTGCGTCCGCGAATTGAACGGTTTTGAGCTCTAAGTCCTCTTTGGCTTCTTTTCTACCGATGAAATACTGGTGAGAATATAATTTTTCAGTGAAGTAATCAACCAATTTTTCAACCTCTTCTTCTTTCATTGGCGATTTGTGGCTCTTCAAAAGCCGCTTCGCAAGAACGCGAATTAAATTGTGAATGCGATTAACATTACCGAGCGCCAAGGGATGAATCTGCGGATTTGACTCCACGAACTTCAGAAATACGCGCGATAATTCTTCGTCATTTTTAATGCCGAATTTATTTTTTGCCAAATCAAAATACGCCATTACATCTTCCACGGATATTGGAATTTTGTTTTGCGGATTTTGCGGGTCTTGCGGATTAAAGACATTGGCGGTTGAAGGGTCAATCGGCGAAATCTCCGAAAGATTGCTCATTATAATCTCATCAGCCCCGAGCGCGATCATCGTTGCCGCGCTATGCGCCTTATACGGCACTAACACTGAAAACTTATCACAATACTCGCGAATCATTGAAACTAACCGCCACGGCACCATCGTGTCTCCGCCAGCGCTATAAAGAAAGAGGTCAATATTTTTTGTCTTCTTAATAATTTGGAGTTGTTTGCTTACAAGGGGTATCACGTCCATCGCAATCCGCGCGTTAAAAGGCCCCTGTCTGTCGCTTGTTACATAGGTAATTACCCGCGAACTTCGCGACTCCTCAATTTGTTGTATAAGTTGTTTTTTGTCCATAATATTAATATTTTAACATATTTTAATAATTTGTCAAATCAATCCTTGCTCTTTAAAACTCAAAAATCTACTTTCCGTCACGATAATATGATCCAAAACATCTATGCCCATTATTTTACCGGCTTCAACCAGACGCTTTGTAATGGCCAAGTCATCTTCGGATGGTTCCGCATCGCCTGATGGATGGTTGTGGGCGACAATAATCTGCGCGGCTAAATGCCGAACTGCCGGCTCAAAGACTTCGCGAGGATGGACCAGATTGGCATTGAGAGAGCCGATTGATATAATCTCCCGTTTAATTTCCTGATTACGCGCATCAAGAAAAAAGATAACAAAATGTTCTTTTTTGTTGTCGCGGATGTCTTTTAGTTCATTCCAGACGTCTTGTGGCGACAGAAGCAGGGCTGATTGTTTATTTTTAAGCAATCGCCTGCTCAACTCAAAGCAAGCAATGATTTCGCAAGATTTTGTTTTGCCAAGTCCAAAAGTATTTTTCAAATCTTTAAAATTAGCATTGGCCAAACCATTCCCGCTAAATTTACCTAAAATTTTTCTGGCTAATTCAACAACATTTATACCCTTACTGCCAGTTCTTAAAAGAATGGCCAAAAGCTCCGAGCTTGAAAGCTTCTCGGGTCCATATTTTTCGAGTTTTTCTCGCGGCCTGTCTATTTTCGGTAAATCTTTTATTTTCATAATTTTATTTAATTAAATCATCAAAAATACATATTTCCATTATATTACCAATCCTCAGAAAAACAAGGCCTTTCAATGGCAATCAGCCAAAAGTTGTCTACTCACCCCGTCTGGGCTACATTAACCCATACGTCATCAATGTTCCATAGAATCTGCGCAAAATAACCATAAACAAAAAAATCACAAATAATTTCTGTGATTTTTTGTTTATTGATTAACTTCTTGTCATAAAGCCGCCGGCTTGAAGGCTCCACAACTTAGCGTATAGACCATCTTTTTCTTTAATAAGCTCTTCGTGTGTGCCCTTCTCCGCCAATTGCCTGTCTGCCGGCAAAGGCAGGGCGGATGCGCTGGGCATGCCCTCCTTCTCTACATGGTTCCTGGTTCGTTTATAAAAATTAGAGTATCAATAAATACTTATATTCCTGTCTTAAAACTGCGTTTATTGATTTCCTCTAACAACTTAACCGTCGCTTGAACAGACAGGTTGTCGCTTGACAGTAATACCAGCCGATCGCCGAATTGATTAAGAAGCGGAGTCAAAAATTCGTCGGCCCAAGAAGGCGAGAGCGTTAATATACCGGTAAAATCAATTTCCAGCGCTTCATCCACGCGAATCTCCCGCAATGTCGGTTGGAGCGCCTTAAATGCCTCGCTCCCCAATTGACGCGAAGTTAATGTTTTTCCAAATTTTTCTAATGTAATACGCATATAATTATTTATAGCCAAGCGAAGCGAGTGAAGCGAAAACTAATTTTCGCTTCCGAGCGAGCGCCGGCAACACAGGGCTTAATGCCCTTTATAGCTTAATAACTGCCAGACATCCCCGAAAGGATATTGCCGATCTGGTGATTAGTAATTGTTTATCGGGACTGTTTAAACGCAATTCCCCATCGCCAGTCGCAAAAAATAATGTTATCGGATTATCGCTTACAACTCTTTTGACATACTTGAGCCCATTCCCGCGTTGTTCCGGCGCGCGACCAGAAATAAACTCGGTAAAAGCAACCTTAAGGGCTTCGGTATGACTTAGAAGCTCAGGTCTGACCTGACGCAAGGTTTCTAAAACACCTAATCCCCGATCGGCTAGCACAATGACTCCCTTAGAAATATCATAACCAAAAAATATGCCCGGCATATCCGGCCACTTGCCTAAATTATGGGCAAACGAATTATCGCCGATTTCAGCGGCAATGGCCACAATCAAAGAATACAATTTTTCAAACCCGGGCTTCTGCATTAAGGCATACTCCATCTTCGTAAGTCGTCCCTGGAAAACGGCGCTCGTGGGGCAGTAGAATGTACCGGGAAACTCTGTATTGTTATAAACCCAATCAGACGCAAACCTGATAAGGTCGCTCGCAAAGATTTCCAAATCTTTTTCACGATAATATCGATGTGTTCCTCCATTTTTTTTAATAGCAACAAGCTTTCCGCTCTCATCCCAACGACGGAGGGTATTTAAAGAAACACCAAGATATTCAGAGGCCTGGCCGATTGTGAGCAATTTTTCTTCCATATAAAAATCTTATCATATTATCTAAATCTACACAAGTAGTGCCTAAATCTACCCAAAAATCTATCAATCTACACATTTATCAACATAATCGTGAAAAATAGATTAAAAACACAGATTTTCACGGTTTTGACTATAATTCTCCTCTAAAACGACTTTTTCAGAATGTATACAAAGTATAGTGGTTTGTATACATTGAACCAAGGGATGTATACAAACTTCACGGTAATGGTTTTTCTTCTTCTCCGCCAGTTGCCTACCTGCCGGCAAAGGTAGGGCTGATTCGGCGGACAAGCTGGAGGGGCAAGCCCTCTTTTAAAAATTTATTCGCCTAATTTTGCTTGACCAATAAATTCGGCGAATAATTCCACTCTTTTGCTATCGCTTGGCTGGAAAAGAAACGGTTCTACTGCCTATATTTCTAAAAGATGTTATTTTTAACACTCTTTGGAATTATTATACAGAAGATAATTTATTAAAAAACAATAGGAGCTGTAGATAAGTTTTTATTAGTAGTGGCTATTCGGATGAACCGCTTCTTATTTTATACAATATTTTTTTATTTAATTAAATCATCAAAAATAACTATTCCTATTATATCCCCAAACCACCAGAAAAACAAGGCCTTTCAAGAAAAAGTTATCTACTCACCCCGTCTGGACTCCCTTGATGGGTGCGTCATCAATGTTCCATAGAATCTGCACAAAATAACCATAAACAAAAAAATCACAAGTAATCCTGTGATTTTTTGTTTATCTTGATTAATTTCTTGTCATAAAGCCGCCAGCCTGAAGGCTCCACAACTTAGCGTATAAACCACCTTTTTCTTTAATAAGTTCTTCGTGTGTGCCCTCCTCAAAAATGCTTCCGGCCTTCATCACAATGATCCTGTCCATTTTGCGAACAGTGGAAAGGCGGTGGGCGATGACAATGACCGTCTTGTTTCTCATAAGAGTATCTAGGGCGTCTTGGATTAAACTTTCCGAATGAGAATCCAGGCTGGAAGTAGCTTCATCAAGAATTAAAATCGGGGCGTTTTTGAGAATAGCCCGGGCGATGGCAACCCGCTGTCGTTCTCCGCCTGAGAGCTTGATACCGCGTTCGCCGACATATGTATTATATTTTTGAGATAAATTTTTTATAAATTCGTCGCAATAAGCAAATTCGGCCGCTTTCATAACTTCGGCATCCGTGGCCGACGGCTTGCCATAGCGGATATTTTTCATAATCGTGCGGTGAAAAAGAAGTGGATCTTGGGGCACCAGACTAATCGCCTCTCGCAGGCTTTCCATGGTCACGTTATGAATATTCTGTCCGTCAATTGCGATCTCGCCGCTGGTCACATCATGAAACCGCAAAAGCAATCTGATAAAAGTTGTTTTTCCGGCTCCGGAAGGACCGACTAAGGCCACTTTTTCTCCGGCCTTAATCTTTATGCTTACGTTTTTCAAAACCTGGCGATCATTATTGAAAGAGAAGCTGACGTTATTAAAAGCCACTTCGCCGGCAGAAACGCGGAGGGATTGCGCCGTTGGAATATTTTTAACTTCACGTGGCAGTTTCATAATCTCCACCATTTCTCTGGCATCGGCGTAACTTTCATAAAAGTCACGGATAATGCGACTGAAGTCCCAAAGACTAGAACCAAGACTAATAACATAGAGTTGCAGCAATACGAAGGTGCCCAGGGTGACGATGCCTGTTTGCCAGTAATGAATGGCGAAGTAAAAAACAAAAAATTCTACCAGCATAATCAGGCCAGATTGAATGGCGTCAAGCCAGTTGTTAATATTCCAATTCAAAAAAGTTATCTTCTGCTGAGCGGTTGTTGCTTCTTTAAAATATTTCAATTCGTCTTGGTGGCGATTGAATACATCTATGTTATTTTGATTAGCTATGGCATCTGCCAGTGTAGCAGTCGTGTGTGAGTCCGCCTCGGCGGCTTTTACATTATAGGGCAGGCGCCAACGGGAATAGAAATAATTAACTGCCATATATACCAGGGCCCAACACAGAATAAGAATGGCTAACCCGGGCCTAATGGTCCAGACGATAATGACCGTACCGGCAATGCGGATGATGAGCGGCAGTATATCCCAAGTGATCCGATCAGCCAAATGCTCAAAGGCTCGTGCGTAGCGACTTATCCTCTGTACTAGAGCGCCGGTAAAATTATTGGTGAAAAAGTTGTATGAATGATACTGTAAAGAATCATAAGCTTGCTCGCGCAAAGTAGCCATCGATTTTGTTTCAAAATGCGCGCTGGCGAATGAACCGATACGTCCACCGAGCCATTTTAAGGCGTTGAGGGCTAAAATGATTAAAATAATATGTATGAGTTGTGGCATTAAGGCCGTTTTGACCTGAAAAGACAAAACACTCGCCACGCTACCCCCCGAAGTCAACGCGTCAAACAGACGTTTGTAATAAAGGGGAATAATTATTGCAAAAACGTTGGCGATGCCAATAGCAATAATACTGATTACCAGCGAAGACCGGTTCCGGCGTACACCTTGCCAAAGCGAACTGGCTACGTCTTTGAGGCGTATCTTTGGATAGACTATGTTAGAATGATTTGGGTATATTGTTTTCATACTAAGTTGTGTATGGATTTACGGATACTAAATATTCACCGCAGAGGTGAAAAAATTTGAACCACTCGGATCGCCCCATTCTCTTAACTATGTGGGTTTGTCCGACAATAGAAAGTTGTCCTGGCGGAGCAAAGAGATTTTAATCGCCGTGCCACCCCGAAGCCATCGGTTCGATTCTTGGAAGGGTGCTGTTTTTGATCGCTCTAAAAGCTATAGCCTGTCGGTCACTTGACTTAGCACTGACCCATTTACCCTCGGGTCGGACGTCTAAAAATAAAAATTAAACGCTGATATGCTTATGTAACAAATTTGAATTTTAAGAATGTGGCTTTCCTACAACCCCCTTACACACGATAATAGATTATTTATTGCAAGATCATTGTACAGAGATAACCACTATGAATAAACTCTTTGTTTTTACTGCTTAAAAATTTAAGATTAGGGAATTTTCTTTTTTTATATAAAGGACAGTATTCGTCAGGCTTTTTTAGCCTACCTTCAATCAATCTTCTTCCCAAACAACCGCCCCGACAGCTTTTTTTAATTGAGCAAGATAGGCAAAAAGCCGGCATCTCGTTAACGAAACGAAGGAATTCATCTTTTTGTTTCACAGAAAGGTAAACGCAAGGAGTCATTTGTTTGTTGGGATGAATTCTAACCGAGCGGCCACAGGGAGACCCACCACCGGTATTGTTAGGAAAATACCAAGATAATAATGGCTCAGAGCAACTAACAACCTTGAAATTTTTTGCTATTGTTGCCATCGCTTGCCAAAACTGCCGATAATTTAATAAATATTTATTAGTTCCAACTGGCTTATAAAGATTAATCCTTAATGTTACTCTATATTTAGAAATTAATTGCTTAAAATCTGCCAGATACTTATAATTAGTGTTCATCAAGGCCAGGACCACTGAAGTATTAATCTTCAATCTTTTACAACGAGCAATGCTATTCATGGCCATTTTAAAAAGCCCATCTCTTCCTCGCCACTTATCATGTAGCTTGGCGACTGGAAAATCAATAGAGATGTCAATATCTTTAAAATGTTTTAGAACAGCGTCAGATAAACCATCAACCGTAGTACCATTGGTAGTAAGCGCCAACTTAATGCCCTTAAACTTCAAAAAAAATATGATTTTAATTAAATCTGGCGCAAATAAGCTCTCCCCGGTACCAAAATTAATCATCTTTAGGCTAGGAAATTGTTTAACAATCTGCTTAACGTCTGCCAGATTCATCGTTCCTTGGTCAAGATTTCTAGAATAACAATGAGGACATCTTAGATTACAAGTACTGGTCAAGCCAATACCAACAGCTTCTACGCCATGTTGATCAACTATAGTATTAGCCATAGATTTAAAATTACAATTTAATGACTAATAATCTTTATAATTTTTTTAGCTAATTTAAAATCACTTAAGCTGTGCGTAACGGACAGCTTGTTTATTCTTTCAATGGTTGCCCATTGATAGGCTTCGTGCTCGTCAGATAACACAACTTTGCCGCTATTATATTGACACAAGAAACAAATAGCCTCTAGCTTGTTCTTGCCATGCTTGCCAGACCAAAAGGTTATCGGCATCAATATATCAATATCAGTTAGGCCCGTTTCTTCTCGAATTTCTCTTTTAATCGCTTCGCCCATAGTTTCACCCCGAGAAACTCTTCCTCCGGCGGGACCCCAAATTTGCGGCTCACCAACTCTTTTTAAAATCAAAAACTTGTCGCTCTTAAATATTAATGCCGATACGGCCCGATTAGTTTTCTTCTCTTTCATAATAATTTTTATTTAAATTTATTAATTATTTATAATAAACGTCCCTTAACCTTGCTAAATGGCACCTCTTTGATTCCGCCCGCCATTATTCCGCTCTTCATACTTAAAGACGACGGAGATCTTTGGTCCCTAAAAATCTCTTGATAATATTTTAATTCTAATACCAGTGATTGTAAAAAATAATTATAAATCTCATGCTCAGTTAAACTTTCTAATCTATAAACAGGAGGATAAGATCTCCCTTCATAATGTATCCAATCTTGATGAAGAATCTTTAATGAGAATTTTTCTGGCGTCTGGAATAAGTCTGTTCCGGGATAAGGCACTAGGATATGACTACAAACCTGATCTATCGTGCCGTCTTTTAAAAGATTATACATTAGTTGGTTTTGTTTTAATAGTGTTCCGGCGGTTTCCCCAGGAAGTCCTGTAATCCAATAAGATTTGATAAAGCTATCTTTGATATGTTTAATTTTCTTACATGCCTCAATCTCTTCTGAGGCAGTAATGTTTTTTCTTATGACCTTTAAGCTTTTATCATTAGTCGTCTCAATGCCAATAGAAAAAATATTGACTGATGCTTTGGTCATTTCTTGTATCAAATCTGGGGTAACATAATTGGCTTTTATATCACAGGAAAAATGAAACATGTTTTTCCTCTTCTGTAGGGCTTGAATGATTTTCTTTTGATCTGTGGTAATCCCAAGCATTGGATCAGAAATATGCAAGAGATTATATTTATTAATATATTTTTCTAAATAATCTAGCTCCGACATAAAGTGAGCCACAGATCTGGTGGTGCCACAATGACGCCAATATTTAGGTCCGGAGCAAAAAGCACAATTGTAAGTACACCCTCGAGTTGTCTCTAGATAAACATAATAATTATTAATACCGCCTGGCAATAGATGGTAAGCTGGCAACGGCAACGAACTTATCTCTATGCTATTTAATCTCTGTCGGTCTTCTGTGATAACAATATCCGTTTTTTGATTTTTATAGGCAATACCCTTAACATCTTTCAAATCAGAACCACGGCTCAAAGTAAGATACAAATCTTTTATTGTGTTGTCTCCCTCTCCCCTAACGACCACGTCAACACTGGCATCTGATAGGCAGTCTTCGGGCAAGGCGGTTACGTGAGGACCGCCCAATATGCTGATCACAGACGGCTTCTTTGTTTTGATTTTCAAAAGTAGATCTAAAATGATTGGATAGGTGTTGGTTTTTGTTGAAACTAAAACATAATCAATAGTATCAATAATATGCAGGCATTCTTGTAGGTATTCGGGGTTGGCATCGCTATTAATGTAAAAAATTTTTGCTCCACATTGCTCTAAAATAGAGGCAATAACAAGAAGTCCGCGAGTATAGCTCTGAGCGGGGCCACTGACAATGCCGACTTGACGGAAAAAGATATCCTGACTTTTAGAGCGATAATTCTGAATTCTGGCATTATAATCTGTAAATAGATCTGTGGGGAAAACCGGACCGGTCGGAATATCAACAATTAAAATATTCTTCATATATTGAATTATAAGGATAATTTATTAATACCATATTTAGCCGAACTACGTAAGGGTAGTTTTTCTTTTTTGGCCCCCATGGCGCTTAAAAATTTATCCTGCATTGAAATGCTTGGAATAAAAATATTAAAACGTTTATTGATAAATCTTTGACGAAGCGAAAATTGATAAAAACTTTTCAATCCCCAAGAAACAATGTCCTCCATAAGAACACACCTAATAACATCCCTGCCATCGAGCTTCCCCTTTTTTAAAAAACCATCTAGCGGACATCCCCCACCACAAATGCCAAGGGCAAGACATGAACGACATTTATTGTTAAACAATGGCGATGTTAAAAACCATTTTTTCCTGATGTTTCGCTTAAAATGATTCGTTGAAAACTCTAAGTCAAAAAACGAATCCATCCCTATCGCCCCCTCACAAACACCGACTCTTTTGTCGGGAAGCGCCACTATTCTTCCACCGCAAGCCGGGCAATCGTTGATTTTAATTTCTTCCTTAAAAACTAAATTTAATTTTCTCATTATATGCTCAATATACAGACCATGACTATTATAATACAATAGCTTTTGAGCAATAATTCTAGCCAAATGATTTTTATCAGCACCCTTAATGAGGGCATTGACATCATCTCCGTGAGGTAAATTCATCCCAATATTAATTGGCTTTAACTGATTTTTAATATAAGTTAGCGTTCGATCTAATTTATTATAATTGTGCTGACCAATCGTACAAGAAATACCCACCAGACACTTATTCCTCTTGTAAATTTTATATCCCCTTAAAACATCAGTAAATGTACCATTTCCATCGGCATATTTTCTAAAATAATTATGAATCGGTCCTGGGCCATCTAAGGAAATAATAATATAAACCCCATGCTTGGCCAGCGCCTTAGCCCATTTATCGTTAACTAACGTGCCATTGGTTATTAAAGTAAAATCAAAATTTTTATTAATTTTGTTTTTATATTTTAATTTAATATATTCAACGCACTTTAAGATTACATCGGGACTAACCATTGGCTCGCCCCCATAAAAAACTACACCCTGTGGCCGAGTAGCTTGGCGAAAAAAATAATCTATCATCTGCTTAGCCGTAGCAAAACTCATAATAGAAGAACCCTGATGACTGCCATGACAGTATTGACGACAATATTCGCAACGGAAATTGCATACCTCAGAGACTATCAAGTATAATTGAGATAAATCATGATGACGCTCCTTTTTCAAAAAATCAATAAGTCGTTGCTCGTGTCGATAGTCTTGAACAAAAAATCTATGCTTTTTCAATAATTGGACAGTCTGATGATCAAAAAATTCTAATTTTTTATTGCCACCGCTAATATTGAGGTATGCTTTTTTAGAAGTCAAACTGTTATATAAACAATAAATATTCTTTTCAACCTGTATTGCGTGCACATACTTCGATAAAGTCATAATATGATTATATTATTTAACGATGTTCGGCGTATATTGGAAATCAAGAGGATTAGAATAAACTTTAATCTTGCCATAAATTTTACGTCTATCTACTACTGTAGGAATTAAAAAATAATTATTTTTTAAACTTTTTCTAATAGTAATTATTCTGAGAAGATCCCAGATCAACCAAGTTAAAAATCTATGACTTATATGGCAGGTATCACTATCTGGATGTTTAATGTTTTTAAATTTACGATAAGAATTATACGGGCATCCACCCCCACAAACACAAACAGCAGAACAGGCTAAACAATGTGCCAAATTAACAGGTGAATGATTCTTTAAATACTGACCAATGAAACTCTTTAGTGGTGGTTTGTTCAAAACATTCACCCTAGAGGTAGAGGCAAAGGCCATACATGGAGCCAATGAACCATTGGGTAAAACCATTATCCGCCGGCCTGTTCCGGTGCAGCCCTTCAACCTTGGTAATTTCTCAACAAATGGCTTCACGCGATTATCCATAACATATTTGACCAAATAAGTACCATATTCGCGCGCTGTTTTAAAGGCTGAGATTAATGCCGGAGCTAATTCTGAGCCAGAAACTACATAGGGATTATTGTCAACTTCATAGTTAATCATTATGTTCGTAGCCAAAGTTTTGGCTTTAAAATTTTTACTAAAAAACTTAATAATCTGTGGTAAATGACGATAGTTATGACGACCAAGAGTAAGTGTTAATCCTAATGGAAATCTTAATTTTTCCAAAATTTTATAATTATTCTTAACGATGTCAAACGTTGACAGATTAACCTTGGTCACCCTGACGCTATTATGAATTGCTTTGAACCCATCTAAAGTAATAGCGGGATAAATATTATATTTTTTTAAAAATTCCCCAATATGCTCAGTTAGTAAGGTGCCATTCGTACATAAAATAATACGAGCTCGTTTATAGCCAGAATGTTTTTTAATTAAAGCCGCTTCTTTGTCTCGAAGATAGCAAACCATAAACTGAAGAATGGGCCAATTAATTAATGGCTCTCCGCCATATAACACCATTTCTTTGTCGCCATTTTTATCAACATATTTCAAAAAATAATCTATCGATTTCTTTGCTATATTGCGATCCATGTCCAATGACTTACTTAATTGAAGATTTTCCACTAAAGCATTGCTGATACAATATTTACAGGCTAAATTACACCGATAACTTAAACTGACATACAATGTCTTAATCTTATTAGATTTCTCTAAGCTCCGACGATAATCTTTGATAATATTTTGATCGGCATAATTATCTTTAACCAGCATTCCTAGGACAATTAGCTTTTTAATGAATTTTTTTAGGATTTTTCTCCGCTTTGGCGAAGAAATAAAAAAATCGTTAATATTAGTATAACGATTGTTAGAAAACTTATTCAAAATAATATTACCAAGTTCTTTTTTGCAGAAGATGATGTTTAAATTTAAAGAATGATAAAAAGCCATCGCCCCGCCCTGTTTATAGGTGAAAAGGAAGTTGGATTTCTTATAAAACATATAAATGTATGTTTAAAAGTTAAGGGGGTGTGTTTTATTTTCCTTCGTCCTACACGCCCCCTTTTAATACATTCCTTCTTAAAACTTCAACCAGCTCTTCGACAGTAGTCTTATCATGAATTTGGAGAATCACGTCTACCATTGGGCTTTCAGCCAAATCCTTGATCTCGTCAACAGATTGCCGAAGCCTTGCTTCAATAAAAGCCGCATCATGGCCCCTGACAGACAAGCGCTGAGACAGTATCGTTTCGTCGGCCGGCAATAAGGCTACAGTCAGCAAATCATCGCCATATTCTTTCTGCCACTCTGTAAGCTCTTGATGAAAGGCTTCAACGATCAAAATCTTGCCTGATCGAACCATATTTCTAGCCAATTGATGGCTAAAGGCAAAAAGGTTATTGCCGAATACTCTGACATCATTTAAGGCGATGTGCCCAGTCTTAATCAGACGAACAAATTCCATCAAGCTGACAAAAAAATACTCACGACCATCTGTTTCATAGATTCTCTTTGGCCGAGTTGTATAGGCCGGCAATCGGGCAACAGTAGGCTCAATTCTGGTAAGTTGATCAATCAAAGTGGTTTTACCAATACCAGATGGACCACATAACAAGATATACTGGATGTTTTTCAAGAGCCCTCCTTGATTTAATATTAATTATAGCATTAAAGCTGAATTTGTCAATACCAAAAAAGCCCCACATGAAGGCTCTTTTTATTAATCCAAGCGACAAAATCCTGGCCACCTGGGTCGCCCCATTCTCATAGGTACTCGGGTTTGCGCGATAAAATTTTTTCTGGCGACGGCACATTAGTAATCGAACCCTCTCGGTAGCCCTGGCGTCATAGGTTCGAACCCTGGAGGGGTGCGATTTTGCACCGCCTTAAAAGGCTAGGCCTGTCGGTCACTTGACTTGTCACTAGTTGGTACCCCACCACCGTCTGAGACGTGAGAACAGCAATCAGCATAAGGGTTCTTTGACGACTTGTCCGGGGCCAAACTGATGCCTCTCGGTCTAGCTCATACTTTGAGCTGGTTAGAAAAAATACACACTAGGTTTGATCCCAATAAATAAATTTTAAATAATATTTTTTAATTTGTCTAAATCTTCAATAAAGAAATCGGGTCCTTCTGCTAATAATTTTTCTTTTGATTGATATCCCCATGAAACCGCGACGGTTATTGTTTTGGCCCTTTTGCCAGCCTTGATATCATGGACCATGTCTCCGACATAAGCAGTTTCAATTGATTTGAATTCATTTTTCTTCATAATCTCTAAGATAGCCTCAACCTTGTCGTATATACTTCCATTAACATCTATGAATAATTGTTGAAGCCCGTAGTTACGAATTTCCTTATTTAATTTTTCCTCAGGATGCGTGCTTAACAGGGCAGCTTTAACGCCTTTATTTTTTAAAAATTCTAAAATATCTTTAGCTCGCGGAAATAGTTTTGGCTCACCAACAGAATTAATCTCCGGCAAATACAATTTATCTACCTCGTCCTTGGTAACGTCCTTCTTAAACTTATGATAAAATTTCATATATGGAAGAATAAATTCTTCTTTAAATTCTTCCAACGTCAAAATTTTTAATCCCAATTTTTTAAAAACCCGCATCGTTGCAGTGTAAACAGGGATTAAATCGTCGCTTAGCGTCCCAGACCAATCAAAAATAATATTTTTTATCATTAGATAATAACTAAATCTTCATCTTTAATTATTTTCTTTAATTCTAATAATTTATTAACAATATCAGGAATGTCAGCAATTTTTGGTTCGAAATTAATTAATTTGTCCAGTATTACCCATTGAAAATCAGAATATTCACCATTTAAGACGATATCTCCTTCGATGTGGCGGGCATAAAAATGCGGTAAAACCATAAAATCCCCGCTTTTCTTTACAAAAAGATGATTAATTGTAAAAAGTGGGTAAATTTCAATTTTAAACTTTTCTCCAACTTCTTCGTTCTTCTCCCTTTGTAAGCCGGCGACAAAAGATCCGTCCAGGGTTTCCATTTTTCCACCTATAAAAGAATAAACCCCGTCATAATCGTTCTCGCCCTTTCTTTTGCACAATAAAACGCTGTTCATGTCTTTAGAAAAAACAACTATTTTCTGACAATATTGAAAATTATATTTATCCATAATAAATTATGCATTTAATGATTAAATCTTCATGGGCTGCCCGGTTCTAGATTTATCCCTATAAATTGTAATACCTTTCAAGTTTAAGTCCATGGCCATTAATAAAATATCTTTTATCTCGTCAACCGATGTCGTTTGCGAAATATTAACAGTTTTTGAGATTGATTCATCAACGAACTTTTGTATGGCAGAGATCATTAACAGCTGATTTTTCGGAGATATTTTCAACATATCCATAAAGGATGGTTCTATGGACTGAGAAGCTTTGACAATAAGGCTAGACCTGCCCGTCGGAGGCAGCGCAACGGTCGCACAATTTCTAATTCCGTGTTTTTTCACTTCTTTTTCTAGTTCCAACCAATCATTCTTTGAGACGGTTTGTGTCGCTTGTTCAGAAAGCCTTCTAATAATACTGTCATCTGTTGCATACTTGGATTTTTTAAAGTCACCAAAGGGACCCCTCTCCATGGCCAGTTTAAGCGAAACTCTCTTCGAAACATAATTTATAAAGCTAAATACATTTTTAGCTAATTCTATGGCCTCGGAGCTGTCATAACTAATTTTAAGTTTATCTAATAAATCGGCAAAACCACAGACGCCAAGACCAATTTTTCTTTTCCTCTTGGTTATATCTTTGCTTGTGTCGCTTTCATATCGAACAATATTATAATCCACTACATCGTCAAGAAACCTCACCACCAATTCAATCGCCTGTTTTAATCCCTCATAATCAATTTGACCGGCTTCAACAAATTGCCCGAGATTAAGATAAGAAAATTGACATGTCTCGCCTTCAACCAGGCCCACCTCTCCGCAGGGTGCCAGTGATTTATATTCTCCGGCACTGGGTACTTGATTGTCTCTATTTAATCGATCGACAAAAGACAGTCCTGGTTCACCGCTGGTATATATTGACCTGGCAATTTGATCCAATATTTCCGCCGAGGGAATTGACTTGCCGTCCTCCAGAATAATGGGCTCCCCTTGTTTAATTTTTCTGATATTGTCGTCATCAAGATTGACGGAAAAATTAAATACCCAAGGATGATCTGTGTGGCCGTTTTTAATTTCAATAAAATTCATTATCTGGGGGTGCGTAACAGACAGTGACCCCATGTTGCCCACCGGCCTAAGCTGTTTGTCGCTCTTTTGGCCATCAACCCCAACCTGATTTAAGTATTGAATAACCTTGATCGGATCGTCTATGTCATCAAAATTAAATCCCGTACCCATTCCGCTGTTATGAAAACCGTCTACAATCGCCCTTACTTTAGATAAGTCGCCCTTCAAATCAACAGAAGGAACGGCGCAAGCCGACAGTGGTGCGTCCTTCATTCTTCCGGCATTCATTAAAATCGGCGTACTGGGAATAAACCTTTTATCTTTTAAAAGCCGCAGAATTCCATCTTTAAGCCGGTCAACAGATTCTTTGTCTGAATGAATTGCTTCGGCCTCAGCCACGGCGTCTACCACCCGCTGAAATATGCTTAAAATATCTTCACCTTTTTCGGCAATACCAAATTGAAATAATTTATCTTCACCAATAAACCCATCTGTTTGTGTATTGCCAGAGTTGTTTGTTTCAAAATGTTTTAATGACATATAATTCAAAAAGTATTTATAAACTTATTTAACGCATACTCATCTATATTTTAGCCCATAAACCAAGAAGGTCAAGTTCAATGCCGAGCTTAATACCAGGAATTATGCCAAATACATTCTTAAGGAAGGGACACTGCTTGAAAAAAGAGAATTGCTAACCTGCCTGCAAAGCAAACTAATACTAAAAGATAAAAAGATTGAGCTGGAATAACTAAAACAAAAGATTGCCAGAAAATTCTGGTAATCTTTTGTTTGTCTTGAATCAAGAAACATCGGTTCGAGCCCTGGAGGGGTGCTATTTTCCACCGCCTTAAAAGGCTAGGCCTGTCGGTCACTTGACTTGTCACTAGTTGGTACCCCCGCTGGGAATCGAACCCAAATCAATAGCTTAAAAGGCTACTGCTCTACCACTGAGCTACGGGGGCCCCTCACCCAGAAATTTTAATTCTGAGCCAAAAAATATTAATGAAATATAATTATAAATCAAATAACTTACTTTGCGTATCTAATATATTCTTTCAATAAACGAATTAGTAATTTTTTAAAATTTCTGGGTGAGGGGCTACGGGGGCAACAAATAATTCAAAAATCAAAAGGCAAAAATCAAAATTACAAATCAAAATTAAAAAGTATTCTTAAAAATTATTAGTAATTCGCTAAAAATTCGTAATTAGTAGAAATCGACTAATTGCCACTATAGTTAGCACAATTACAGCTCTGGGACAAAATTAAAAAATCGCAACTCCATCTCCAAACAAGACGCGAGAGACTAAAAGCCTAAAAATTTTTCTGATGATGAATTGCGCTTTAGCTCATAATCACCGTTCATCTTCGGAATCAAAATAAAATTTCGACCCAGGCGATCCTCAAAGTTCAGCTTGGTTAGACTGCGATGGCATGATTGAAACATGGACTGTGATTCATCGCCACTCAAGACATAGGCCAGATGTTCTATCCCCAGCGCGCCATCATCATCGTAGAACACGTTATAGCCGTGAATATTTTTTTGATGTTGAGACATAATAGGGGAAAAAATGTGTAAACAAATCCTTGTTAATTATGTTATAACAGTATAGAATAAAGACAATAATTTGGCAAGCCCCGAAGTAGAAATTCGACGCTTCTTTAATAATAATGCGCTTAATGCTAGTAATTATAAAGAACAAGATTAGTTTATCTAATAGCCGTTTACTAGGCAATAAGTCGAAGCAAAGGCATTGTCGAATTTCACTACGGGACAAGGGGCCGAATGGGCCAGCCTCGCCTAGCGAGTCTAGGCGGGCCGCAGCCCTGAGCCATGTCGAATGAGGAAATTTACATGAAAAATAATTTGGAAAAATTACCACCGCAAAACCTTGAGGCCGAAGAGGCCTTGCTTGGGTCTCTATTAATTGATAAAGATGCCATCATTAAAGTGGCCGATATTATTGTTCCTGATGATTTTTATAAAGATATTCATCGCATTATTTACGAAACCATGCTGGAAGTTTTTGAGCATCGTGAACCCATTGATATTTTAAGTATTTCTAACCGCCTGGAAGAAAAGGGTCAGCTGGATTTAATCGGCGGCCGCAGTTATCTCGTAGAGTTATCTAATGCGGTGCCGAGCGCCACTCATGTCGAATCATACGCCCAGATTACTCAACGCAAGGCAACGTTGCGCAATCTCATTAATTCCTGCAGTGACATCACTAGAATGGCTTATGACGAGGCAGAAGCGGTAGATAAAATTTTGGATCGCGCCGAACAAAAATTATTCGGAGTGTCTCAAAGATTTTTAAAACAAAATTTTACTCCCATTCAAGATGTGCTTGGCGATGCTTTTACTCGCATTGAAGAAATTCATAAAAGCGGCGGCAAGCTGCGCGGTATTCCAACCGGTTTTTCTGATTTGGATTCGGCTTTGGGCGGATTACAGCCATCTGATCTCTTAATTCTCGCTGCCCGACCCTCAATAGGTAAAAGCGCCCTGGCCATTGATATTGCCCGACAGGTGGCGGTGCTGCACAAAATTCCTGTTGGTATTTTCAGTTTAGAAATGTCTCGCGAACAAATCGTGGATCGCATGATTTGCTCTCAAGCCAACATCAATTTATGGAAAATGCGCACTGGCGCTTTGTCTAAAAATGACGAAGCTTCTTTCTCTAAAATCGGCGAATCAATTAATATCTTATCAGAAGCGCCAATTTTTATTGACGACTCACCGATGGCCAACGTGATGGAGATTCGCACCAAGGCCCGCCGTCTTCAAGCTGAGCATGGTTTAGGGCTACTTATTATTGATTATTTACAACTAATGGACGGTGGCGATGCCAGTAGCGATAATCGCGTCCAGGAAGTATCAATCATCTCTCGCTCGCTTAAAGCCATTGCCCGCGAACTGCACATTCCGGTGATTGCCTTATCACAATTATCCCGCGCCACTGAAGCTAGAACACCGGCCATACCTAAACTCTCTGACTTGCGCGAAAGCGGCAGCTTGGAGCAAGATAGCGATGTGGTATTATTTATTTATCGCAAATCCATGGATCGGGGCATTAAATTTTGTCCGCCCGAAGAACATGGGGTCGCCGAAATCCATGTCGCCAAGCATCGCCATGGCCCAGCCGGCGTCACGGTTAAATTATTCTTTGATGATCATACGGCTAGCTTTAAAAACCTGCAAATAGGTTCTGGTGAAAATTTTAACTATGATACTGATGGTCCTGCCCAAGAATCTCCAACCGAACCATTTTAATTACCTCCTACTAATTACAAATCTTCTATTCACCCCGTTAGATAATTTAAAATTATTAGCAGGGATACTATTATTTAAATATCTATATTCAATAATCCTTGAATGCTCGCCAAATTGATATCTAACGGGGCGGGTATACAAATAAAGAACTAAGCACCAAATCCGAAATCACAAATCCCAAATAAGCACCAAGCTCAAAATTATAACAAATTTTATTGTCAAGCGAAACGAGTGAAGCGAAAACTAGTTTTCGCTTCCGATCCGCCAGCTGGCGGAGCCGGCAACACAGGGCTTAATGCCCTTTATCCCTTCGTTCTAAAATTTTAACAATTTCTGTCATGTATCCTAAAAATATCCAAGACCTTATCAATGAATTTGCGGAGTTTCCGTCAATTGGGCCAAAAACCGCTGAACGGTTTATTTTTTATTTAATGAAAAAATCGCCTCAGCAATTGGAAAAATTAACCATGATGATTAAAGATTTAAAACATTTATCATTGTGTCCGCTATGCGGTAATTTTACGGAAAAAATGGTTTGCCCTATCTGCGCCAATAAAAACCGCGATCATTCTATTGTTTGCGTGGTCGCCGATCCGCAAGATTTAATGGCGATTGAGAAGACACATGACTTTAACGGTGTTTATCATTTATTGGGCGGCACCATTAGCACCACGCAAAATGTCGGGCCAGATAATTTACGGGTTCAACAATTGTTACAACGTATTGGCAAATCGGTAATTAAAGTTAAAGAAATTATTTTAGCTCTTAATCCAGATCTGGAGGGAGAAACGACATCGCTGTATTTAATCAGTCTATTAAAACCACTCAAAATAAAAATATCGCGCTTAGCGCGCGGCCTGCCAATGGGCAGTGACTTAGAGTATGCTGACGAAATTACCTTATCCAACGCCATCAAGCGCCGCGAAGTGATTGAGTAAAATCAATTAGAATTATATGATAAAACGAGCCGACAAGGCTCGTTTTTATTCTATTTTCCCCGCCTGCCCTGCCTGCCGGCAGGCAGGCAAAGCCGCCCCATAGATATAAAGTTTAAAAACAAAATTATTTTTGCTTATGTGTTAGAATTAACTCCAAGGAGGCATCCGCCAACTGGCGGAGGCGGGCAGGTAAATTCTATTTTCTTAAATCAAATGCCCACGCCCCACAATTAGTTTCAAGCAATTGGGAATGACCTCGATTATAAGGGGCAATTTTAAAATTCGTTCATTGTCAACCTGGGCCATAATTTCCCGATCACCCAAAACATGAAATTGAATTTTTCTGATATAAAACAGGCTATCTTTCTGTTCAATCTTCTTAAATAATGGAAAGGTCACCCGTGGCCTCTTGCTAAAGATCACCTCTAGCAGGCCGTCTTTAGCCAAGCTGGCCCGTTTTTCTAGGGTAATATCAGGCTCGCTTAAAGTAAAATTCAGCCAGTCTAAATTAGTAATTTTAATACTTTTAATGCTGCCCGAAGGAATAATTTGATAAAGATCATCGCATTTAATACTCACCTTGGCGCTGTCAATTTGTATGGAATTCAAAAAATACTGACCGTTAATGCGGCCTAAATCAATTTTTTGCACCCGTCGACCAGAAACCACATCGCAAGCCTCAACGCTCTTGGGAATGTCCAAGATATCAGCCAGTGTTGATTCGCCTACGGGAATGAACCCTAGAGCGACTTCGGTTCCCGCCAGGGCTATGGCTGATTCAGAAAATAATTTATCACTGCCAATAACCACCACAGTATCAATCTCATCGCGCAAGTTGTCCTTAATCACCTCTCGCGCATTTTTAAGAATAGTCAATCTAATGGTTCGGCCATTTATTCCCAAGTCTGTCGATCGTGTTTCAATTTGATCAATGGTCTTGCGATACTTCTGCTCAACCAAAAATGAATCGTATAAATATAAATACATTCCCCTTAAATTTAAGAATTAATTAAATACAGGGGGCTAAACCATTAAGCCTTTTTCTCTTCCGGTATAACATCCTCGGTGCGACCAATGGCGCAGCGACCGTTAAAAATAGCGCCTGCCTCAATAGATAAAATTTGACATTCTAGGTCACCTTTTATTTTGGCCGTCTTGGTTAGGGCCACGCGATCTTGAGCCTTAATGTTGCCCTTAATCGCGCCGGCTAAACTGGCATTTTTGGCGGTCATATCGCCATTAATGAAGGCGCCTTCTTCTAAATACAAACCGCTCTCGGTATCAAGGGTTCCCGATAACTCGCCCTTTAAGACCACATCGCCAATAGCCATAAACTTGCCTTCGACTTTTACACCCGCGCCGATAACAGTTTGGGTGTCTTCTGGTTTAAACTTGTGTTCTTTTTCTTGAGCCATAAAAGTTAAAACAAAAAATTAAATTACCAATTAAACCCGGTTAGAAAGTTTGATGTTTCTCAAAAAGAGCGCCAAAGAATGACCAATGGTTTAAATTGATAAAGCTTTATTATTATCGCAAGCCTTTGAAGTCTTGTCGAAACAAAAGCTCTATCAAACTGTTCTAACTGGGTAAATTAAAATTGATAGTCCAATTATAATAAAACCCCCTTAAAATGTCAAATAATAAGGTGCATTATCTGGGGATGAAAATTTATGCTCAAACCAAGGCATGCTCACCCAATAATTGACAATTCCAAAAATAACTGATACTATATATCGTGACAGTATTTAAATGTTTAAAATAAAAACGCATATGAATGAAAATAAAAATCAGAATCAGGGTCAGAAAACTAACCCAAATTATGTTAAACATGATTTGCGGAAGTTGCTTCTGGTGATCTTAATTATCGTCGTTCTATTAATCGTAGTCAAGATTATAGACCTGAAAACTAATTTCTTACTCAACCTGACCGACTATATCGTTATCAAAAAATAATCCCGCTGCCGCCTCCTACCAATTACGAATATAAAACGAATTACTAATAATTTTTAATGTCTTAATGTTTAAACATTGAATCATTAAGTCATTCATTAAAAATTAAAAATTAAGCATTTCTTTCGCGCCCCCCTTGCCATTAGTCATTATTATTTATTTTGTCATTTGTTTTTTGTAATTAGTAATTTGTACTTTGTAATTAGTTTTTGAGCCCCCTTAGCCCCTCACCTAGAAATCCCATTATGTTCTATGTTTATGTTCTAAAAAGCAAAAAAGATGGTAAAACGTATATCGGTTATAACAATGATTTAAAGCGTAGGTTAAACGAACATAATAATCTAGAAAGTAAATCGACAAAAAACAGGGCTCCATTTGAATTAATATACTACGAATCATATAAATCAAAATCTGATGCCAAATATCGCGAAACCAATTTAAAGCGTTTTGCTCAAGCATTTTCACAACTCAAACGAAGAATTAAAAACAGTTTAACCTAGGGATTTTCTAGGTGAGGGGCCCCCGTAGTTCAATGGTCCGACCCAAGTCGGACTCCGACTAATGGTCGAAGATACCTGCCCGCCATGGCCCAAGCCCTCATAGTTCAACGGACAGAACCCCGCACTAAAGCCAAGTTAAGTGCGAGGGCAAGCAAGAGACTTTTACCCCGCAAAATGCTCCCGTAGTTCAATGGACAGAACGAGAGACTCCTAAGCTCTAGATACAGGTTCGATTCCTGTCGGGAGCATGATAAAAAGCATTTATGCGGGGCCTAAGCCCTAGATAGAGGTTCAATTCCTCTTGGGGGCATGGGCGATGGTCCGACCCAAATCGGACTCCGACGAGTGGTCGGAGCAGGCGGGGAACGAGAGGCTCCTACCGCGCCCGCCAAATCCGCCAGCTGGCGGATTGGCGCTGCGGGCGGGAGCTCTAGATACAGGTCCGACCCGCCTCGCCCCGACGAGTTGAGGCGAGTCGTGGCGGGTTCCTGTCGGGGGCATATTAATAGAAATAGCGGGCCTATAGCCCCTCACCCAGGAATTTTGAAAAATTAATTAATTCGCTTATTCAAAAAATACCTTAGACAAATAAAATAGCTTCTTTAATTTACGATATATTATATTAATATTTTCAGCTAAGAATTAAAATTTCTGGGTGAGGGGGCCTATAGGTAAGTGGCATACCGGGTCATTTTCACCCCGTTAGAAATGATTGCGGGCTCATAGTAAAACGGTATTACGCGGCATTCGCATTGCCGAGTTCCGGGTTCGATTCCCGGTGAGTCCATAAATTTCTAACGGGGCAAGTTGACCAGTCGCCAGTTCGATTCTGGCTAGGTCCACCAGATGACTTAGAATAAAATATGAAAACTATCTATTTTCTCACCAACAATCAAGGTAAATTTAATGAAATTAAGAATTTTTTAGCTGATAAAAAAATTGAAATTCAGCAGATTAAGATTGATCTAGATGAAATCCAGAGCGTTGATCCCAAAAAAATTATTGCCCATAAAGTAAAAGAGGCCTTAAAACATGGCCTCAAAAATTTCTTTCTGGAAGATACTTCTCTTTACATTAATGGCATGGGTAACTTACCCGGACCGCTCATTAAATGGTTTTTGTCAGAATTAAAAAATCCGGGACTGGCTCGCTTGGCCAATAAAATGGGTAATGGCCAGGCTCACGCCGAAACCATTATCGCCTTTGCTAAAAATAAACAGCAAATCTATTATTTTTCGGGCCTGACGCGGGGTAAAATGGTAGCGCCGCGTGGCACTAATGATTTTGGCTGGGGTCCTGCTTTTCAACCCAACGGCGCCAACAAAACCTTCGGCCAGATGACTACCGCGGAAAAGCAAAAATGGAGCATGCGCATCAAGGCCTTCAAAAAATTCAAAAAATTTATCCAAAAATAAATCTATACTCGATACCGCCTCATAGATAAAGCATTTAATACCACGCTAACCGAAGAAAAGGCCATGGCCACAGCGGCAATCATCGGACTCAATAGCCACCCAGTAATCGGATACAAAACGCCCGCCGCCAAAGGAATGCCGATAATGTTATAAAAGAAAGCCCAGAAAAGATTTTGATGTAATACTTATTACAATCTTATCTTTCTTAATCGTAAAGAATTAAGAACCACAGATATTGAACTGAAGGCCATGGCTCCAGCCGCAATAATAGGCCCGAGCATTGTGGCCAAAATTCCAAAGGCAGCTACCGGGATGACAATTACGTTGTAGAAAAATGCCCAAAAAAGATTTTGGCGAATTGTCCTAAAAGTTGCTTTGCTTAATTTAATAGCATTAACCAAAGCCATTAAATCGCCTCTAACTAAAGTAATTTCACCCGCCTCAATAGCAATGTCAGTTCCTGTCCCGATTGCCAATCCGACATCGGCTTGGGTTAGAGCCGGCGCATCGTTTATCCCATCTCCCACCATTGCCACTTTTACTCGGCCATCTTCTTGCAACCTTTTTATTACATTAACTTTTTCCTCCGGCAGAACTTCGGCAATCACTTCATCTATCCCCGCTGTTTTAGCAATGGCTTTTGCTGTTCTTTCATTATCTCCTGTTAACATAATTGTTTTAAGCCCCATTTTATGAAGGATTTCAATTGCTTCTTTTGTTTCGGTTTTTAAAGTATCGGCAACAGCTATCGCACCCAATACCTTATTTTCTTCAGCTACAAACATAACGGTTTTCCCTTCTTCCTGCAGTTTTCCCACTACTTCTTTGACAAAAGAGACATTGATATTATTTTCTTCCAACAATTCTTTTCTTCCAACCAGAACTCTTTTCCCGTTAATTTCAGCAATAATTCCTTTGCCGAATAATGCCTTGAAATTTTCGGCTTTTAAAATTTCGATTGATTTTTCTTTGGCTCTGGCAACAATTGATTTTCCCAAAGGATGTTCAGACCCTACTTCTACTGAGGCAGCTTTTTGCAGAAGAGCATCTTCTTTTAAACCCTCCTCAAAAACTTTAATATCTGTTACGTCTGGAGCCCCTTTTGTCAGAGTACCTGTTTTATCTAAGACAATTATTTTTGTTTTGCCCATTAACTCAATCGCCTCTCCCCGTCTGATAAGAATTCCTTGTTTTGCTCCTCTGCCGATCCCGACAGTTAAAGCAGTAGGCGTTGCCAATCCTAAAGCGCAAGGACAGGCAATAATTAAAACCGTAATTGTCGCTACTATCGCCACAAACCAATTCCCCAAAATCAGCCAGCCAATAGCGGTCAATAAAGCAATTATTAAAACTGCCGGCACAAAATAAGAAGTTACTTTGTCGGCAAATTCCTGAATAGGAATGCGGGATTTCTGGGCTTCTTCAACTAATTTAACAACTTGAGCAAAAAAAGTGTCTTTGCCAATTTTTGTTGCTTGAATTTTCAACAACCCTTCTTGATTAACAGTAGCCCCAATCACTTCATCGTCCCTTCTTTTTTCCACCGGCAAAGATTCGCCAGTTGCCATTGATTCGTCAATTGACGACTGACCCTCTATTATTTTCCCATCAGTGGGAATTTTTTCTCCAGGCCTGACAATCATAATATCCCCTACTTTTAATTCCTCAATTGGAATTTCTCTTTCTTCTCCATCCACTAAAATTTTAGCCGTCTTTGCTCCTAATTTTAAAAGTTCCCTGAGGGCTTCAGAAGTTTTCCCCCTTGCCCGCGCTTCCAAATATCTTCCCAATAGCTGAAAGGCCATAATAAAGGCGGCAACTTCAAAAAAGACCGGCACCTCAACGAAAAAACTCGCCACCCCAAAGAAAAAAGCAGCCGAAGTGCCAATTGAAATTAAAACATCCATATTGGCATAGAGCCGGTGGATAGCTTTAACCGCAGAAAGGTGGGCTTGAAAACCAGTTACATAAACAACAATAAAAGCAAGGGAGGCCTCCAGTATAGATTGCAAAAAATGGGAATCAATTCCCGGAATTTTTAGTCCAAAAAGAGGTTTTTCAAGATACATTGCTACCATTGTAAACATCAGAGGAACGCTTAAAACCAACGCCCAAACCGCCCTAAACTTTGCCTGCTGAATATTTTTTTGCTCTTCAATTTCCTCCTCGCTTATTCCTCTGACAATTTTATAGCCAAGTTTTTCAACAATAATTTTCAAATCATTTTCCGAAACCGACTCTTCTGCTTCAACAAACATCTGAGAGGTGCCGAAATTGACATTAACCGAATGAACGCCCGGGTGTTTTTTTACCTGCGCCTCAATGTTTCTGGCGCAAGAAGCGCAATGCATGCCTGAAATTTTTAAAATTATTTTTTCCATATTTTTTATTTAATTTATTAATTTAATAAATAGTTTTAAAACAAATCTGAAACCTGCCCTAAATCGACTTGTTTAATAATAATTTGACCATTTTCTACTTCCAAATTTGGATTGATAGGGCCCGGATTGCAACCGCCTTTTTCAGTGGCGATTTTTTCTATTGGATAGCGGTTGCCGCAATTGTTGCAAACTATTTCGTCTCCTTCCTGACGAAATCCTTTGTAGGTTTTAAAACAGACGGCGCAAGCATTGGCAGCAGCCCTATAAATTCCATTTTTATCTTTTACTACAAAAAAATAGATTATTTTGCTATCAGGAAGTGCAACGTTGTAAAAACGGGCTTGATTATCATTAAAAATTGAACTATCTAATTTAATTTCCCCATTTCCCAAAGTTAAATTTTCGCCTTTTTCTCCTAAAAATTTAATTCCTGGTAAATTGTCAGATAAGGCTTCTTTTTTATTTTGCTGACTTGTTTCTTTTTGATCGGGTGATTTGAAAAATTTAATCGTCAAAAAACCTCCAGCAAAAATTATAAGAATTAAAATGATTAAAAATGTTTTATTCATATTTTTTTATCCATTATTACTGATAAGTTAATTTTATCTTCCGCCGCAACCGCATCTTCCGTTTATACCGCAACTTCCGCCCGAATTCTCCGCGCCCGATGGAGTAAACAAATTTCCATTGCCATTTGAGATATTATTTTGAGACGCCGCACCGCCCACTTTATCTATAACTTCTATAATCCCCGAAACCATTCCCATCCAACAACTAAATTTATACTTACCCGGTTTTTCGGGAGTAAATTCCTTAACGCTGGTTTGGCCTGGAGTCAAGGGGATTTCTCCCTCAAATAAACTTCTTGAAATAATGGCATTGGTGCAACCGCTGGTTCCTTTGTCGGTAATTTCCCACCTTACCGGTATTCCAACTTTTACTTTAAGATAACTTGGTGAATAACCGCGAGAAGAAGCATCCATTTTTAAGATTTGTTTGCCATTAACAATTAGAGGCAATCCTTCTTCGTTTTGAAGCGAGTTATTTTTTGCGGTGTTGGATAGCCGGCCAGAATTAATACCTAAATCACTTAAACTGGAAATTCCTAAAACATTTAGTTGAAAATTTATATTGTAGAGAGCGAAAAATAAAACCAAAATTCCAGCCACTTTTAAGAATCTGGTGGATAGATGTGGCTTTTGAGAAAATTTAACACTGGATAAACCAATGGTTAAAAGCATTGGCAGGGTTCCCAATGCAAATAAAATCATGATTAGACCCCCTTGAACTGCGCTGCCAGATATTAAGGCGAGTCCTTGGGCTGTTATGGTAAAACCGCAGGGCAGGAAAAAAGTAAATGCGCCCATTAAAAACGGCATATAGCGGCCTTTAAAGTTAGATTCATTGGCAATAAATCTCGTAACAAATTTTGGCGTTGTAAATTGAAATTTCCTAAACGCTTTGAAACCAAACATCTGAAAAGCCAAAAAAATCATCATTACAGAAACAGCGATGACTAAAATCGGTCCAAAATTTAAGGAAAAATTTAGTTTACTGCCGATGACTCCCAACGCCGATCCTAAAATGCCGTAAGAAATAAGCCTGCCAGCATTAAAAATTAAGTGGGGTTGAATTTTCTTCCAAGCAGAGTCAGTATCCGAATATAATTCGCCCCATTGTTTTGACATAGAAAGAATTATCCCACCAACTAAAGCCGCGCAACTGGAAATGCCGGCCATAACTCCGAACACAAAAAACATTGGTAAAGACGATTTTGAGCCAACATTTATTAACCCTGATAATCCTAATTTATTTAATCCGATAAACCCGATAATAATTAATAATCCTATGCCAAGAGTAATAAAAAATTCATTCAGCTTAAAACCGTTTATCATTTCTTGTGGTTTGTCGAAAAAAATATAACCCTCTTTTTTAAAAATCTCGTTCAATCTTTCGAGAATTGGCCTTTCGCCGTCATACTCAATCAACGCCTCACCCTTAGCCATTGAGGCTTCAACAGATTTTATGTTCCCCAATTCTAATAATTTCTTTTCAATGAGAATCTCGCAAGAAGCGCAATGCATTCCTCTGACGTAATAAGTATGCTCTTTTATATTTTTAGCCATACGATTTAAATTAATATTTGTTTAGACATAATAATTAAAAATTATGGCTAGTCTTAAAAATTGTCAGTAACTCTTTAATCATTTTTTTCCTGGCCTTCTCGTCATTACCCTTAATAACCGCGGTCACACAGGTATTAAAGTGATTTTCTAAAATCATATCATTAACCTTTTTGATCGCTGCCATTACAGCAATGTTTTGTTTAATTACTTCAATACAATAAACATCTTTCTCGACCATAGCGCGAACGCCTTCCAGATGACCCCTTAGATAGTTCATGCGATTTAAAACCTGTTTTTTGATAGTGATTCTCATAATTTTAATAATTATTATTTATACCCACCCCCAGGGGGTTTATTTATTATAGACCATAAATAAAAACAGGCAATGCCTGCCTGTGGATAACTTATATATTTCAATAATTTTAATTTAATGCTTTCTCTGCCGCCTCGCGATAAGAACAATAATCGCAATCAGAGCTGGCAACCGGCACCTTGTCCTCCATCAAACATTTATGCAAATCAACAATCGCGCCATCTACCCATTTATCATTGCCCTGATAAGGAATAATCTTGACATTAAATTCTAATTTACCGTCAAAGGCTTTCACGTCAGTGCGCCCATTTACATAAACAAAATAACCAACGTCAGAAACCTTAAAACCATTTTGTCGCAACAACCATTGATACATCTCCATTTGTCGTTTATAACTCATTTGCCAATCAGCGTCCAAGCTAACTTCTTCATTTTTGCTGGTAGCCTTATAATCAACTACCATTAGCTCACCATCTGGACTGCGCCACACATCATCAATGGCCCCGGTAATAATTAAATTAGTTTTGGGATGTAAATATTGCACGCCCTTAAAATTTTCCCGCCAAATAGCCAAATCCTTGTGATTAAAGGGAATGGCATCAATACCGTAGGCCTTCATTAAGGGATGAGTGGTTTTATTGGTGCGGTGAATATCAAATTCTTTTTTTAATAATGTGTCCACGGCCGAATTTAAAGAAAAGGGAAATCCAGGTGGACGGCCCACGCCCAGTCTTCGGTCTAAATAAAAACAGCGTGGGCAATCCAAAAATAGCTCAATCTTAGAACGACTGACCTTGAATGGTTCGCGACTGGTCGGATCAAAAATATTCCGACTACGTTTTCCTTTATAATATTGTGACATAATTCGCTTAATCTACTCTGGTTATGTGCGCACCGAGTTTAACCAATCTCTCTTCTATTTTTTCATAACCACGATCAATGACCTCGGCCTGATTAATGGTGGTCTGCCCGGTGGCAATTAAGCCAGCGATAATTAAGGTCGCCCCAGCGCGCAAGTCTAAGCTTTTAATATCTTGACCATAAAGCGGCGTGGGGCCAGTAATAATAACGCGGTGCGGATCGGCGATAATGGCATTGGCGCCCATTTTAGCCAGTTCATTAACATAGCCCATACGTCCCTCAAAAAGCGGATCTTGGATTAAACTCGTGCCCTGACATTGAGTAGCCAGAACGCCAAACGGCGACTGTAAATCAGTGGGAAATCCCGGATAAGGCATGGTTTGTAATTTAAAGGCCCTGAGATCGGCTGACGGCAGAACTTGTAAATAGTCCGGGCCGACTTCAAAATTAACGCCGACTTGTTTTAATTTTAATAAAATAATCTCTAGGTGTTCGGGAATAATATGCTTAATTTTAATTTCTCCGCGAGTCGCCGCGGCCATCACAGCAAGGGTTCCAACTTCAATCTGATCGGGAATGATGGTGTGCTCTGCTCCATGCAGCTCTTTAACGCCGTCAATCATCAAAGTATGGGTTCCGATGCCAGCAATTTTTGCCCCCATCTTATTCAAGAAATTACATAAATCTTGCACGTGCGGTTCGGCAGCGGCCAATTTAATGACCGTCCGGCCCTCGGCCAACGAAGCAGCCATTAATACATTTTCAGTTGCCGTAACTGAGAATTCTGGTAGAATAATAACCGCACCCCTTAGACGCTCGGCGCGTATGCCGTAAAAGCGATCTTTCTTCTCTATCTTCGCGCCCAATTGTTCTAAGGCATAAATATGGGTATCGAGCGGGCGATTGCCGATAATACAACCGCCCGGTTCCGGCAAGTCCACCTTGCCGAAACGAGCCAAAAGCGGCCCCATAAATAAAACCGATGAGCGAATTCGCCGCACCGCCTTTTCTTCCAGCTGCCTTGGATTGATATCTTGATTAGAAATCTTTAAAGTATGTTCATCTAAATAATCAACTTGTCCTCCCAGGCTTTTTATAATTTCTAAGACAGATCGCACATCAGAAATATTAGGAATATTTCTTAATACGCAATCCTTTTTGGTTAATAGGGTGGCGGTTAAAATTGGCGTGGCGGCATTTTTCATGCCCATCGCTTCAATTTCTCCTTTTAAATGATGACCGCCTTCAATGATAAATTGAGCCATATGAATTTTCGTTATAGATTATTAATCATTATACCACTATTTATTATTTTTGTCATTGCCGCGCCGGCCTTAATTTTATACGGCGAGGGGTACCGTTATGATTGGCAAAATAAGCGACTAGGCCGAACTGGCAACTTTTTTATTGATTCCTCGCCTCGCGAAGCCACGATTTTGTTAAATAACCAATCGCTCAAGGGCCCCTGGTACCAAAAATGGTTCATTCATAAGAAAATTTTGGGCATGCCGGACATTCAAGGCGCCACCCCAACCGTTATTAACAACCTTTTGCCCAATAAATATGATATCACTATTAAAAAGACTGGCTATCGACCTTGGCATAAAATTTTAGAAATTAAGCCCCAAACGACCACCAACACTGGTCGGGTTAATCTTTTTTTAGAAAAATTTAATCCGCGATTAATCACCAAAGATCCAATTATTTTTCTATCGCCGATTGACAATGGCCGCCAGGCCGTTTATGCGACCTATCAATCGACCACTAAAATCTCCACTATTAAATTGTTAAAAACCGATCCCAACGTCTCCTTGGCTGAAGATGTGGCTCAAATACCGGGGAAGATATCCGACATTCAAAAGACAAACAATAATTTAATTATTAAAACTGCCGGTAATTTTTATCTCCTTAATCTTTCTTATCCCAAGGATGTTTTTTTAATTAATACACTGGTGAGCGGCGTACAAAAAATACTCTTGGCCAACAATACAATCTACGCTCAAGCCGGAAATAAAATATACGCGGTTGATGTTAATAATAAAAAAATTTCTTTAATCTTTGATTTGAATCAGATTTATGCTAAAAAATTTATATTGCAAGACTGGATAATAAAAAACGCCTATCTCCTAATTGTTAAAGAATCTTCTCGGGACTCATGGCTAGAGAAAATAAACATCGCCTCTGATGTCAAAAAATATAATTTACAGTCAGTTGTCTTTAGTTTGGCGCTGCCAAATGAAGGTTTTAAAATTAACTCCGAGCAGATAAACGATGATTTAGTGGTCCTTAATAATGCTCAGAAAATGATTGTTGCTGATACTACCCAAAAAACCAATTATTTGATTTATAACAACAATACCAACAATATCGTCGTGCGACAAAATGAGAAAGATGTCTTATTGGCCAATGATTTTGAAGTCTATCTGATCTCTCTAATAAAAAATACCAACGATATTTGGAAAGCTAATGCCGTGCTCCTAAATCGTGGCAGTGAAAAAATTAAAAAAATTATTTGGTCAACTAACAATAGTTATTGTTTAAGTATCAGCAATCTCAACATTGATGTCGTTGAATTGGATGACCGCGGCGGCCGTAATATCTATAACCTCTTAACGGCTGATTCTATACAAAATGTTTGGTTTGGCGCGAGCCCCGATTATTTATATTTGTTCGGTCAAATTAATCAACAAAGCGGTATTTGGCGAATAAAAATACAGTAACGTTATTCGCGATGACGCTGCGCCAAAAAATTAGCTGTTCTTAGTAGCGAGTCAAACGTGCCGGCATCAGACCAAAAACCCTTCACCATTTCGTAGGTCATGCTTTGTTGAGCAATATAAAAATTATTTAGATCAGTAATTTCTAACTCTCCCCTGCCGGAGGGTTTTAATTTTTTAATCAACTCCCAGACCTGGCTGTCATACATATAAAGGCCAGTTACCGCGTAATTAGATTTTGGGACTTGAGGCTTTTCTTCAATATTAATCACCCGACCTCCCTTAACCTCCGCCACACCAAATCTTTGAGGGTCCGCCACTTCTTTTAAAAATATTTTCGCCCCGGATTTTTGCTGTTCAAAACTTTGCGCATATGGAGCGATATTATCTTCAAAAACATTATCGCCTAGAATTACTGCAATTTTATCTCGACCGGCGAACCCCTCGGCTAAACCCAATGCCTCGGCAATACCGCCAGCGCTTTCTTGATAAGCGTAATGAATTTCTTTGGCTCCGAATTCACGACCATTTCCTAATAATTTCAGAAAGTCTCCCGGATTATTACCGCCGGCGACAATCATAATATCGTTGATGCCAGCCCGCGTTAATGTTTGGATGGGATAATAAATCATCGGTTTGTCATAAACCGGCAAGCAATGTTTATTAGTAACCTTGGTACAGGGTAACATCCGAGTACCGTTACCACCCGCGAGAATGATACCTTTCATAGAATCGCTAATCTATACAAATTAAACACAAATGACACGAATATTTAAGATAAATAACTTTTAAGAGCCCGTTGCCAGCTTCTTAATGGTGGTAGCTTAGTATTTAATAAAATCACGTATTTGGGCCTCTTGGCCGGCAAGCGATATTCTTTGGTACGGCAGGGGGAGATTTTTGATTCATTTTTAGAGAAACGAATAATTGATTTAGCAAATTTATACCAGGTGGTCGCTCCCGAATTCGTAATATGATAAACGCCATTTGATAATTTTTTCTCGATCATTGCCTTAACCGCCTGAGCCAAGTCATAACTATAAGTTGGGCACCCCCATTGATCATTTACCACTTTAATTTCATTTTCTATTTTAGCCAACCGCAAAATAGTATCCACAAAATTTTTATGCTGGTGCGGCCGCGCTTTGGGGCCGAAAAGCCAGGCGGTGCGAATTAAATAATATCTTAATCCCCTATTCTTTAATTTTAAAATTTCTTTTTCGCCGCCCAATTTTGACAGACCGTAAAAATTGATTGGTTTAATTGGTTGATCTTTTTCATAATAACCGCCCTTTTTATGACCAGAGAATACGTAATCAGTGCTAAAATGGACGAATGTCGCGTTTAATTTCAAACAGGTTCGCGCCAAATAGCCCACCGCCTGGCTGTTAATTTTTCTGGCCACAATTTTGTTCTTTTCGGCGCCGTCAACGTCAGTATAAGCCGCGGCATTAATTAATATATCTGGCTTAATTTTACTAATTTTAGAAAAACCTTGTTTTGGTTTGGTAATATCTAAATTTCCAATATCCCAGCCAATCGGATGATATTTTTTAAAAACAACCATTAAATCATGGCCGAGCATTCCTTTGCATCCTAAAATTAATATCTTCATGTATATACTTATTACTACTAATAGTATCTAAATCTCTAATCATACGAATAATACCCTAATAGTACGAATAAGAATTCTTGGTGATTAGAGTAATTAGAGACCTGCCCGCCTCCGCCAGTTGGCGGATGCCTTCCTAGAGTTAATTCTATACAAGAAGTAAGAGATAATTTTGTTTTTAAACTTTATGTCCATGGGGCGGCGATGGCCCGCCTAGACTCGGCGAGGCTGGCAGGCGGGTAAAATTAGTATGATTAGCGATTGTCACAGCTATCATCTGTTTTGGGTTTTCCAATCAAAACCAATTTTGGGGTCATCAAAGGCAATTCTCTGCTCGTCAGGATTACCGGGGTCATAGAGTTCAGTAGTATGATAAAGCAAGCCCGCGCTTTCGCCGCCCAATACTCGATAGCCATGGACTACTCCGGGTGGAATGGCTAAAACGCTGCGATTATTGTTACCAAGATAGAAAACATTAGTTTCGCCCTTGGTGGGAGAATCTTCGCGCAAATCATATAATACCACCTGCGCCGACCCGCTCACCACAAACCAAAGATCCCATTGCTTTTTATGCCAATGAAAGGCCTTGATCACGCCCGGGTAGGTCTCGGTATAATTGGTCTGCTTAATCTCTTTAAAAAAATCATCATCAAATCTTAAAACCTCGGTCAGCCAACCGCGGTCATCTAAATTAACATTTAATTTTTTTGTTTTTACGTCTTTAATCATAAATTTGAACCTACGAATTATCAGCCCAAGGCCTGAGCCCTAGGCTCATCAGCCTCGGGATGGCGAATTAGAAACCTGCCTACCGCCTGCCTGACGGTAGGCAGGGCAGGCAGGCGAATTACGAATAATTTTAGAACAACCTACGAATTATCCCGCCACTCCTATGCCTTCTTAATTTTTTCACGATCGTGAAAAAATTAAGACAAAGTTTTTTGGCGGTTTAATATGCCCTTTATTTAAAACTCCAAAATTTATTAAGGATAAACCTTACAACCCAAACAATCGCGGCCGCTATGGCCTTGCCCAATAAATCAAAAAATCCTAATCGGCCAACCAAAAGAAAAAATAATGCTTGGTAAAGGACGAGGCCGCCCAGCACGACGACCCAAAATTTCAAGTATTGAGCAATTGTATTGGATTGATAACTGCGAAAAGTCCAATTTTTATTCCAAACAAAATTTACCGTCGCAGCCAAACAAACTGACAAAAAATTAGCCCAAGCAAGGTGGCTGGCCCAAAACGGGAAAAACCTGGTTAAAACAACGTAAATCAAAAAATCCAAGATCGTACAAACACCACCGGCAATAGAAAATTTAATAAATTGTTTAATCCAGGGACGTTGATTCAACCAACTGTTTTTCCGACACTTATTAATTAATGAATTATAAAGGGTATTAAACCTCAAGGCAAGCCCTGAACTCCCGTTTCGCAGCAAGCTGCCAAGCTGCGAGGTATTAAACCCTTTGTTGCCGGCGCTCGCTCGGAAGCGAAAACAAGCTTTCGCTTCACTCGCCTCGCTTGGCAATAAATATTTGCCATGATGCATATACTTATTACTACTAATTTAGCTCGTTCGCGGACTCACTCGCTCACTAATCATACGAATAATATCTATCTCTAGTCTTACGAATACTATCGCGAATTACTACCTGCCTGCCGGCAGGCAGGCTAATAATATTAGTATTATTAGAGATAAAATTAGTATGATTAGTAATTCTCACGTTAAGGCTATTGTGTGTTTTTAATAACTGCCAAATTGACTCCGCCTAAAAACTTTCGATCATAGGCTAAAAATGACCCCTGATTAATTCCCAAATAATCAAATATGCTTACTTGGGGCGGTAATCCGCGGCCAACGCTAGTAATGATTTCAGCCGTTCCGTCATCGTTTAGATCACCCACGGCCAGCGTAACGCCGTTAAAATAATTATGGTCATAGGCTAAAAACTGAGTTTGTAAAAATCCAAAATAGTCAAAAACTCTTAGATAAGGACTGGCGCCCGAAGCAATGCCCACCACTATCTCTAATTTGCCATCACCGTTCACATCGCCTACTGCTAAATTAACTCCGCCCCGAAATTTATCTAAAAATGCGAACCACTGCACCTCCAGGTCGCCATGAGCATTAAAAATTCTAATGTGCGGACCGCCGCCAACGCCGGCCCCGGTAACAATTTCGTTATTACCATCGCTATTTAAATCGCCACAGGCCAATTTAACTTCTCCCCGAAAAGATTTTCCGTAAGCCAGAAAACTATTTTTAAAATTACCCTCGCCGTTAAAAATATAAACCATTGGATCGTGAGCGCCATTAGTAGAAACAATAATTTCTGCCGCGCCATCGCCATCTAAATCGCAACTGCTAACATTTAATCCCCGACGATAATTTTTTAAGGCCGTAAATTGTCCCTTTAAATTACCCGCCAAATCAAAAATTTTAACCAGTGAATCGTGGTTGCTCATTGGAACAGTGATTATTTCTTGCTGACCGTCGCCATCAGTGTCGCCGGTCGCCGCCCTAACCCCACCCCCAAAATTAGACGCATAAGCCATAAAACCGCCCACTGGCAGACCATTAGATTTCATTATCCTGATATGGGGGCCGCCGCCAGGTCCAGCTGCGGTAACGATATAACTGGTCTGAGGAGATTGTACTAACTGCGAGTAGGCATAGCTAACCGCTCGATAGGTGTTTAATCTTCCTTTGCCTAATTCTCCGCGCCAATCTAGATTTAATGAATCAATATCGTCTGTCTTTGATAATATAATGTCTCTCACCTGCTGATTGCTTAATAACGGATTTAATGACTTTAATAGGGCGGCTGTCGCCGAGACCAAGGGCGCGGCCACTGAGGTGCCCGACCAATAACCACCATAATAATTTTGATAATCGGGCAGAGAGGCGTTGCGCGCCAACAGTCCATAGATTCTACTGCCCGGCGCGGTGATGTCCACACAGGTTGAACCATAGTTAGAAAAACTAGTCTTGCGATCTTGTTGATCGGTGGCGGCCACGCCAATAATATAATTATCTGGATCATTGGCATCAAGACAAATTGGATAAGAGGGATTGATGTCTAAATTTTCGGTCTGCCCGGTTGCCTCATTGCCCGCCGCAGCCACAATAATTATTCCCGACTTCCATGCCTCTTTCAGAGATTGAGCCAGGAATTCGCTTCGATTGGTCCCCACAAAACTTAAATTAATTATCTTGGCTCCATTATTTTTAGCGTAATTAACCGCCTTAATCACTGCGTCAACTGAGCCGTTGCCCTGACTATTTAAAACCCGCAAGGGCATTATTTTTACATTCCAAGCTAAGCCGGCCATGCCCTGATTGTTGTTGGCCGTAGCGGCAACAATTCCGGAGACTATCGTGCCATGATTAATCGCTCCGACTACATACGTTTCATCAAATTTGGGGCGTGGATTCGGGGTGTCGCGTATAAAATCCCAACCATAATAATCATCTATATAGCCATTTTTATCATCGTCAACGCCATTGCCGGGTATCTCACGGGGATTGGTCCAGATATTATCCTTTAAATCAGGATGATCAATGTCTACGCCCGTATCCAAAATGGCCACCACTGCGTTTTCCGAACCGCCCCGGACAATATCCCAGGCCTGCGGCGCGCTAACCTTGTCAAAATTCCATTGTTCAATATAAAAAGGATCATTAGGAACATAACTGGCGTGAAATGAATAATTGGGCTCCGCCAAATCCACGTTTGGTATTTTTTGGACCAATTTTTGCATGGCTAAGATATCAGCAGATTCGGGATAGGTAACCTTATAAATTCTGTCATTATTTTTCAATTTAATTAATAATTCGTGCGTTTCGTCAACTGAAACATTGGATGATTGCGCTTGAGCCGATAATGGTATAACCGAAATAAGGCCATATGAAAATAATGAGCCAGTAAGGATAAAGTAGACGATTTTGGTGGTAATAAATCTCATTTTAAATACGTAAAAATTAATTTTCAATGATTAATTTTTCCGCGACATGCCCTTCGGGCTGCGCGGATCCGCTCACGAAGACGAGCGGACAATTTTTAATAAATGACTTAATGATTAAATGTTTAAACATTAAGATATTAGAAATTCATTACCTGCCCGCCCTGCCTACCGGCAGGCAGGCTATTGCCTCCTTGGAGTTAATTATTAAACAAAGAGCAGGAAATTATTTTATTTTCAAATTTTTATCTCCATGGGGCGGCTTTGGCAGGTGGGGGATTTGGGATTTTGGATTTGGTGCTTGGTTCCTTATTCGCAGTTCGCGCGATTAGCATATTGTTCGCAAATTCGCATTATCTTATTTCAATTTATTTAAGATAAAGAGCTTTATTTTTATTTTGCTCTTCTAACGTTCGGCTAAAAATGGTTTTTCCGTCAGGCGTGGAAAGAAAAAACCAATACTGATTGCCGATCGGATTAATCGCCGCTTCAATGGAGGATAGGCCGGGATTATCAATTGGTCCGGGGGGAAGACCGCGATTAAGATAAGTATTATAAGGTGATTGTGTGCGCGTTTCGGCAATTGTATGGCTAACTTTATTATCGTTCAGAATATAGCTGAGCGAGGCGTCAGACTGTAATGGCATACCCACCTCTATTCTACGCCAAAAAATATCTGCTACTAATTGACGGTCATAATCGATTTTCACCTCTTTCTCAATTAAGCTGGCCATAGTGACTACTTGAAAGAGATTTTTCTTCTGATTTTTAATCTCGGTTTTGAGGGCCGGAGTAATTTTATGATCAAAATTATCTAACATTTTGGCAATTATGTCTTTTGCGGTGGCGTCTTTATAAACTTTATAGGTGTCTGGGAATAAAAAACCTTCAAGCGTAGCTTTGGCGGGTAAATCGTTTAGCCAAACATATTGCTCTTTAAGGTCTGCTGGGACGGTTTTGACGGCCGTCAAAAAATCATTTTTTTCAATCAAGCCCTGGGCAACCAAATAGACGTCAATATCTGCGCTCGTCCATCCTTCAATAATAGTAATATTAATTTGCGCCAGCCCTGGCTGACTAATTAAATTCCTAACAATCTGGAGTAAATCCATATTGGGGCTCAAAGAATAATTACCGGGCCAAAATTTATTACGAGCATTAATTAAAAAAACTATAACTTGAAATGATTTATCGCTTTTAATCAAGCCGGCCTCTTTCAGTTTGGCGGCAATGTCTTTTACGCCATCGCCCTTGGCTATCACAAGGGTTTGCGGACTAAAATCTTTAACCTTGGGCGCCATAGCCTGCCAATTAAAGTAAAACAAAATAACAATTAAAACAAAAATCAGGTAGCCGATTATGATCGCCTTACTGGGCATATAATAATGACATTAATTAAATCTTAGGCTGTCTTGGTTTTAAACATATTTCTCTGGCGAAACTCTTCTTGCTTGCCCTTATTCCATTGCTGTACGGGCCGCAGATAACCAACGATGCGCGAATAAACTTCAGACGGTTTGTTACAAGTGGGACAATTAAAATGCTCGCCCGCCAGATATCCATGATCGGAACAAATACTGAAGGTCGGCGTAAAAGTAATGTAGGGTAAGTGGAAATTTTCAAAAATCCGCTTAACTAATTTCTTGCAAGCGTTGCCGTCCACTAATCTTTCGCCCAACCAAATATGGAAAACCGTGCCGCCCGTGTATTTCGCCTGCAAATCATCTTGAAGCCGCAAGGCCTCAAACAGATCGCCGGTAAAAGTAACGGGCAATTGACTGGAATTGGTATAATATGCTTCTTTTTCGCCGGCGGTAATAATGTCCGGATAAAGCGCCTTGTCTTTTTGAGCCAGCCGATAAGAAGTTCCTTCGGCCGGGGTGCTTTCTAAATTGTAAATATTACCAGTCTCGCCCTGATATTGCACTAACCGATGCCGCATAAAATCCAGCACCTTGCCGGCAAAAATCCGACCCTCCTTGGAGGCGATATCTTTGCCCATAAAATTTAACAAGGCCTCATTCATTCCTATTAGTCCAATCGTCGCAAAGTGGTTGGACCAATAACTGCCGCGAATTTTTTTAATGCCGGCCAAATAATTTTTGGAGTATGGATAAAGCCCCTTCTCCATAAAATTCTCCAAGGCCTTTCTTTTGATCTCCAGGCTCTCCTTGGCTAAATCCATCAGGTGCCCCAATCGAGCGAAAAACTCCTTCTCGCTTTTAGATAAATAACCGATGCGGGGCAAATTAATGGTCACCACGCCCATGCTGCCGGTTAAAGGATTGGCGCCGAATAAACCGCCGCCGCGTTTATATAATTCGCGATTGTCCAAGCGCAGACGGCAGCACATAGCGCGCACATCTTCCGGCTTCATATCCGATTGGATAAAATTGCTGAAATAATTAATGCCATATTTAGCAGTCGCCTCCCACATCGGCTCCAGGGCCGGATTGTTCCAATCAAAATCAGGACCGATGCTAATGGTGGGAATGGGGAAAGTAAAGACTCGATTTTTGGCGTCACCCTCAATCATGCCTTCAAAAAGAGCCTTGTTTAATATATCCATTTCTTCTTGAAAATCGCCATAGGTTTCTTTCTGCGGCTGACCGCCAATAATAATCGGCGTATTTTTAAGCGTTGACGGCACTTTAACGTCTAAACTAATATTGGTAAAGGGCGTTTGAAAACCGACCCGAGTGGGCACGGCGCCATTAAACAAAAATTCTTGAATGGCCTGTTTAACCTCCTTATAATTCAGATGGTCATGGCGAATAAACGGCGCGAGCAATGTGTCAAAAGAAGAAATAGCCTGGGCGCCGGCCGCCTCGCCCTGCAAGGTGTAGAAAAAATTTACCAATTGCCCCAGAGCGGTTCCCAGATGTTTGGCTGGCTTGGATTCAACTTTGCCACTAACTCCGCCGAATCCTTTAATCAGCAAATCATATAAATCCCAGCCCATGCAATAGGGACCAAGGCAATCTAAATTATGCAAATGAAAATCTCCGCTTTTATTGGCCTCGCGAATTTCCTTAGGATAAACCCGGTCTAACCAATATTGCTTAATCAACCCGGTGACGGCGTAATGATTTAATCCCTGGAGAGAATAAGCCATATTAGCATTTTCGTGAACCTCCCAATCAATTTCATCTAAATACTGATCCAGGGCTGAACCAGTCTCCTGGACTACTAAATTAGTTTCGCGAATTTTACGCCTTTGTTCGCGATATAAAATATAAGACTTGGCTATTTCCACTCTATCGCTCAAAATTAAAACCTCCTCCACGATGTCTTGAATATCTTCAACGTCAGGAACTCTTTTTTTATAACGCCTGTCCAAAAGTTCTACTACTCGATTAGAAAGCTTTTTAGAAAGTTTGCCGTCCTCTCCCTCTACTGCGGTGATGGCGCGATAAATAGCATTAGTAATGCGATTTCGGTCAAATGGCACAAGACGGCCATCACGCTTTTTAATCTGAGTTAGTTTGATCTTTTTGGTTTTAGGCATAAGAAAAATTCTCTTAGATCCATCTTTCGGCTTTGAACAAAAGATGGATTAAATTATTTTATTAAAATTAAAACTTAATATCTCAATTAAAAAATAATATCATTAAATTATTTAGCCGAGCCGGCAAGGCCCATATAAATCAATCCTGTCTGATTGGGGTCTGTTAATAATACGCTCGGGGTTCTCTTGCTGGGCAATGGCCTGGTTTGCCATTTATTGCCGCCGTCAAAAGAACGATAAAAGGTGTTGTTGGCGGTATAGTAAATCTCGTTAAGATTTTTAGGGTTGAATCCCAAGGCCGTAATTTTAACGCGGCCGGCCGGAGACAATAGCTTATAATCAGTCCAAGAAGCGCCGCCATTGTCCGACCTTAGAATGCCATAGCTGGTTAATATGACCAGCCCATCGTCTTTGGAGGGGTTTAATAACACCAAGTCAACCTGCTTGGCGCCGGGATAATTCTTGAGAGAATCGCTTATATTAAGCCAATTCATTCCCCCATTGCCCGACCGCCAAAACCCTTGATTGTCGGTATTAATATAAATAATATTATTATTACCAGGATTAAAAATGATTTGTTTAATTTTGGCCTTAAAAGTATAAAACGTAGACCAATTAAGTCCGCCATCAGTACTGCGAATCAGCCGGCCGTCAGATAAGCCCAATAAAATATTTTTATTGTTGGCCGGATCAATGGCCAACGAAGTAATCTCGGTCGTGGGCAGGGCCTCTAAATAAATATTTTGCCAAGTGTGGCAGCAATCCAAGCTTTTAAAAACCTTTCCGCCCATAGCGACATAATTAATGCTTTTAGCCATCGGGTCAGGAATTATCACATTGACCGACCCCTTGGGTAAGCCTTCAATCTCCTGCCAAGCCTGGGCATTATTATAGCTCACAAAAGCAGATCCTTCCTGAGTAATCAAATAAAGAATATCGCTAGCTTGCGGATCGAAAATTAAACTTTTCACATTCGCGCTGCCGATGCTCTTGGGTTGCCCAACGCTAAACAAGCCAACCGCCTGCTGCCACTTAGTCCCCGAATCAGTTGACTTAAAAACTCCGCCGTCGGCAGTGCTGACCTGCGTCTGTCCGCACCCAGCGCCCACCAACAAAAAGGAGCTAATTAAAATCATCAGCCCGAAACGTACTAGTTGGGGACGAGAAATTATCAGCCCGAGGCTGACCCGCCTTGGGCGGGAAAATAAACAAATTCTTCTCATAATTTTAAAAATTAATGAATAAATTCTCCAGGATTAATTTTTTATTTATATTAAATTTCAATAATTTTTTTGCTCGTTGAATGTCTTTAATAAAACGCATGAGCTTTTCGTCTGGCCACTGATTCCAGATTTTTTTTATTCTCGGTTCTAGGGTCAAGTTAATGATTGACAAATTGTTTTTAGATAACAAAATGTCCCGAAGAACAATCTCCCAGCTGAAAAATGGCAGGGTGGTTAATGCGCCAACAAAGTCTAACCGGGCAGCCAAGGGCTGATCAATCAGCTGAAGAAAAGTTTTAACCTCCTCATTATAATTAACCTGCAGTTCTTTGCTTTTTAATAAATTCATCGCAATTCCCGGGCGGCCAAAAGATAATTGGCTAAAACTTTGCGCTTCCGATTCTTTCAGGCGCAGACGGTCAGTCAAAAAACTTTTTATCTCTTTGAGTGGAACCGGATTAAATTTAAATAACTGACAGCGAGACAGAATAGTCGGTAAAATTTTTTTAAAATTGTGCGCAATTAAAATGATAACTATTTTGGGAGGCGCTTCTTCTAAAAATTTCAAAAGAGAGTTGGCCGCCCCTCGACTTAATTCCTCGGCATTATTAATTATAACAATTTTATGATTATTGGCAAATGATTTAAGGGTCAAAAACGAACGAATCTCTCTGGTTTGTTCAATGCTGATATTCTTCTTGTTATCTGGTCTTTCTAGCCAGCATAAATCGGGATAAATTCTCCGCTCTACCTGCTGTTCAATCTTGGTTTTGGCGGCCAAGTCGCATCCTCTGGTAAAAATTTTCATGGCAAACTCCACGGCCGCCAATTCCTTGCCGACACTTCGCGGACCGAAGAATAAATATGCCTGATTAATTTTGTCATGCTCAACAATGAAGTCTAACAGTTTTAAATTTTTTTGATGACCAACCAACATAATTAGATAATTCGAAAGGCGAAAGTTAATTAGTACGATACCAATATATTAATACATCTAATAATACGATTTGGGTAAAAGCACCAAATCCAATCCGCCAACTGGCGGACCAAATAAATTTCAAATGACTAAATGTTTAAATATTAAAACATTGAAAATTCAATGAAAATTGATAATTGAAAATTGAAAATTAAGATGCTATTAAAATTTGATATGTTTCCTTCGCGCATCTCTGCCAGGAAAAACTCTTAACTCTCACCCACCCTCGACCAATAAGTTCCTGACGGAGATGGCTGTCAGTAACAATTTTTTTGATGGCGGTTACCATTCCAATCTTATCGCCCGGCCGGAAATAAGCTGCTGCCTCGCCAGCCACCTCGGGAATAGACGAAGTAGATGATGCTAAAACTGGACAACCGCAGGCCATGGCTTCTAAAAGCGGTAAACCGAAACCCTCGTACCAAGAAGGAAAAATAAAACTCAACGCCCCGGAATATAAATAAGAAATTTCTTTTGGAGTAAGATGAGGTAAATGAATAATTCTATTTTGATGACGCAGGATAAGCTCGCTAAACTCCTCATAGCCATAACCTGGGCCGCCAACCAAAACTAATTTCAGTTTTTCATTTTCAGTACTCGCTTCCAAAAAAGCCTCAATTAAATTTTTAATATTTTTCTTTTTTTCCAGTCGACCGATATAAAGCAAATATGGTTCGCTAATTTGCCGTTCGGTTAAAAATTTTTTCATTGCTTCATGATCCATTAAGGGATGAAATAAATTTTTATCATAACCAAGATAAACAACTTTAATCAAATCAGGCTTTATTTTATACAGATCAATTAATTCTTTTTTTGTAAATTCGGAAGGGGTAATAATAATTTTGGCATGTCGCGCGGCGAAGCGATATACGAAACGCAAATAGATACGATGCCAGAAGCTATAAAGCTCGGGGAATTTTTCAAATCCTAAATCATGCAAAGTAATAATATTTTTAGCGCGAGAAAAAATAGGCAAAGCATGGGCCGGAACAAATAGCGTGTCCGGGGGGTGAAAAAATGTTTCAGCGGATAATCTAATCTGCGTCCATAAATATTTCGGCGGCCAAGACAAAACTTCGCTTTTCCAGCCAGTCGGCAGAATCGCCAACTCACCAGATAACTTGGTCGGGCTGTATAAGACAAAATTGTCCCCGCGTAATAGGGGAATTTTCTTAAGCTCATTAATCAAGTAATATGAATACCATTCTACGCCGGTCTTTCGGGCCAGATTAGCCCGTGACGCGTCAATGCCAATTAACATAATATTAATACCTATTACTACTAATAGTATCTAAATCTCTAATCATACGAATAATACCCTAATAGTACGAATAAGAATTCTTGGTGATTAGAGTAATTAGAGACCTGCCCGCCTCCGCCAGTTGGCGGATGCCTTCCTA
>Ga0265595_1000178_pt1 | contig 62111 bp, 56 predicted proteins | sample saktaG_15_FD_190148 | JGI IMG/M metagenome (GOLD analysis project Ga0265595, IMG submission 190148) | Saline water microbial communities from Sakinaw Lake, British Columbia, Canada - sak_2013_06_06_50m | ecosystem: Environmental > Aquatic > Non-marine Saline and Alkaline > Saline ... | reverse complement strand
GAGCTTGCACTGAAATCAACCTTTCCTCCTGCGCCGCCCAACGGTCCGGACGGCACAAGAAATAGTCTACCAGGGGGGTCAGTTTTGGATGGCACAGGGGGGTCAATTTTCAGTGGCACACGACAGCAGGGCCACAGCCGACGTCCCGCCCGCGCTTGGGATGTCGCGATACGTATCGCCATGGTGAACACCGACCTCTCGTTCATCACCAACGAAGGCGACGTCAACCTTCTTGAGCGTTTCAAGGCGCTCATCCGAGGCACGCGATTCTTCGACGCGCTCGTCGGCTACTTCTACACCAGCGGTTTCCACCTGCTCTGCGACTCTCTGGAGACAACCGAGCGCATTAGGATTCTGATTGGCATCGGCACCGGCAGAGACACGACCGACCTGATTGCCGAAGCGTGCCGACCCGCGCAACGTGAACTCGGTTTCTCGCACAGGGAAGCGGCCGACGCATTCGCCGAGGCGGTCACAGCCGAGCTTGAACCGCCGGCCCAAGACGACCTGGTCGAACACGGCGTCCGCAAGTTCGTCGAGTGGTTGCGTTCCGGCAAGCTGCAGATTCGCGCCTATCCCGACGCAAACATCCACGCGAAGCTCTACATCATGACCTTTGCCGAGGGCGACCGCGATGTCGGTCGCGTCATCACCGGCTCCAGTAACTTCTCGCAGTCCGGGCTAAGAGACAACATCGAGTTCAACGTCGAGCTCAAGAACCGCGCCGACTACGAGTTCGCGCAGGCCAAGTTCAACGAACTCTGGGACCAGTCGGCAGACGTCGGCCCGACCTACATCGAAACCGTCGAGCACAAGACATGGCTGAATGACACGATTACGCCATACGAACTCTACCTCAAGTTCCTGTACGAGTACTTCAGCGACGAACTCAACCAGCCCGCGGGCCTGTTCCAGGAAAACCTCCCCCCTGAATTTCTTAAGCTAGAGTATCAGGAACAGGCCGTGCTCAACGCCAAGCGTATCCTGTACGAGTACAACGGCGTCTTCCTGGCCGATGTCGTAGGTCTAGGCAAGACCTACATGGCCGCAATGCTCGCTCAGCAACTCGAAGGCCGCACTCTCGTGATCGCGCCACCGCTCTTGCTCCAGCCCGAGAACCCCGGCTCCTGGCCCAGCGTCTTCTCCGACTTCGGCATCCACGGCGCACGCTTCGAGTCGTTGGGCAAGCTCGACCGCGTCCTCGACGAGGACCCAAACCGCTACCGCAACGTGATTGTCGACGAGGCCCACCGCTTCCGTTCCGAAGACACTGTGGCCTACGAACAACTCGCAGAGATATGTCGTGGCAAGCGGGTTATCCTTGTGACCGCCACACCCTACAACAACCACCCGTCCGACATCCTTGCGCTCATCAAGCTGTTCCAACCCGGCCGCAGGAGCACCATTCCCAACGTACCGAACTTGCAGGCGTTCTTTGGCCAGCTTGCCCGTCGTCTGCGCAAGCTCGACCGGCAGAAGGACTTCGACAAGTACGTCCGCATCTCGAAAGAGAACTCGCGTGGAATCCGCGAGAAGGTCATGCGCTACCTGACCGTGCGCCGGACCCGCGGCGAAATCACCAAGTACTTCCCCGGCGACTTGGAGGTGCAGGGGCTGAGTTTCCCCGAAGTCAGAGACCCGGAACCGGTCTACTACCAGTTCAACTCCGATGAGGAGCGTGTCTTCGATGAGACGGCCAAGCTGCTGCTGCACGACCTCAAGTACGCCCGCTACGCACCGATGCTGTACTACACCGGCAGCGACGCGACCCAGATCGATAAGCTGTCCGAGGAGAACCTGCGCAAGATCATGCGGATTCTCATGGTCAAACGCCTTGAGAGCAGCTTCCATGCGTTCAGACTCTCACTGCAGAGGTTCATCAAGTCCTGCAAGCACTACCTGCAGGCGCTTGACTCCGGGCGTGTGGTCATCAGCAAGAAGCACTTCTCCAAAGTCATGGAGCTTCTGGAACAGGACGACTTCGACGCGGTCGAGCGGCTGATAGACGAAGGCAAGGCCGAGGAGTATCCGGCCACGGCTTTCCGTCCCGACTTCCGGCGTGACCTTGAGTCCGACCTCGCGCATCTCGACCGCATCGACAAGCTGTGGCAGACCGTGAAGCGCGACCCCAAGTGGCTGGAGTTCGAGCGACGGCTTGACTCTGATACGACCCTGCAGGGCGGCAAGCTCATCATCTTCACCGAATCCAAAGAGACCGCTTTCTACCTATCCGGTCTACTCGAAAAGAAGCAGCCCGGTCGCGTCCTGACGTTCTGCGGCGGCCAGAGCGCGGACGTGAAACGACTTGTGCTCGACAACTTCGACGCCCGCGCCCGCCGTCCCAAAGACGACTACCGGATACTCGTTTCGACCGAAGTCCTCTCAGAGGGCGTCAACCTGCATCGCTCCAACATCGTTATCAACTATGACATCCCGTGGAACCCGACCCGGCTCATGCAGCGCGTGGGTCGGGTCAATCGCGTTGACACGAAGCACAAAGAGATATTCACCTACAACTTCTTCCCAACGACCCAGTCCAACGACCACATCAAGCTGCGCGAGGCTGCCGAAGCCAAGATTCACGCCTTCATCGCCCTGCTCGGGGCTGACGCCCGCCTGCTCACCGACGCCGAAGTCGTCGAATCGCACGAGTTGTTCAAGCGACTGACCAGCCGCAAGACCATCACCGGCGAAGACGAGGACGAACGCAGCGAGCTTGAATACCTGAACGTCATCAAGCAGATTCGCAAAGAGAACCCGGACTTGTTTGCCCACATAAGGCGACTACCCAAGAAGGCTCGTACTGGTCGTGCTGGCTCTGCTGCGGCTTTACTCACCTTCTTCCGGCGCGGCAAGCTCACGAAGTTCTACGAATCCGCTCCGTTGGCAGAACCGCAGGAGCTCGACTTCATGACTGCTGCCGGCAAGCTTGAAGCGACCGAGACCACACCGCGCGTCAATCTCGGCCCTGACTTCCATTCGTTGCTGAAGGCGAACCGGGCGGCGTTTGACGAAGCCACGCCGGACGAGCAGCCCGAAGCAGGCGCTGCCGGTTCCCGTGACCCATCCGTACAGGTCCTGCGCATCCTGAAGATAGACGAACTCCGCAAGTACCAAGGTTACACGGACGACGACCTCGCATACCTGAAGCTCTTGCGCGAGCAGCTAGAGGAGGGCTCTATCTCCAAGCCGACCGCCCGCAGACTGAAGGAAGCACTGGAGTCGGCAATTCAGGGCACCCCCGACCCGCTGCGCGCACTCGGGAAGCTCAAGCACATCCTGCCGTTCGACACGCTCTCACGCCGCATGCAGACGAGGGCAGAGGAGAAGCACCCCCGCGAGGTCATACTCTCCGAGTATCTTGCAGCCGAGTAGATGACCCACGACCAGGCCGTCCGGCTCATTCGCGACACTCTTGAGCAGCCCTTCAACCGTGACCGGTTCCGAGGCTTCACCAAGAACCTGCTGAATCGGGTGCAGGATTCAACGCTGACGCTGAGCGCGTCTCAACTGCCGGCCGCCTTCCAGCCCTATGTCGCTTCCCTTGAGCGCCTGGGCTCCTACGAAGACCCATTTCACAGCCGCCTCGATGTGCTGGTGGCTCGGCTCCACAAAGAGACTTCGCTGCATCGTGCGCGAGCCATGCAGCGCAACTTCATAGGTCATTACCTGAGCCAAGGCACGGGTGGTGGAACGGCCGACGCTGCCCTTGTGGCATTCGTACCACCGGATGCAGACACCTGGCGCTTCTCGCTCGTGAAACTGGCCTATCGGCTGGGTGAGACTGCGCGCGGCCGGGTCATCGCCAAGCCCGACATTACCCCCACCAAGCGCTTCTCCTACTCCGTGGGTAAGGGCGAAGGCAGCCACACGGCGCAAGCCCGGCTCCTGCCGTTCTTGGAAGACGATGCCTCCGACCCGGGCCTGGACCGAATCGAAGAGGCCTTCAGTGTCGAGGCTGTGACTAAGCAGTTCTTTGAGGAGTATGAGCACTGCTTCTACAAGGTAGTGAAGCCCGCAGTCAAGAAGATTCTGGTCGATGATGCCGATGCCCACAAGTTCACTCAGCTTCTGCTCAACCGACTGCTATTCTGCTGGTTCCTGCAGAAGAAGAGTTGGCTCGGTGGCAAGAGCGACTATCTCCTGACACTCTTTGACCGGGCGCAGAACTACACCCCGCCAATCAGCTTCTATGACGAGTACCTGACCCACCTGTTCTTTGAGGTCCTCTGCAACCCGGCCGAGGCGCGCAGGCAGCCGAAGCGTGGCGACCCCAAGATCAGTTGGGAAGCGCCATTCCTCAACGGAGGTCTATTCGAGCGTTCCGAACTCGACCTCAAGTTCGAGGCTTTGGGCCGTGTTCCCCGCCTGCCCAGCCCGGTTTTCAAGGCCGTCCTTGAAGACCTGTTCTCGCGCTACAACTTCACCATCGAAGAAAGCACGCCTCTAGATGTTCAAGTCGCGCTCGACCCCGAACTCCTCGGCACCATCTTCGAGCGACTCGTCACCGGCCGGCACGAAACCGGCAGCTACTACACGCCGCGTCCTGTCGTCGGGTTCATGTGCCGCGAGGCGTTGGTTCGCTACCTGACCGGCGCATGTGTCTGCTTCAAGAACGGCGCTTACAGGATCGCTGAGGCTCTGGTCTACGACCACGACGTGACCGAGTTGTCGGTCGCGGACTCAGCCGACATTGTGCGAGCGCTGGATTCGGTGCGAATCTGCGACCTGGCATGTGGCAGCGGTGCGTACCTTGTCACGATGCTGCACGAGCTTGTTGGGCTTTACCGGACGCTCTTCAGCGACAAACTAAAGGAGCCGCAGAAGGACTACGACCTCAAGCTCCGCATCATCCAGCGAAACCTGTACGGGGTTGACTTGGACGACTTCGCGGTCAACATCGCTCGACTCCGCCTCTGGCTCAGTTTGGTGGTGGACAGCGAGGAAACTGACGTAAGGAAGGTCGAACCACTGCCCAACCTCGACTTCAAGGTCGAAGTGGGCGATAGCCTGACAGGCCGGAGCCCTGAGGGCACAAAGGCCGGCTTCCTTGACGTGGGTGTTGTGAGTGAGTATATCTCTGCCAAGACCGCCTTCCTGACTGCGCACGGGCCACAGAAAGCAATACTCCGCACCAAGACCTTAGAACTAAGGGAGTCGATTGCCACCTGGTGGCGACTCAAGCACTCTCCGTTACTCTTCGACTGGCCGGTCAGGTTTGCCGAGGTGTTTCTTGATGGTGGCTACAACATAGTGTTGGCGAACCCGCCATATGTCCGCGCCGACGCCCAGTTCAAGCACGTCACCACGGAGAAGTTGAGGCAGGAGGAAATCGCCCGCTGGAAGGCCTATCGGGCCGAGTTGCTCGACAGCGGCATCTACAAGACGCTCTACGAGAAATGGGACCTGTACGTCCCGTTCCTTGAGCGCGCCTTCCAGTTGTTGAGGCCCGGCGGCCAGATGGTGTACATTATCCCCGACGCCTACAACGCAGCCAAGTACGCTAGTAGGTCCCACGAGTTCTTTCTGGAACACGCGAGTATCGAGCGCATTGACTTCTGCTCCGAGATTCCGCTCTTCGACGCCGGGGTCAGCAACACCATTCTGCACTTCGCAAAGACACCTCCACCAGCCTCGCATGTTCCCGTCCGTGCGCGCCGTTGGGGCAAGACCCGCGACGAGTTTGAGTTGAACTGCGAACTGCTTCCGGCTACCCCGCAGGTCGAGATGGGTTCCGCGCTGTTCAGGCCCGACGCCCGTGGCGTAGAAGTCAGCCAACCCGGGTTCGTGCCGCTTTCGCACCTCTGCTACGTCAGCAAGGGAATGGTCCTGCACAGCGAGGATCCTACTGGTAAGGTGCATTTCACAAAGGATGACCTGATATCTGAACATCAAGACGGACTTCACCCGAAGCCTTTCATGGAAGGTAAGTACATGACCAAGTGGGTGGTGCGTCGCGTGCTCTATCTGGAGTACGGCTCGCTCCGAGCACCCAAACTATGCAGCCGGCCGACATTTCCCGAGATGTACGAGGTTCCTGAGAAGTTCATCTCCATGGACCTCTCCGGTTCTACGCCCAAGGTGGCATACGACTCCGCGCGCCTCCTGCACAATCACTCCGCGTGGTCTCTCGTGCCGTGGCATTACCTCGCCGGAGTCCGCAACAAGTCCATCCGCAAGTCAGCGAAGTACCGCGACGAGTGCAGACGAAACGATGCACCGCCCAGCATGTATCGCGAGCAAATGGAAGATCTGTCGCGCCAATACGAGTCAAAGTACCTGCTGGCCATCATGAATTCGGGCTACTCGGCAGAGTGGCTGAGCCGGAGGAAACGCAGCAAGATGCGAGTATACCCTGACGACTGGAAGCAGCTGCCCATCGCACCTATTCCTAAGAGCAAGCAGCAAGTGTTGGTGAAGCTCGTTGACTCCATCCTCGCTGAGTTCAAGAAGCACGGCTATCCTCTTCCGCCCGCCTCCGCCGCCCGCGTGGCCGAGCTTGAGCGCGAGATAGATGACCACGTCAAGGCGCTGTATGGGCTGTAGGTTGGGGATCGGATGGGAACGGCCTTCATCATCACGCGCATAGGCGAATCGAGCCGCTTTGCGATACAACGTGAAGTCAACGAAGCGGTCGAAGAGCCATGCGGCGTCTCCGGCCTCGGCCCATTCGATGAGTTCTAGTTGAGGTTGCTGCCGCCGGACTAGACAGACATGCAGTGCCGGAAGTGCAAGCAGACGTTTGACTCGGGCGGAGAAGCGCACGTCATTCCCAAAGGGCTTGGGGGCAAGTACACACCCACGACGGTGTTCTGCGCAGCGTGCGACAACTCTCTCTCGGATCTCGACAGGGCCCTCGTCGAGCAGTACGACATTGTCAGGTTCCTTCTTGGCCTGAGCGGATGGCGTGAAGTTCCGAAGCTGCAGTTCACCGACTTGGATGGAGACCCTGTCGTGGCCGATGGACAGTGGCGCATCGGAAGGCCCGGGCCGCGTTGGAAGAAGACCCTGAGGACAGACAGCGGTGAACATCACGACGTTCTTATTGTGCCACTGAGCCAAGTGGACCAGATGCGCCCATGGATTGAGAAACAACCCGGCGGCAAGAAGGCCATGGAGAACATGGCAGTCGGAACTGAACTACCCATCGTGAGTTGGAGGCAGGAGATGGGCGGACCCAAGCCGGTGAGAGCCGCCGCCAAGATGCTCTACACACTTGCATGCGACCACTTGGGAAGGAAGGGAATCGGAGCGGACTTCTCCGAGATCGAGGATCTCATCTTCGATGGTGGCCCCAGATTCCCGCTCTGTGCCCATGAAGTGCGATCCCAGTTCTACCGAGAACTAGGCGACTTCACGAACATGCTCGTGCTGCACTTCGACGCGAGTCGTCACACGGTTGTGGGTTTCGCCACCGTCCTCGGGTCGATGATGTACTCGGCGCTGCTTACTCGGCGGTATTCAGGGGCGGTCTCGCACAGCATCACAATGAGGAACAACCCGCTTGACTCGTCCGCCGCCGACCGGTTCGAGACACTGGCAGCCTGCCCAGACATCGAGCCGCAGCAACTGATCGACCGGTCGTACCTCCCGAAGTCGGGCGACAAGCCGGATCTAGTGAGGCCGTGTTGGGACCGTCTTGTGTACAAAGCAAGGCGCGCCCAGGCTGGCGAGATGATTAGGCTGACGTGGCAGTACTGCCTTGAGGAGTCGGGGTTCGATCCGAATGCGCCCACGCCGCAAACTGAGGCGGCGTTTCGGACGTGCTGGGCGCGTGAGTACAAACGCCGATTCATGTCGGGTCGTCCGTTCATGGTCGAGGAGAAGGACGAGAACACACCAAACGCATGAATGCCAAGTGGTTCGGCTCTGTATCCGACAAGCAGCGCACCGCATTTCTAGGCGACTGCTACTCGCGCCTTCGAGGTGCCAATAGACATGACATCGGATTCGGACGCGTTTGGGCGAGGCAAGTGCTCCCCCGAGTGAAGAAGAATGGTGTCTACCTCGTATTCGAAGACCAGAAACTTGCCTATGTGGGCGAGTCGGCCGACATCCAAGAGCGGTTGGCGGAGCTTGGTAGTATCCACAACCATCCACTGCCGCGCCACATTGTGGAACGCCACTACCGGGGCCTATGGCGCAGAAGGAGGACCATGGACCCGGGCAAGTTCCGTACAGCCGTCAGAACCAAGGCGCATGCATGGATGCAGAAACACATGAAGGTCGCCTATCTGGAACTGCCCCTGGGTCGCGCGGAGTTGGAGGATTACATCGTCCCACGACTGAACAAGAAGCGCCGGTACAACAAACCAGCTAGACGAGGAACGGAATGCGATTGCTGAGGCGCATCGGCGGTTCATGCTCGAAGCACGCGACGGCGGGGAGTAGCCTGCACGTGACTTGGGATATCCGGGGCCGCTACGAAAAGAAGCAGGAGTTTTTCGGGGAATGACCGGGATAAGCATAGGAACTGAGAGTCTGGAGGGAGGATTGAAGATACTGCATGGTACGGAGTTGGCTATAGCGGTTCGTTCGATATGCGAGCAGGCGAGGAAGCGGCTGTGGCTGGCGGCACCATACATCGGCGGCCTTGCCACGGTGCGCTGCTTGACCGGAAAGCATTGGCTTACCGGCGCGGTCCGCGACCTACGAGTGCTTGTCGATATCGAAGACCCGGATTTCCTGAACACAGAGACTCTGCGTGCCTTTGCACGGCACGGCAGGGTAAGAAGTCTGCGCGGTCTGCATGCGAAGCTGTACGTCGGCGACGGGAAAGCGGTGTTCGGCTCCGCCAATCTGACTCATACCGCGTTCGCTAAGCGCTATGAAGTCTGCGCTGAGGTGACGGGCGACGAAGCCCGCCAGGTTGTCGATCTATTCGAGGCTTGGTGGGGTGTGGCCGATGACCGCAGTACCAGCATAGAGGCGCTAGGCAGTTTGCGAAGATCCGAGCGACGCGGCAATCATGACGACGAGCATGTGGGCAGTACGAACCTCAAGACTCTATGGAGGCTCCCGAAAGACCCAGGTGACGCCGACATCGAGTCTGAGCGCCCGTCCAAGACCCAATCACCCCACGCCAGGTTCTGGCAAGCCGTCGCCGCCAAGTTCAATGCTTTGGACTTGGTCGTGGCTGGAACCCCGTTTCACGTCAACCAACGTCGCCCGTGGTCCTATCTGCAGATACCAGTGGGCACGAGCTTTCTACATTACGAGTGGGAGGTTCGCAAGCGTCCAGGGAAACAGATAGACGTCGCACTGCACTTCGAGCACGACGACCTGAAACAGAACCTTCGTCTGCTCGAAGCTCTCCGGAGTAGGTCCGGCGAGATTGGCAAGGGACAGCCCTGGCCTTTCTCTACTAGTCCTTGGGGCAAGCACTGGGCGTCCGCTCTGTATGCGATTCCATACGCAAACGAAGCGCCAGTCATTGAAGAGGTTCCTGCGGTCGTTGAAGCAATGAAGACTCTAATCGAAAGAACATGGCCGACGATCAAGCCACTACTGCGAGGGCATTCGTGACGGGGGACTGGCGGGCGGAATTCCGCTGACACAATCAAAGATGCCTGGCGCTGCGCGCCTGTTTGACACGCCCGCCCGCGAGTCCTAGAATCGTCGTCAGGTAAGACAAATCCCGAGGAGGAGTTCAACGTGAAGATGAAGAAACCGACCCGACACCCGGGCGGAAAGCCGCCCGCCAAGACCGAAAGCTCGTCTGTACCCATCCACTTCGACCTGCTGCAGTGGATAAACAGGGTAATTCCGGGGACGCGATAAACAATTCCTGACGAACGGCGCAGCGAGCGCGGCTCTGGTTCACCTCAAGCAGCAGGTTAGGAGTTAGTCAGTTAGCGGTTAGCCGTGGCGGGCGCGACAGCCAACGGCTCACGGCTCACGGCTTGGGGAGGAGGTCCAGCGCGAAAACCTTCAGGCATATCTCCGCAAGGACGTCCGTTTTGCAGCCGTAGCGCGACAGCCTGCAGCCGACAGCCAACGGCTAACAGCTCACAGCTTACAGCTTACGGTCAACGTCCAGAGCGAAGATCTTCAGACAGATCGTCGTGAGTACATCCGGCCTACAGCCATAACATTGCCACCGCAGCACCGCGTCGAGGGCACGTTCACGGAGAGTTTCGCCGGCGTAGTCGCGGAAGAGCTTGTCGAAGTTGGTCTAGTTCAGGTCTGAAGGTCTGAGCCGAGGCCCTGGACCTTGTCTATGCCGGCTTGTTTGACCACACGGAGGAATCGGCGTTCCGAGAGTTGCCAGAGTTCCTGGCTCTCGAAGCTACGACCGAGCCCCACTTGGCGCAGGAGTTGTTCGGCCGAGACGACCTTGTCGGTGACATCGAGCATGACCGCGGCTCGGATTGCGCCGCCATCCGCTGTGCAGAAGAGCGCATTCTGTCCAGGCCGGCAGAGAATCGTGAGCGACTCCAGCTCGCCCGCGTGCAACTCGGCGAAGCGGCAGCATTTCGCACGGACCTGCGCGGCTTCGGCCGCATCGCATTCGACAATGTCGATTAGTCCACGGTCCTTGTAGGGCTGGAGGTTTATCTGCTTTTTGGCCATCGTGTCTGGGTCGTAGTGGTGCCCGGCCTCGTCATAGACCTGCTGTGCGAGCGTTATGCGGGTATGATCGACTAGCTTCTCCCAGATTCCGAGTTCGAAGAGCCGGATAACTACATCGGCGTCAAGTAGCACTAACCTGACCAGTGTAGTCCCCTGTTTCGTCGAAGCCGTAGTCGGCTAGGAACTGCCCTATCTCCCCGCGCCTGATACCCATCATCTCAGCGAATCTGCCCCGCGATAGCGTGCCGTTCTGCAAGCACTCGAAGGCCAGCGACACGAAGCGTAGCGACTGGCGGACCTGCCACTGGTCGCTATCTTTCCGTCGCTCAGCTCGATCCGTCTGTTTGAGGGTCTCGTTTGCGAGAGCCAGTTTGACCGAGTCCTTGTCGACCAGATTTAGGTTGACGAGACGCCACAGCAGAGCCTGGGTTGAGACGCCGAATTCGCGTGCCATCGTAACCACGTCCGCGAATTGCAGCCCGCCGGGACCGACCCTGCGTTTGAATTCGGCCCGGACGATGTCGGACGGCAGCAGGAGGACAGAGGCAAAGCAGTCGGCGTACTGCTCATCAATGGGGCCGACCCCCGGTTCCGGGAGTGCGGCCAGCGCATCCCACGTTAGCAGGTGGTAGAGCTCGTGGGCGATGTCATAGTTCCTTCGCCATGGCGCATCGGCACCGTTGATGAATATGCCCGTACCGAACCGGCCCTGTGTGCAGGCGGCGGAACCTCCCGCAGCATACTCGACCAGCACCTTCACTCCGTACTGGCCCTCCAGCACGTCTCTGAGCGCGAGCGCAGGCCGGCTACCCAGCTCCATCAGCTTGAGCGTGGCCTGGGCCAGCGCTTCAGCATCCGCGAACGTGGCAGGAGGCGACGCACAGGTCCGGGGCAGGCCGGCGGGTTTCACGCGGGCGAGCTCTTCCAGCCGAGCGTAGTCTTCGCAGAATTGGAGGAACCTCCGTTCGGCCTTTGGCCGGTCCGCAACATTCTCGCCGCCACGCCAGCGGACCGCAGGTTTTGGAACCGGTGCTTCGGGAGCAAGAAAGAAGTCGATGCTGCGTCCGTAGGCTTGGGCGAATCTGACCAAGTCCGTGACCTTGACCGACCGCTCTCCCTTTTCGATACTGGAGACGGTCTGGTAGTTGTTGAATCCGGTCTCCTGCGCAGCCTGCTCCAACGTTAGCCCGAGCTCTTCCCGAGCCAATCTCAGCCGGTCAGCGATTTGAGCGGGGTAGTCTGTTTTCATCTCATCACCGGGGCGGTCTCATCTGGCATATTATATCCTTGAAAAGGCGATGCTGTCAAGCTATATTATAAGTTTTCCTTATACATACCCACTGGGCTAGCCTACCTCTAGAGCGAAGACCTGTCTGCAGATCGTCTTGAGCACTTCCGGCTCGCAGCCGTAGCGCGACAGCCTGCAGCCGACAGCTCACAGCTTACAGCTTTCGGGCGGATTCGGCACATCCAAAGCAAAGACCGACTTCACGATCGCTTGGAGGACGGTGGGGCTGCAGCCATAACATTGCCACCGCAGCATCGCGTCGAGGGCGCGTTCGCGGAGAGTTTCGCCGGCGTAGTCGCGGAAGAGCTTGTCCACGTGCAGGCCGAAGCTGCGATAGATGATAAACAGGCAGGGAGAGATGCCTGCGTCGCAGAGTACCTCTTTGATCTGCGCATAGCGGAGACTGGTCCGCTCACAGGCGTCGCGGAAGTTCTCGGTCTGACTTTCTGAGTTGCCGTCGGCCCGGCAGGGGTTTGACCCCTGCCGAAGCGAGACAGCGTAGCGCCGGGTAGCTCGGTCCACCGCGGCGAGACGGCGCGTGTCCTTGGTAATCATGCTAGGGCTCCAGGAGTCGAGGATTCGAGGAGTCCAGTGTCGGAACCCGGGCCGGACCGGACATCCACAGATTTCGCAGATTCCGCAGATTGTGTCTCGGGGCTTGGGACACGATCCGAAATCTCCGAGCCGATTTCGGTCATGTCCCCGCCCGGTTCGGCCTTGGCGATCTTGGCGTCCTTGGCGGTTTCAATGTCAGGGGTCAGGGGCTGGGGGTCGGGGGTCGGGGTCGAAGCGGACGCGAAGCCGGAGAGGACATCCACAGATTTCGCAGATTCCGCAGATTGTTCCGTTCCGGGCCGGGCATCCGTACTTCTGGTTTCTGCACTCTGGTTTCTGACTTCTGAATTCTCCTTGCCCTTGAGGCGTTCATGTGCCTCGCAGATGAGGAACTGGAGCGTGCGGGGTTCGAGACCGAGATGGACCCACTTCCTGACGCAGAGTTCGAGGTGGAACGCGAGGTCCCGTCCTTTGCGGCTGCGCCAGTGGCGCGCGAGCTCGCGCAGGTACCAGCGGTAGTGCATGACGTGCAGGCTCGGCAGGCCAGCGCCCTCAATCAAAGGCAGAACTGAGCTGTTCATCTTCTCCTCGGCATCAGCCGAGTCCGCGCCATAGAGCGCGTTGTCTGCGCCGGAACGGATTTCGTCCAGCGCCTGGGTTGTTTCCCGGTTCAATTCGACCGGTTCGAGCAGGCTTTCCATAGTGTAACTCCTTAGTTCGTTACGTGTTACGAGTTTCGAGAGGCGAGTTTCGGCATCCGGTCTTCGTCGCACTAGAGCACTTGAGCACTGGTGCACTGGACCACTTGGCCGCTCCGCCCTCACTATGTTATACGCTTCTCAAGGCCCGATTTGTTAAAAAAGATGCAAATTCCCGTATGGGGTACGGACTGGAGACCGCCCCCCTGGTTGCTTTCAAGCGAGCTTTTGACCGAGCTTTGAAGCAAGCTTTTGAACGAGCTTTGAATCGTGCTTTGAATTGAGCTTTGAAACGAGCTTTTGGCTGAGCTTTTCGGCGAGCTTTGAAATGAGCTTTGCGATGAGCTTTTGAATGAGCTTTGAACGATGCTTTGAATTGTGCTTTGAAATGAGCTTTCAAGTGAGCTTTTCAAGAAGCTCTTGAGTGAGCTTTCTCGGGAGCTTTCCGGCGAACTCTTAAGGGAGCTTTGTGGAAAGCTGTTGCGAGTTGCGAGTAGCTGATGGCGAAGAGCGAACCGGAATCTGCGGACATTCTGAGAGACCCTTCGACTCGTCCGACTCGCTCAGGGGGACGGTCCCCGTCGTCTGTGGATGTCCGGTCCGGCCCTTTTGCGGGTACGGCGGTCAGGCCGGTTTCGGTTCCGGCTCGACCTTGGCCAGGTAGGTGGTAGCCGTGAGGCGGGCGAGGCGGCGGACACGGGCGATGTAGTTCTGCCGTTCCGATACGCTGATTGCGCCGCGGGCTTCGAGCAGGTTGAAGAAGTGCGAGCACTTGATGACGTGGTCATAGCCCGGGTAGACCAGCCCGAGTTTGAGCAGCCGCTGGGCTTCGGACTCGAACCGGTCGAACATCTCCCGGTACAGCGGGACGTCGGCTTCTTCGAAGTTGAACTTGGAAAACTCTTCTTCGTTCTGGCGATAGACGTCGCCCCAGGTGAGCGTGTCGTTCCACTTCACGTCGAAGATGGAGTTGACGTTCTGCACGAACATGGCGATGCGCTCGAGGCCGTAGGTGAGTTCGACCGGGATGAGCTTTAAGTCAATCGAGCCGCACTGTTGGAAGTAGGTAAACTGGCTGATTTCGATGCCGTTCAGTTCGACCTGCCAGCCGAGTCCCCACGCGCCGAGGGTCGGAGACTCCCAGTCGTCTTCGGTGAACCGGATGTCGTTCTTCGCGAGGTCGATGCCGATGGCTTCGAGGCTCGCGAGGTACAGGTCCTGGATGTCGGCCGGCGCGGGCTTGAGGACTGCCTGTAGTTGCCAGAACTGCTGAACCCGGAGTGGGTTCTGGGCGTAGCGGCCGTCGCGCGGTCGCTTGGACGGCTCGATGTAGACGACGTTCCACGGCTTGGAGTCGAGCACACGGATGAAGGTCGCGGGGTTGAACGTGCCGGCCCCGACCTCGGAGTTGTATGGCGAAAGCACCGCGCAGCCGCGCTCGGCCCAGTAGGACTGGAGCCGTTGGATGATATCCTGGAAAGAGGTCATCCGCAAAGTTGCGAGTTGCGAGTTACGAGTGACGAGTTCCGGCCGCCCCGGATGTTCGGCGTTCGGCGTTCGAAGCTCGTCATTGTCTAGAGTCCTAGGTCTGGCGCGATGGCCTGCATGGACGCGATGCAGATGGTCGTGAACTCTTCGAGCGAGAGCCCGAGTTCGGAGCAGGTCGCAATCTGCTCGCGGTTGGCCCCGGCCGCGAACTTCTTTTCTTTGTACCGGCGCATGATGAACTCGGTGTCTACGCTTGCGAGCTTCCTTGTCGGGTGCATGAGCGCGGCGGCGACAATCAGGCCGGTAATCGGGTCGGCGGCGTAGAGCGCGCGGTCGAGCTTCGACTCAATCGGCACCGCGCAGACGTGGGCCTTCACGGCCTGGATGATGTCCGGTTCCACGCCCTTCTGCGTGAGAATCTCCGCGCCGACAATGCCGTGCTTGGATGTATCGTCTTTGGTCTGATCGTAGTCGACGTCGTGGAGCAGGCCGGCAAGGCCCCACTTCTCTTCGTCTTCGCCGAGCTTGCGGGCGAGGCCGCGCAGGCACGCCTCGGTGGCGAGCATGTGCTTCAAGAGATTCCGGTTTGTGACCATCGAGGTGATAAGGTCGTAGGCTTCGGTTCGTGTCATCAGTATTTCTCCTGCGGAATTATAGGAAGCGGGGGAGATAAGTCAAAGGGAAAGGGATGAACGATGAAGCAGGAAAGGAGGAAGGAGGAAACAGGAAACGAGGAGAAGGAGGAATCAGGTCCGGATAGAAGCAAATGCCGAAGAATCGGCTATTAGTCCATTCGAGACGTAACCTTGCGTTGTTTGACCTTGCGGGCGCAGGTCACGAGAATGGACATGAGTTCGCCGGCCTCGGCAAGCAGGTCAGCGATTTTCTCCGGTTTGACTGCGCCGGAGTCACGCAGGAGTTCAAGCCAGTACGAAGTCTCGTCCAACTCCTGAATGCCACCCTCCACTTTGCTGACGAACTCGGCATCAGACCGGCTCCGCCGCGCTTCTCGCCAGTGCGCACCGACGGATGTGCCTGACCTGATTACCTGACGGCCGATTGTCCTCGCAGTCAGCGTGGTCGGCAGCCGATTGCAGAGTCCGATGACCCGCAGTGCGAACTCCTTCGTTCTTTCGCCGAGGTCACGAGAAGCCGCGTCCGCTTTCCTCTCGCTTGTTTCCGGATTCATCCCTTCTTCTTCTTCGTGTCCGTCTTCCTTCCCGCCGTTTCAGTATTCATCCCTTCCTGATTCAGCCTTTCGAACGCTTTCTGGAGGCGTTCGACCTCGCTGTGGTCGGTCATGTCGAGGTGAAGCGGCGTGACCGAGATGTAGCCGGAATAGACGGCGGCGAAATCCGAACCAGAGGTCCTGGCAAAGGCCATTTCGCCATCAATCGTCCAGGAGATGCCGCCGTCGGGCAACGTTCCCTTGATGGCCATGTCTCGGTAGATGCGCTTTCCCAGCCGGGTTACTTTCACGCCTTTGATTTCGCCGGCCGGGATGTTGACGTTCAGGAGCGTCTTGGGCGGCAGGATGCCGTCGAGCAGCAATGGTACGAGCCGGCGCAGAAAACGGAGAGCGACGTTGCGGTTCTTCCCGGCTTCGAGGTACGACACCGCAACCGACGGCATGCCGAGCATCGTGCCTTCGATAGCAGCCGCCACCGTGCCGGAATAGAGTACGTCGTCGCCGAGGTTGGCGCTGTCGTTTATGCCGGAGAAGACGAGATCGATTTCGCGCTTCAGGATACCGTGGTGCGAGATGAGCAGGCAGTCGGTCGGAGTGCCGTGGACCGCAAGCCAGCGCGGCCGCAGGCGCCAGACCTTGATGGGTTTGCGCAGGCTGAAGGAGTGGCTGGAGGCGGACTGGTTCACGGCCGGCGCGACGACCCAGACCCGGCCCAGTCCTTTCAAGCCGTCGTGCAGGTCTTTGATGCCCTGAGCCTCGATGCCGTCGTCATTGGTCAGGAGAATCAGCGGTTTCGGGCCGGTCTTGAGCATGGGTAAGTATACTCATAGAAGTACAAAGGACAAAGGAGTAAGGACAAGGCAAGGGGAAAGGGGAAATGGCAAAGTGGGGTCTCGGTCGATGTCAGATGTCAGAAGCTGGATGCTAGAAGTCAGAAGTGCGGAGGCGGAGAGGAGGAACCGCAGATGACGCATGTTCAGCCACTCGGGCACGCAGACCTCGGACGGATTCAGAAGTCAGAGACCAGAGACTAGAAGTCAGAATTGCGGAACCCGACCAGTGCAAACTGGTCACTGGTAACTGGGAATTCGCGCCACGCGCGCGGACTGGCCGGGTTTGACAGTTCGGGCCGCATGGCTACAATGAACGTCGGGCCGGCGTAGCTCAGTTGGTAGAGCATCGGAATCATAATCCGAGTGTCAGGGGTTCGACTCCCTTCGCCGGCATGAACCGGTCGCCGCGCGCGGGCGTGCAAATGGCGGCAGGTACAGAAAGTGGTAATACTACTCATTCTGAAGTTGGATTGCACACGGCGGGGCCGATGGCCCCGCTTTTGTTTATGCAGGAGGCAACATGGGTCTTGAGGAAACGAAGTCGAAGTACGTCTGGATAAACGGGAAATACGTGCCGTGGGCGGAAGCGAATATCCACATCTGCTCGCACGTGATTCACTACGGGTCGGGCGTGTTCGAGGGCATCCGCTGCTACAAGACGCCGAAGGGGCCGGCGATTTTCCGGCAGAAGGACCATACCGACCGGCTGTTCAACTCGGCGAAAATCTACCGGATGGACGTGCCGTTTACCAAGGACCAGGTGAACCAGGCAATGGTCGAACTCATCCGGAAGAATGAACTCGAGGAGTGCTACGTCCGGCCGATTGTCTACCGCGGGTATAAGGAGCTGGGCGTCAACCCGTTCAACTGCCCGGTGGACATCGCACTCATCACGTGGTTCTGGGGCAAGTACCTCGGGCCCGAGGCGCTGGAACAGGGCGTGGACGTGATGGTTTCGTCCTGGAACCGGATGGCGCCGAACACGTTCCCGGCGATGGCGAAGACCTGCGCCAACTACATGAACTCGCAGCTCATCAAGATGGAAGCCATCAAGTACGGTTTCGTCGAGGGCATCGCGCTCGACGTCAATGGCTTCCTGTCTGAGGGCTCGGGCGAGAACTTGTTCATCGTCAAGGATGGGGTCATCCACACGCCGCCGCTGCACGCGACTATTCTGCCCGGCATTACCCGTGCCACGGTTATCACGCTCGCCCGTGAGCTCGGCTTCACCGTTGTCGAAACGATGATGCTGCGTGAGATCCTCTACATCGCGGACGAGGTCTTTTTCACCGGCAGCGCAGCCGAGGTCACACCGATCCGCTCGGTGGACAAGATTACCATCGGCGCGGGCAAGTGCGGGCCGGTCACGAAGCAACTGCAGGAGGCTTTCTTTGCCGTCATCGACGGCAAGAATCCGGACAAGCACAACTGGCTGACGTTCGTGAAGTAGCGAGTTACGAGTTGCGGGTTACGAGTTACGGGTTGCGAGTGACGAGTTCGGAACCCGGACTGCGGCGTTGGGCCGGCGGCGTTTGAAGTGAGGGTTGCGCTGGGGGCGGACCACCGCGGGTTCGCGCTCAAAGAGGCATTGAAGGTCCGGCTGGTGGCGCGCGGCCACGAGATTCTCGACTTCGGGACCGACAGCGCGAACCGGGTTGACTATCCGGACTACGCCTTCAAGGTCGCCGACGCCGTCAGCCGGCGCAGGGCCGAACGGGGCATCCTCATCTGCTCGACCGGTATCGGCATGTCGATTGCCGCGAACCGCCTCCCGAAAGTCCGGGCCGCGCTCTGTTCGAGCGTGCGGCTCGCCCGGCTGTCACGCGAGCACAATGACGCCAATGTGCTGTGCCTCGGCGCGGACTTCGTGTCCGTGGCCGGGGCCCGACGGATTGTCGGTGTGTGGCTCAGGACCGAATTCGCCGGCGGCCGGCACTCGCGGCGGGTCCGGAAGCTCGGACACGTCGGACGAGCCTGACCGGTCGGACCTGTCCGACCGGAACAAAGCCGCTACTTGCCGGCGCTTGACAGGGCCAGGGTTATTAGAATCGAACCAATCGGGATGGCGACGGCGCTCATTATCGCCACGTAGTCCTGCCACCACTTCACGCTCAGGCGCGGTATCATCACGATATCGCCCGGCTCCACAACCGGGTTCGTCCGAGCTGAAATGCGTTGGCCCGACCGCAGCACATAGGCATCTCGCGTGTGGGCGTAGGGGGTCGGGCCGCCGGCCTGGCCGATGTAGTCGCTTACCCTCAGGTTCGGACTGAATGGGAATGAGCTCGGCGCCGTGACCTCGCCCTCGACATAGACCATGGTGTTGAGGGACGGTACGACGATGATATCGGTGTTGACCATGTAGAGGTCGTCCGACGAATCGCGCTCGGAGACGATACGGCGGAGGTCAATCGGTATCTTCTTGCGTGCGCCGCCGCCGCCCACCACCAGCCGCTCGACGTAGCTATTGGAGAGGTCGGCCCACGGCGCCGTGCCGCCGGCCTTGGCAACCATGTCAGACACCCGCTCGCCTGGCCTGAGTTCGTAGATGCCTTCGCTGATGCGCTCCTTATCGGTGGTCACGGCCGAAATACGCAGCCGGTACTCGCCCCGGCCGAAAACCGCCCCTTTGACCGTCACCAGCCCTTCTACGGCCGGGACCTGGATTACATCACCCGACTCGACGAACGGGTTGGCCAGCAGGTCGCCGCTGGACTCGAATCGTTCGATGTCGACAATGGAGTGGACTTGTCCGTTCCGGATGAGCCGGATGCGGGTCCGGGACCCCAACGGCTCGAGGCCGCCGGCCCGGGCGATGACCTGCGACACCCGGTCGACCGGTGAGACGTTGTAGCCACCCGGGTACTGGACCTCGCCGGTCAGGAAGACGATGCCCGAGCGCAGTCCGGTCAGGGTCAGTTTGACCGTGACCGACCTGAAGTAGCGGCTCATCGTCGCGGCGAGCGTGTCCTGGGCCTGCGCGAGCGTCAGGCCCGAAATCATGAAGACGTCGACCACTTCCGGCTTGGACGTACCGACCGGGATGCTGAGGTTGAGCTTGCCCTCGTAGGTAATCCACGCGTCGTAGGAGTAGGTGACGCTGCCTTGGACCGTGACGAGCAGCCGGTCCCCCGGCATCAGGATGTACTTGTCCGAGATAATCGGGCTCTCGACCCCGACCAGCGAGGTGATTGGCGACTGAGCCAGCCCGAGCACGTTCGCCGGCGACACACCGGTGTTCGAGGCTTCCTGGCCCGGGACGACCGACACCGCCGCAAGGATGGCGCAAAACAGGAATATCAGAGGGCTTTTCACGCGGCCATTCTAGGCTGGTTGAGGCAGGGTGTCAAATCGGGGCTGAGCAGCCGGCGCGGAGACCGAAATGGAAACCGCCAAGATCGCCAAGATCGCCAAGCGTACACGGAGCACGTCCGGTCAGTCCGGTCGGACACGATGCGACGCAGCGAGCTGTGCAAAGACGCTGGCAAGCTTGACCGCGCCCGCGGACAGCGCCGCAGTGCCGATACCGAAGACCGGTACGAAGACTAGCGCGGTCAGAATCCCGCCGATGCTGCCGCCGGCAAGGTCGAGAACAGTCAGGACACCGGCGCGCCGGGCAGCGGACTCTGGCACCGAGACGATGGACGATCGACGATGGACGATGGACCCGGCGACCGCGAACTGGAACCCGAGGCAGGCGCCGGCCAGGCAGTTTGCGAGCAGGAACACGCCGGCCGGACCGCCGCGAACGAACAGTGTAACCCCGGCCGCACATCCCGTGAGAACGAGGTCCGTGACGAGAAAGGACGACGAACCAGGAACGAGGAACGACGAACGGTTGCCCAGGACGCCGCCGAGCACCGTGCCGGACATGAATGCAGCGACCAACAGCGCCACGCCCGAGTAGACCGAGCCGAACCGGACCTGCCAGGCAAAGAGCAGCAAGGATGATACCGCCGCGCCCGAGAAGCCGGAGGTCAGAATCGCGAAGCCACGGCTGTACTGTCCGACAGGGGCCGCTGAGGCCAACGGGCGGCCGCGCAGGCGCGCGCCGGCAAGTCCGACAACCAGGAGCACCGCGCCGAGCAACAGCAACAAGCGCGGTGAGAGGCTACCAAGCCGTGCGTACAGGGCTCCGAACGTGGGCGATACGAGCCGGTTCTCTCGCACCATGTTCAGGAACAGCTCCCGCGGGAAAGCCGTGGATGAGACTTCCGACTCCGGATTCCGGATTGCCGATTGCAGGGCGGAGGTGAAAACCTGTTGGCGAAATGGGTCGAGGAGGCTGGTGACATAAGCCGGATCGAGGACATGAGGCCGCCGTGAGAGTCGGCCGAGGCGAACAAGCAGAGTTTCGGTTGCGACGTCCAGCGGGCGGTCAGACGCGAGCAGGAGCGGGAAATCGACTGCCAGCGGTAAGACATGCGCAAACGCGGCCTTGAGCGTACGCTCCCGGGTGGAGATGATGCCTACGAGGTCGGGTGACAGGCCGGTCGGACTACCCGGGCCGGCAGTGGCCAGGATGCCGCCGGGCGCAAGTCGCGAGCGGCAGAGTCGGTAGAACTCGAGGGCAAACAGGCGGCTCGAGCCGAGACTGGATGGAACCGCGTCGGTCAGGATGATACAGTCGAAGGTGTCGTGGGTCGAATTGAGGAACGAGACCGGGTCGGCGATGATGAGGGAGAACCGGGGATGGAGGAGAGAGGAGTCCGAGGACAAAGCGGCAAGAGAGGTGCGGGCGAGGAGCGGGTCGAGTTGGACGGTCACAACCTTGATATCCGGACGGAAACCGGCAAGCGCGGCCGGGATTCCCAGGTCATGACCGAGCACGAGAACTCGGCGGGGCCGGGGACAGATGAGGACCGGCAGCAACCCGAGTTCCTCAACGCGTTCGGTCCCGGTCGTCGGCACGGTCAGGACCGGCAGACCATCATAGAGGATGAGCTGCTGGCCCGCTCGCTCAAGCCGAACGATCTTGCCATAGGACGAATTGACGACCGACACGACTTGCTGGCCGCGCCAGGCTGCGCTCCAGGCCAGTCGCTCAATCGGCACGGCGAACACGAACGAGGCAAGTACCCCGAATCCCAGGGCCCACATCATCCACTTCGTCCGTGTCGGTCCTTGCCCGACGCCGGTAGCCAGGATGAGCGGCAGCGCCGACAGCGCCACCACCGACACCGAGGGGAGGCGGTTAAGCAGGAAGAAGCAGGCGACACCGGCCAGGACAGTCCCGAGGCCCTCCCAGACGTACGCGGAGCCGACGCCCTGCGGCCTGAGTGCTGCGGCTGTCACGAAGAGTGCGCCATGCGTAGCAGCGGGAAGCAGCACGACCGCGAGGGTCGAGAGTAGAAGTAATGGAATAGACAGCGTCTCGCCGGGCAGGATGCCGAGCAGGGGCCGTGCCAGCACGGCGGCCGGAACCGCTGCGAGGGAGAAGAGGACTGAAAGAGTAGAAAGAAACGATAGACGATGGACGATGAACGACGAACGAACATGGCCGGCCAGCCAGGCCCCGAAAGCCTCGCAGAGCAGCCAGACCGCGACCGTGACGCCGGCGGAGAACTCGTTGCCGCCGTATGCGGCCATCAGTTCGCGGAGCAGGACGATTTGGCCGGCAATTCCGAGGCAGCCGACTGCCATGAGGAGGAAGGCGGAACTCGGAACAGCGGAAGTCGGCACGGGAAAGCGGGAGCGGGCTGCGGACATTGCTGCTAATCGTAGAGCGGCCGGGCAGAGAGTCAACGACGGACCGGGCGCGGCCGTCCCGGAAACCGAAGTGAAACCGCCAAGAACGCCAAGGTGAAGGGCAAAGGGGAAATGACTAGGGTGTGAGCCGGAGGGAACCAACCGCAGACTACGCAGACGACGTGAAGCGTCTGAGCGGAGCGAATGGGTCTTCGGATATCCGCAAGTTGCACAATGCTCGGAGTCCGAAACCTCTTTGCGTCTTCTTGCCTTGGTGGTAAACTCCTGTCTCGGTTCTTGGGCCGGCGGCAAGACTTGTGTCTCAGGGGCATTCTGGTAAGATACCCACCGGTGAGTATCGCCCGGCTGATCGACCACACCCTGCTCAGGCCCGACGCCCAGCCGGCCCAGGTTGAACAGTTGTGTGCGGAGGCGGTCGAGCAGGACTTTGCCAGCGTCTGCGTTAATTCCTGCTACGTGCCTTTGTGCCGGAGGCGGGTTGAAGGCAGCAGCGTCAAGGTCTGCACGGTCATCGGGTTTCCGCTGGGTGCGATGCTGCGCGAGGCCAAGGCGGCCGAGGCTGCGGCTGCGGTTAACCTCGGCGCCGACGAACTGGACATGGTCACGAACATCGGCTGGCTCAAGGCGGGTGCGGATGAGATGATCGTCAGTGACATCCATCGGGTAGTTGATGCTGCCCAGCAGCGGCCGGTCAAGGTTATTATCGAGACCTGCCTGCTGACCGAGGAAGAGAAGGAACGGGCGGCGCGGCTGGTCGTCGAATCAGGAGCCGCCTTCGTGAAGACCTCTACCGGCTTCTCGACCGGAGGCGCGACGGTTGAGGATGTGATGCTGCTCGCGCGGGTCACGGCCGGCAGAATCGGGGTGAAGGCATCGGGCGGTATCCGCGACTATTCGACCGCCCTTAAGATGATTGAGGCCGGAGCGACGCGGATCGGCACAAGCTTCGGCGTGAAGATTGTGGAATCTGAAAGAAGCAACGTTATGGGGATAGTCCCCGTGCGGGGACAGTCCAATTCTAAGGAGGACTGAATGGCATACGGTAAGATGAAGGAGTTCCTCCAGACCGAGTTGAAATCGGTTCGGGATGCAGGACTCTACAAACAGGAAAGATACATCTACGGCCCGCAGGGAGCCGACATCAAAGTCGAGTTCCCGGCCGGCGCGCCCCAGCAGGAGGTCCTGAACTTCTGCGCGAACAACTACCTCGGGCTATCGAGTCATCCCGAGACGGTGAAGTCGGCGCACAAGGCGCTGGACGAGTGGGGCTACGGCATGTCCAGCGTGCGGTTCATCTGCGGCACGCAGGACATCCACCGCCAGTTGGAGCAGAAGCTGGCGGCGTTCCTCGGGCTGGACGACGCGATTCTCTACTCTTCCTGCTTCGACGCCAACGGCGGGCTGTTCGAGGCGCTGTTCAAGGAAGAAGACGCAATCCTGACCGACGCGTTGAACCACGCCTCGGTGATTGACGGCATCAGGCTCGCCAAGGCGAAGCGCTACATCATCAAGCACATGGACATGGAGGACCTGGAGAAACAGCTCTCGAGTCCCGAGGTTAAAGCGGCGCGGTTCCGCGTGTTCGCAACCGACGGCGCGTTCTCGATGGACGGCGACGTCGCACCGCTCGCGAAGATCTGCGACATCTGCGAGAAGTACGACTGCCTCGTGATGGTCGACGATTCGCACTCGACCGGTTTCATGGGCAAGCACGGCAAGGGCACGCACGAGCATTGCGGCGTCATGGGCCGGGTGGACATCATCACCAGCACCATGGGCAAGGCGCTCGGCGGCGCGTCCGGCGGGTTCACCGCCTCCCGCAAGGAAATCGTCGAGCTGCTCCGTCAGCGTTCGCGGCCCTACCTCTTCTCGAACTCGCTGCCCCCGGTAATCGCGGCTTCGGCCGTGACCATCATCGACCTCCTGGCAAGTTCTACCGAGCGGCGCGACAAGCTCGAGCGGAACACGATGTACTTCCGCAAGGCGATGACCGAGGCCGGGTTCGACATCCGGGCGGGCGTGCACCCAATCGTGCCGATAATGCTCTACAACGCCAAACTGGCCCAGGACTTCGCCCGCGACATGTATGCCGAAGGCATCTACGTCATCGGGTTCTTCTTCCCGGTGGTGGGCAAGGGCCTGGCCCGCATCCGCGTGCAGCTCTCGGCCGGACACGAGACCGAGCACATCGACAAGGCGATTGCCGCCTTCATCAAGATCGGCAAGAAATACGACATCCTCAAGAAGTCCAAGGACGAGATAATCGCCAAGTACGGCCTGTAAGTCACAATCGACATCAAACGGGGCGGCGCAATGCCGCCCCGTTTCCTCACGGCCGGCACAGCCAGATACGTCACCGCGACCGGAAACGACGCCTGCCCGCTGCGCCCCGCCAATCTGCAATCCGGAATCGCCTTCGGCCCCTACGGCCCCGCGCTCTAGGAATCGCCGGAGTGTCGCCGGGGCTACTTCCGGCATTTGACCGCCGGGCAGCAGCGACCTATACTAGTCACGATGAAAGTAGCCTACCAAGAGTTCGACATCAACTACTTCCAGGATGAGGACGGCATCTTCACTGCCACGGTGCCTGCGATTCGCGGCTGCGTTGCGTCCGGCAAGACGCTGGAAGAAGCCTATCGCAACGCGGTTGACGCTATCGAAAGCTGCCTGGAAGCTCGCCGCAAGGTCGCAGCCCTGAAGCTGAGGCGGGTTCGTTACGGCAGACTGAACGTGTACCGACGTCCGGTACATGCCTAAGCTCGTCCGCGTCTCCTACCGATAACTAGCCGCGAAGCTCAAACGTGCCGGCTACCGGGAAATCCGGACCAGCCGTCACCCGGTCTACTACCTCGCCGAACGCGACATCACCATTCCCGTGCCCCGGCATCCGGGAGACGTCCCAATCGGAACCCTCCGCGCGATTGTCCGTGAGATGGGCCTGGGCGTAGAGGAATTCAACAACCTATAGCCGGTCTCCGCTGACCGTCCGCCGGCCGTTCCGCCACTCCATCCCTCTCTCCCTCGATCCCTCCGCAGCTTCACTTCTGACATCTAGTTTCTGACATCTGACTTCGATTGTCCTCCACTCGATCCCTTGATCCCTCGATCTCTTTCTCCCTTTTCTGTTCACTCGATCACTTGACCACCAGGTCACTTGATCACTTGCGGTTCTGTTGACTCCGGCCTGCCCGAGCATTACAATCCGAGCCATGTCAGACCCTGTGTCTGGTCTGCTTATGATGGAGGCTCGGAACGTGGGAAGCGCCTCCTTTCCCTTCCCAAATGACTGAACACCAGCCGCGGAGGATGCAGGCTCTCGTACAGAGAGCCTTCGGGCGCGACCCGCGCAGCGCCGTCGACTGGGCGGCATTCGCCAGCCTGCCGCCCCCAGACGTAGCACTGCAGGGCTGGGGACACAGGGCACTCAGGCGTGTGGCGGAGGCGTGCTTCAAGCAGATGGAGAGAGTTGCCTCTGAGGGACCGAGCTTCCTTCGGGCACTTCCGCGTCCGTCGCTGGCCGGTCACTGGGCGCCTCGCACCAGGACCGACAAGAATACCGAGCGGCGAATTGTCATGGTCCTAACTTCATACTATTGCCACGTTGCGCCCGAGCTGCACGATGCATTCATCAAATCCAAGCGTATCGATTTCGCGCCATTTCCTGGCGCAAACGTGATGATGCAGATAGCGCGCCCCCGCGAATGGCACGAGAGGCTTGTCCAACCTGATAGGTTGGCTCGGCTCACAGCGCAGGTGGTGGTTGCCCTAAATCACGTTCTAGGCTCGGTAGTACTGTGCACAACCACTCGGATGTGGATCCGGCGGGCGATGGACCTGTCGGAGGTCGCCATGGACGACGCCGTGGGTCGACTGGTACAGGCGGCTGAAGCATCACAATCCCCGTGCCAAACAGCGGCGCTGTTCGCGGCACTACGATGCTGTACTGCAGTAATGACGAACTACCACGACCACGTAAGTCGATCACTCCCCCTAGCTGACGCGGGTGGTCCTTCGTCGCCAATGTCCGCAGCAGCACTGAATGCTCTATCGCAGCGGACTGCTGACGCCATCAGGCAGTTTGGTTCCAAACACGCCGAGGACGTATTCGAGACCCAACTCGCACTCCTGTTCCAAACGCTAGGTTTCTTTGTGGTCAGGACGAGGCGCCGGTGGCGCGCTATCGACATGGTCTGTGTGTCCCGCGGCGCTCCTGACCCGGTGACCGTGCTCGTTGAGGCCAAGACCAGCGCACGTCCGTATCGCTTGCCCGTTGATGATGAACGGGCCATCGCAGAATACGTCAAGGTGCTACGGACAAGCCTACAGGGCGTACCACCTCTCCGGGCTGTGCTCATCGTGGGCGGACCGCCGTCCAAGACACTGGGTAGTCGACTACGTAAACTGGAATCGGCAGTGTCACTTCCGGTGCGCTACTGCACGGCCGGTGATCTGGCCTTGCTCCGCGAACGGGCGATGGGTCTGCTGATGCCAACAGAGTTGGTGAGGTCCGTGCTCGCGGCGGCAGACGTTGTGAGTTCCGCCCAACTAACCGCCCTGGCTGAGTCAGTCGCGGGGACCCTCCGTGCTTTTCGAGAGTTCGTACGAACATCTGTCGCTGCATCTGGAGCAGGTGGCGCAAGCACACCGTCCAAGACTCAGGGCGGGAGTCGGCTGAATAGATGACTTGGGGAACCCCTCGGCGTGCCCCAATTCCGCCCGGCCATCTGCTCCGTACGCCATTTGACACCCCCGCCCGCGCCGCTGAGAGTCCGGCCATGACCTCAGTTCCTTTGAAGGCCGCCTCGTGTAGCAGTCTCTTCGCATCAGCCCTACTCACGGCAGTCTTGATTGTGGTCATGCTCCCAGCTTCTTCGCATGCCCAGGCTAGATTCGAACGCACATACGGTGGCGCTGAGAACGATTGGGCCCTGTCTGCCCAGCAGATTGCTGACGGCGGTTTCGTATTAGTTGGTGCAAGCTGCTCCTTCGGCCGCGCTCAGCAGCTGTTTATTGCTAGAACAACGGTGGCAGGAGATACGCTCTGGACAAGAACACTCGGCGGCTACGCGAACGACCTCGGCTGTTCGGTACAACAGACAGCGGATGGAGATTTCATCGTCGCCGGCTACACTGACTACTTTTCCACTGATGTCTATCTCGTCAGAATCGACGCCAGCGGCAACGTGCTCTGGTCCAAGAGATACGGCGGCGACAGTCTCGACGTTGCAGAGTCCGTCGAGCCGACGACTGATGGCGGTTTCATCGTCGCTGGCTTCACACGTTCATTTGGCGCCGGTTCCGCTGACTTCTATCTCCTCAAAACCGACGCCAACGGAGACACGCTCTGGACCCGGACATACGGAGGCAGCTATATGGATGAGGGCAAGTCAGTCCGGCAGACTGCCGACGGTGGCTACATCGTCGTCGGCGGCTGTGGTAGCCAAGACGATCTGTATGCAGTGAAGACGGATGCGGATGGCGACGCGGAGTGGACAAGGACGTACGGCGGCACCGGCTACGACATTGCCAATGCGGTCTTGCAGGTCGCTGACGGCGGGTACGTCATCGTTGGCACCACGCGGTCATTCGGGGCTGGCGAGGCTGACTTCTATTTGGTCAGGACAGATGCGAATGGCAATACGCGCTGGACGAACACTTACGGTGGCGAGAACAACGACTTCGGCTATTCGGTCGAGGAGACTCCCGACGGTGGCCTTGTCCTCGCGGGCGCTACCCAGTCTTTCGGGGAAGGTGCCGTTGACGTCTATGTCGTTGCGACCGACTCCAGTGGGCGTGAACGCTGGGCCAGAACCTTCGGCGGCGACTCGAACGACTGCGCGTACTCGATCAGGCTTACCGCTGACAGTGGCTACATCGTCGCCGGCTACACACGGTCCTTCGGCGCGGGTGGCGAAGATGCGTATCTGATCAAGACCGATTCGCTAGGCAGGGTCGCCGTTGCGGAGCCCAAGTCAAGACGGCCCCGCGGAGCGTTTCCTTCATTGTCCTGCGAGCCAAACCCGTTTCGCAGAAGTACAAGGATACGACTCTCGGTCCCAACCGCAGACTCTGAGCGACGGGCTCTGCTTGTCTACAATGCAGGGGGGCGGCTTGTCCGCACACTCACCATCGGCCCCGAATCGTGCGTCCTCTGGGAAGGCAAGGACGACGCTGGTCGAACACTGCCGACGGGAACATACTTCGTCCGATGTGACGGAGCAGGGCAGCGCGCCACTGCGCGTCTCGTCCTCCAGCATTAGCCCGGAGCTTCGCGCCCACGCCCCAATTCCGACCGGGGAGACCGGAACACTACCATCTTCGCAATCTGAGGGGGTGTCGAGAAGGTTACTTGCGTCTGAGCTGGCGGTCGAGGCCGTCGAGGGCGAGGTCGGCGAACTTGCGGGTCTGCTCTTGGTCCCGCACAGTCTTGAGCGCGTCCTCAGTACCTTCTCCCCGCTCCGGTATCTCCGGGGGACACTTCCCGAATTTCTGGCCTGAAGCGCGTCAAAGGAATCGGGCGACGCTCCAGTCCCGCTGGCCATCTGTCCTGTCTGCCTTTCGACACGTCCGTCCGCGAGTCCTGGAATCCTGCCCATGATGGAGCGTGAGCCTCGCCCGTCACCGACGTCGGATCGAGACCGGGGCATACCCACAGCTCTTGACAGACCTATTAAGTACCGTGTCCCCGTTTCTCCCCTAGTCATTTGAGGCCTGCGGGCTTCCGTCCGGCACGGGTCCGCAGTCCGGGTCGCGCGGGTACAGCCGGCGCCCGGTCCGGGCTCGATAGCCCCACTCGAACAGGAAACTGATGGCCACGACTGCCGCCAGGACCACCAGCGTGGCCGGTTCGTGCTGGACTTCGTAGAAGGCGAGCACGACGAACGCAACAGCGCAACTGGCGATTGCGGCCCAGACAACAAACCGATGGGCGCCGGTCTCGCGCCAGAGCCGGAGGTGGGCCACGCTGACCGCACCATAGACGAGCAGGAATACCGCGCTGCCCAGCATCGCTATGCCGTCGAGGTTCAGCAGGTTCGAACAGATGATTACGAGGACGCCGGTGATGACGAGTCCCTCGAGCCCGCTTCCCCAGATCTTGCGGTTGAAAAGGGCCGGCAGTTGACCGTCGCGGGCAATCTGGTAGCTGACGTTGGCACCACCGTACAGGGTCGCGTTGATCGCCGAGGCGGTCGAGAACAGCGCGGTGATGGAAACCAGCCTGAACCCGATGGCGCCGAGGAACGGACGCGCTGTCTCGGCAAGGGCATAGTCCTTCGCCGCGACGATCCGGGCGATCGGCAGGTTGCCGACGACGACGAGGGAGACCGCGACGTAGATGAAGACAGAGATCAGGACACTCAGGTACAGCGCCCGCGGCAGAGTTCGCCGGGGATCGCGCATGTCCTCAGCCGCGTTGGTGACAAGCCCGAATCCCTCGTAGGCAAGGAATACGACCGCCGCACCATACAGCACGCTGGTTGTCTTCGGCCAGTGCGACACGGCCAGCAGGTCGTGCTTCACGAAGAAGACCCCGATGCCGGCGAACAGCAGCAGGAGGGCGACCTTGGTTACCACGATGAACAGCTCGGACCGGCCGACCGCCCGGCCGCCGGCGAAGTTCAGCATGGTGAAGAGCACGACCGCGGCCGTCCCGAACGCATTGACCCACAGCCCGGATGCGTTCGGTCCCAGGAAGGTCGCGGCGTAGCTGCCGAACGCGCGGGCGTAGAGAGAGAGCGCGAATACGTAACCGAACCAAAGGAGCAGGTTGAAACCGCCGCTCAGCACGTCATCACCGAAACCTCTGACAAGAAACTCGACCGGGCCGCCGGCAGACGGGAAACGGGCTCCGAGCTTGGCGTAGGAATAGGTGCTGAAGAGAGCGATGCCGCCGGCGATGATAAAGCTGAGGTAGAGCGCATTTCCAGCGATCCCACCGGCAACTCCGAGAATCGAGAAGATGCCGGCCCCGATCATTCCGCCGACGCCGATCGAGGTGGCCGCCCAGAGGCCAATTGCCTTGCGGACTTCGCGGGTGGGTTCAATCATCGTCAGGGAAATTCCGGGGGGAACGAGAGACACTTCCCCAATTTATGACCAGAATTGTGTCAAGGGTCTCGTCCACGTCGGAGCCGAGCGCGGCGCAGGAAGGGTTAGGGGCCAGGGGTTGGGTATTAGGGTTCGGGTCCCTGGTCCCTAGTCCCCAGTCCCAAGTCCCTGACTGATAGTCGCAGGAGAAGAAGACCTTGCGGTCGGCGGGGCTTGGGACACGATCCGAAATGTCGGACATTTGGCCTCCGCGGCCCCTGTCCGACAGTGCGGTCACGTCCCGCGCGTCAATCAAACGTTTGGCGGTGTCGGGCGCAGGTGTGCCCATTACGAGAAGAGAATAGATACGACGCCGCACGTGTCAAGGAGACACGCGGGCGCGCGAGCTACCAGGTGCCGGTTTGCAGGTTGCGGTTCGCGGGTCGGAACGGGACTGGAGACTGCCGCGGCGGTTACGGTCAGCGGACGAAGGGATTGAGCGAGTGGACCTCCGGCACCTTGTCCAGCATGTCCTGATCGCGAGTGACAAGGATTGCGTTCTCGACCAGAGCAGTGGCCGCGATGATAGCGTCCGGGGTCTTGAGACCGTGACGCCGTTTGAGGGTCACGGCTTGGCCGGCTATTCGCTCATCGATAGCCACGACCGTAAAGCTCGAAAGAAGGGCCCCGATGCGGGTTTCGTCTTGACGGGTTAGCCGCGGGAAGCCGAGCAACTCGATCTCGGTGATGATTGAGACCACCGGCCGCGCTTCTCCCTGCTCAATCTGCCGGAATACCAGGTCCATCTGCGGCGCGCCCTGGAAATAGTATATCAGGCTATTGGTGTCGAGCAGGTAGGTCAGGCCGGGTCCGCGGTCAGTTCCACTCGCCACGGACTTGATGCTGGTACGCGAGGGGATCCAGCTTGCGCCGCTTCCACATGCCACGCACGGACTTGAGTGCCTGGCGGCTGGCGTAGGTGCGGCTGCGCGAGGACGGCCGTACGCGCAGTAGTCTCGCCGGGAACCGGATAATCACGGTCCCGTTGCGTACTGAAACCTTGACTGCGGGATTGCTCACGACCAGATTCTAGGGCGTAACCGGGGATGAGTCAACACGGCGAGCGAGGACGCAGTGTCCTCTAGTCGCAGCGTGTGCACGTGTCCCCCGGTTGGGGGATTCAGGGAAATTGCCTGCCGACGCTACTTGCGACGGAGTTGGCGGTTGAGGCCGTCGAGGGCGAGGTCCGCGAACTTACGGGCGAACTCCTGGTCCGGCCGGTCTTTGAGCGCGTCCTGTAGCGCTTTTTCCCGCTCCGGCGTCCCGGGCAGCGTGTCGTAGGCGTCGCTCGCGAGCGACCTGTGCCACGTGTCCCAGGCAATCCGCTCGCAGAATCACGGCGACACAATAGGCGATTCCTGACTCGCGAGCGGCCGGTTCCCGATAATCTATATGTAGTGGTCAGGCACGGCTGGAACCACAATTCTCCCGTGGGGGGTACGGACTGGAGACCGCCCTGGGGGTTGCTTTCGAACAAGCTCTTGAACGAGGTTTGAAATGTGCTTTGAGCCGAGCTTTTGACTGAGCTTTGAGCCAAGCTTTGAAACGAGCTTTGCGAGAAGCTTTTTGGCGAGCTTTGAACTGAGCTTTGCGAGAAGCTTTGAAGTGAGCTTTTGGCCGAGCTTTGAATTGTGCTTTGAAATGAGCTTTCAAATGAGCTCTTGAACGAGCTTTCGAGCGAGCTTTCTGCGGAGCTTTCCGATGAGCTTTCCGGGAAGCTCTGAACCGCGCTGTGCTTGACCTGTGCCGGAGGGAACTGGATTCGGGTCAGGAATCAGCAATCGAGCGCAGACGTGAGGACGGAGGTCAGGCGAGGCCTGAAGCAGAATGTCCGCATGTGATTGAACAGTCTCATGCGCGGGGTCGCCTCAAGCCGGCCACGCGTTTGCATCCTTAATAAGCTACAGCCACTTGCGGGACGACCGGTCCCCTGGAACCGACATTGACGCAACCACAGAGACCACAGAGAACGCAGAGATGGTGAAGCCAGGAACCCGGCCCGTACCCTCGGTGAACTCTGTGCACTCTGTGGTTCAATATCGGATTCAGGGCGGTCGTGACGTGTTGACTCAGGAGTGCCGGGGACTAGAATGTATCTGGGAGAGGCGAGGCGCGCGGTGCGCCACCTTTCCAATCGGAGAGTATATAATTATGTATGAAACCGATCATACTGACCGCATATCGCGCCTCAGCGCATAACCACAGAGGAGGAACAGTGCGCACGTTCAAGAGGCTCTTTCCCGTCTTTCTTGTCACAATCCTGCTGGCAGGCTTGGCTACGGCTCAAGCCGCCGGAGTAGCCAGGACCAACTGCAGCCTGGGCGTATCGAAGTCGCAGTCCACGGCCGGCTACAATCACACCCCGGACCAGCTACGGCTCGACTTCGGGACCGTGGTCAGGGATACGGCAGATGAACAAAGCGTTGGACACAGCCACGGGGAGATACGATCCGTCCTGCAACAGCAGGTTTCGCGGGATGTGCCCCGGTGGAACTGGTTCTTTTCCTGGAACTGGTTCTATCTTCTGCTGGTTCCGAGATAGGCGGCATTTTCTGATGGCCTGACGAGGCACCATGGAACCATCGAGCAGCACAGGAGGCGCCGCGCTGTCGTCGCTTGTGGCCGAGATGGACCGGGTGATTGCCGGAATCGCCAAGCTGAACCGGCGCAGCGCCTATACTGCGCTCGAAACTGCCTTCGGCGGTCTCAAGGCTGCATGCGAGACTTTGAGCGAAGCGGAGACTTCGGAGTTCATTGAGTTGGTTCACCTGGTGCTGCTCCAGTTCGCGCGAGGTGAGACCATTCGCGTTTCGGGCCCCAAGCAGGCACATGGGTTGGACGTCTGCCTGAAGTACAACGATGTCTACGAAGCCGCTCTGTACCACGCGATGGAGTTCCTTGCCCGCAACCTGTTTGATCACCTCGAGGAGTATTCACCCCACCAGTACCTGCGCGCGGCTTTGCGGATCCTCGGCAAGGAGTACTACCGGGCGCTGGTGGATTCCTACCACACCGACAGCATTCCGGAGGAGTCGGCGACGTTGAGGGAGGACGAGCTGAGCACTGCGGTGTTCGCCGGCCCGGAGGCGCTGACCGTAGTTGGTCCGGAAGCGGAGAATCCTCGGGCGCATCCGCCTGAGGAGGTGGCCGGGCGGAAAGTGGAACAGCAGATGTTCCACAACTGGTACGAAGGGAACCTTTCTCGCTTTGAACTGACGCGGCTTTACGGCCTGACAATGGAACGCGTAAACCAGACACTCCTGCGGGTCGCGCGTACGTACGAAGCCGGCAGACACTATCGTATGGTCAAGTGGCTGGTAGAGATGGGTGAAGACGGCGACATCATCTGGCTGCTGTCCAAGGACATGACTGCCGCGGACGTCGGACAGAAGGTACACCGGAACCAGTGGGTCGTGTACAAGCATCGGGACGCGGTCCGGCGACGCTTCGCGGCGCTCCGGCTGATGGGCGCTGAAGGACGGGCATTCTGCGCAAGGCTGTTCGGGCTCGAGACCGATTCGGTTCATGGGGAGCACTTTCCCCAGGCTACAAGAGACTGGGCCGCGAAGCTGGGCCTCGTGGAACTGGGAACCGAAGCACAGGCCCCACCGGGCTAGACTCATGCAGAAAGGATAAGTGTGTCGAAGAGCCCGGCGATTCGCTCCCAAAGCTGCAGCCTTGTCAGGACGTTGATTGCTGACTGGGCCAAAGTCAAGGGCAAGCCATTTCCCTACCTGGCGGTCGGCGAGCACCTCGCGGAGTGCTCCACTTGCCTGTCATGGGCCACAGCCATCGCCTACGAGCCCACTGAGCACTACATCCGCGCGCTGCGCTCACGGCTGTCCTGGGTGATAAGCATCCTCGGTCAGTCAGTACTGCGCGCGTGGTCCAACAATCAGGATCTGAGATTCGACATCGTGCGCGCGCAAGACCCCGATACGGTGCGGGACAGAATCGGCCGACGCCTGTCCCAATGTGAGAGTTTCAACCCCGAGATGAAAAAGCAGGTGTCCGAGATTCGCGAGTTGATGCCCGACCTTGCCACCGGCGCATCGCCCGGCGGTCTGGAGCCATACACGCTTGCGCGCTACTTTCTTGAGACCGCGCTCGCGATGGCACCGCAATCCCGGCAGCGCTTGAAGCTTCTGGACCAACTTGGCATTGCCGAGTTTACGCGGGCGGTGGGGGAACAGCGCGCTGGTCGCGAGGAACAAGCCGACTACCACTTTCGGCAGGCCAAGAATTACTACCAGAAGGTCATCGCAGTTGACGTTCGGGGCCGCACGGATGCCGCGGATATCAAGGTCGGCGAGAAGATCGACCAGGTCTCGGCCCGCCTGAGTCTCGCCCAAGTGGAGTACGTCCAGGGCGGTTTTTCCCAGCCTGCGTTGCAGAAGGCGATTGAGCTTTGCCTCGATGCGAAGCGGCTGGTCACGGAATCGGGCCTGGTCGAGGAGGAGTTCACACGAATCCCGAGCAACCTGTTGATCTGCCATCTGAGGCTGTACCTCGACCACGGAAAGACGGAAGCGTATGGCCAGGCGCAGCAGTTAGCCAGGGAGGCCTGTGCCAAGCCGGCGGTAGCGCGAGTCTTCCTGAAGCGATGGGTAGTGGACGGCGAAGACCCGGAGCTGACTCAACTCCTCGCGTCCCAACGGGTCAAGGACCTCTCAGACTATCTGAAGCTCGAGGCGCAGCGAGTCCTGGACGCCGGGGCAATCCCGGCGAGGTCGTCCCGGTGACACGACAAGCGATTTCGTGTCCCTGTGCCCTGGCGGCGGACTCCTGCTCCGGCTTGCGGGAAACCGTGCTCCGCTTGACAGCCGGGTTTTCCGGCCTAAAGTTCTCCGTGACTCGTGCCCATGACGGGCTGAGGCAGCAGCCACTGTCGCAGTGGCGTCACTACCGGCGCCGGGCGTCGGCTGCCTCGTTGACAGCTTGCGGGTTGCCAACTAGACTGTCTTTTGAGGGGACTCGGTAGCCGCCGCCGGGCGAGCGGCACCAGGGCCGATGGGCTCTGACCGGGTTCCATTGGAGCGGTGCTCGGAAAAAACCTCGGGGGCGGTCCCCGCCCGGGGATAGCCCCAGTGAGATCAAAGGAGGCAGGATGAGTGTGTGTAGTGTTCAGAGCGGTCGCCGGCGGCTGGCCGGAGCGGCGCTTGCCGTTGCGCTGTGCCTGGTGTTTTTCGGCTGCGGGCGGACGCCGCCGGAGAGTTTCTGGGAGCCGACGAAGGATGATTCGGCAGGAATCAAGTCGGTGATTGAGGCAAACAAGGACTACTTCAAAACCGGGCTGGCAGAGCTGGCGATGACGCTCTGTGATACGGTTTTGCCGGGTTCCACGTACAAGATTCTCCCGAAGGAGTTGCTGGGGAATCCGTTCAAGCAGCGGTTCCGGTTGAATCAGCTCGAGCATGTGTTCTACTCGGACTCGGTGAAGTACACGTTCATCGCCGGGTTGGATACTCTGGAGCAGGAGACAACGTGCACGGTGGCCCTGGCCGAGACGATTCCGGGGGTGTTGCGGATGCACGCGTGGGAAATGTCCGACTCCTTGCGCGAATCGCTGATTATCGTGCCGCCGGCTGAGACTCTCCGGTTGCCGTACTACTCGAGCGTGATGACGCCGCGTGATACGGTGATTGAGAAGCGCATCGACGGATCGTCGATCGATGGGTGCGTGCTCAAGAAGGTGAATGGGGAGTGGGTGCTCTGGAAGATGGCAGGCGGGGGGCGGTTCTACGCGCCCGGGCTGGAAGACGCGCCTCACATCTTCTATTTCTACCTGAAGAGCGCAAATGACCGGGTGGACACCGTGAACCTGCGGCCGGATACCACGCAGTACGGGATTCAGCGGTTCTACTCGGTCGACGACCAGTTGTTGACGTATGCGGTCGGCGACTGGGTGATGGTGTCGAACCTGACGGTGTCCGCGGGCGAGGGCGACGCTTACCATTACCTTTACTTCAACGGACGGCGCTACGAATCCAGCGATACGGTGAAGTTCGATTCACTGAGCCCCGGGATCTACCGGTTATCGGTAGAGCACATCCCCGTGAGGGTGCTTTGGGAGAACGATGGAGACTACACCGCGACCGTCTGGGGCGTGCCGATTCGGGTTGTGGGAGGTGCACAGTGAAAGGAATCGGACGGATAGGACTGATAGGACTCATGCTGGCTGGGATTGCGCTGGCGGCGAACACCGGCACGGTTTCCGGCCGGGTAACCGACAAGAAGACCGGGGAGGCATTGGTCGGTGCGAGCGTCGTCGTGGATGAGACCGAACTCGGCAACGCGACCGACGTGAATGGTCAGTACCAGATTATCAACGTGCCGCCGGGTGCTTACACGGTGACGGCGACCACGATGGGCTACAATGATCAGAAGGTGACCGGCGTGCAGGTGATCCAGGACAACAAGGTGACCGTCGATTTCAAGTTGTCGGTGACGGTGATAGAAATGAAGAACGTTGTCGAGGTGACCGCCGAGAAGTGGCATCCCGTCAACCGGGCAGCGGTGTCGGTGGAGCGGTACATCACGAGCGAGGACTTCAAACGACTGCCGGTGACCCAGCTTTCCGAGCTGGTCGGCATGCAGGCGGGCGTGACCCAGAGCCGCGGCGGCGGCTGGACCCACATCCGCGGCGGCCGGTTCGACGACGTATCCTACCTCGTTGACGGCGTGGCCGCGCAGGACGCCCTGGTCGGCACGCTGTGGTCGTCGCCGAAGCCGACGACCGACGCTCTGCAGTCGGTGGTCGTCATCACCGGCGGGTTTGACGCCGAGTACGGTTCCGCCATGTCCGGCATCATCAAGGCCGTGACCAAGGAGGGTGGCTCCAGGACGACCGGCCGGTTCGGTTACACGACCGACGATTTCTTTCCCGCGAGCACCGGCTACAACTACGGCTATAACCGTCTGACGTTTTCGCTGGGCGGGCCGACGCCGATATGGAACCGGCTGCGCTACTTCCTTTCAACCGAGTACTTCAAGACCGACGATGACGCCGGGGTCCGCTACAAGATCGACTCACCTCGCGGCGAGTACGCGCTCGAGGGGAAACTGACGATGCAGATGCCGAAGGAGTTCTTCCTGACCAGGGAGGGGCTGAAGTTCACCGTTGACGGTTACCACTCGAATTATCAGTGGCAGAGCTGGGGGAACGCCTACAAGTACGACCTGGCCTCGCTCTACGCGAACCGGGTCCGATCGTACAAGGCGAATTTCACCGTCAACCACCTGCTTTCGCCGACCACGGTCTACGAGGCAAAGATCGGGGTATTCTCGACATCGCTGATGCGGACCGTCCGCAACTTCGACGCTGAGGCGGCCGACACGACCGGGTTCTGGGGCATGCTCCGGAACGCCGGCATCTGGAATCGGTACATCTTCCGCGCCGAGGACTGGGTGTTCAAGAACCCGGAGGGGCTGTCGAAGCGCGACGCGGTGCTTGCGCTGTACCGGTCGTACTGGCTCTCCCCGAGCGGGGACACGGTCTACGCGCATCCGGGCAAGAAGAACTTCGCATCCGCGTACCAGTTGATCGACAACCCGTGGGGTGTAGCCGGGCTGTTCGTTACCGAGGGCGATAACCGGACCTGGCACTATCGCGCGACCGACCAGGTGCTGGGCAAGCTCGATCTGACCCATACCGTGTCGAAGATTCACGAAATCAAGACGGGCATTGACGTGACCAGCTATTCGCTCTCGATTTACGAAAACTCGTTGCCCTGGGACATGAACCCGTTCTGGGACGCGTACAACTACAAGCCGCTGGTTGTGGCCGGGTACCTGCAGGACCGGGCCGATTTCGAGGACCTCGTGGTGCGGGCCGGGATCCGGCTCGACTATCTCGACTCGAAGGCGAGTGTGCGGGCGTTCCCGGAAAGCCTTGGTGCGCGGCAGGAGATTTCGGATTCGATGCTGGTGGTGCCGGCCAAGTACCGGCTGGCCCCGCGCCTCGGCCTTTCCTACCCGATTACCGAGCGGATCAAGTTCCGCTTTTCTTACGGTCACTTCTACAAGAATCCGTCGTTCTCCGATTTGTACGCTTACGCCGACCGGACCGCCGCCGAGCTCCGCAGCCGCGGCAACGTCATCGTCGGCAATGCCGACATGGGCGCAGAGAAGACTATCGCCTACGAGATGGGGTTTGACGCCCAGCTATCGGACCTCTTCGAGTTCGACGTGACCGCGTTCTACAAGGACGTATTCGACCTGTCCGGCGTCCGGACCGTTCACGCGCTGCCCCAGCCGTACACGATGTACTACAACGTCGAGTACGCGCGCATCCAGGGGTTTGAGGCGACGGTGAGCAAGACGCTCAACCAGTACTGGTCAAGCCGGCTCGGCTACACGTTCCAGATTGCCAAGGGCACCGCCTCAACCGCCGAGACTCAGTACCAGAGTTCAACGCCGCGGCAGCTTGACTACTTCCTCGACCAGGACCAGCGCCACGCGTTCCACGGAGACCTGGCGTTCTCGTTCCCGCCCGACTTCGGGTTCGTGCCGATGCGGGACTTCGATGTGTCGGGCGTGTTCAATTACGGTTCGGGTTTGCCGTACACGCCGACCGACCAGAAGGGCAACCAGATCGGCCTGTCCAACTCGGGGCGGCTACCGGGCTCGTACACCCTCGACAGCCGCCTGAGCAAGGACTTCACCATCGCCGGCTTGTCGCTCTCGATCAACTGCGACATCACGAACGTGCTGAACTCGGAAATCATCACCGACGTGTTTGACGCGACCGGCAAGCCCGACTACACCGGCCGCGTGATAACGCCCGATCAGTTCAAACAGCCTTCGGATGCCAACTACGTACGCTTCGGTGATGCCGCCTACCATCCAGCGCGCGACTACGACCACGACGGTTACCTGTCCTACATGGAGATGTACGCGTCTTACCTGCGGGCCTACACCGACGCCAACAACTATCCGACCTACTACGGACCGCCGCGCAAGATCAAGGTCGGCCTCAGCCTGTCGTTTTAAGGAGCAACCATGAAATCATCAAACACCAATCGCAAGTCGCAGACCGCCGGGCTGCTCCTCGTGCTGCTGGCGATGGCGGCGACCGGCCTGGTCTGGGCGCGCAGCGCCACGCCCCCGCCGTCCGGCCAGCGCCTCTACGACAAGGAGTGGCTGAACATCAATAAGTGGAAGTGCCCGTTCTACAACGACGGGCGGTACGGCTACGACAACTCCGTTGGCAACGGCGTGGCCGGCGGCGCCTGGCCCCAGCCGCTCCACAACTGCTACATCTTCGGCGCCGGGCTCTGGTTCGGCTCGCTCAAGGCGCGGGCCGGCGACCCGACCAAGATGGATACGCTCGTCACCTTCGGCTACAACCCGAACTCCGGCGGCACCGAGATGTCGCCGGTTACAGTCGAGCACGTTGAGGACGGCTCGGGCAGCCCTGATGACCGGATTTTCGTCTACCCGACCGACTGGCCGCCCGCGCCCCGCGACCGCTGGGTGACCGCGCCGGAACTCGACAGTCTGGTGCCCAAGGAGAACTTCTCCCTGATGGACATGTGGTGCGCGTACTCGGACGTCATGCCCGAGAACCACATCTCGCCAGGCAAGCCGCAGTTCATCAACGTCTACCAGACGGTCTACGCATGGAACTACCCGTCGAACCAGGACATCTTCTTCATCATTTACCACGTCCGCAACGCGGGCACCGATACGCTGAAGAACTGCATCATGGGCGCGGTGTGCGACCCAGACGTCGGCAACGAGACCGGCACCAACGCCGACGACATGGTCGGTCTGCTGCTCAATAAATACGTGCCGGGAGCGGACACGGTGAGGAACGTCGGCTACGTCGGCGATGGGAACAACCAGGAAAACCCGAGCTCGGTCTGGGAGGAAGGTACCCCGGGCGTATTTGCCTACAAGTTCCTCGAGAGCCCGCGCGACACCAGCGGCCCCACCGGCAAACCCCTGGGCATGACCGCATTCAAGAAGTTCACGATTGACATCGACCCGGTGACTGACGCGGCCCAGTACCTGACGATGGCCGGGTTCGACTACCGGACCGGCGTCTACAACCCGTACGACTCGATTGACCTAACCGGGGGCGACAAGCGGTTCGTCCAGTGCTCAGGCCCGTTCACGCTGGCCCCGGGCCAGATGGAAAGGCTGGTCATCGCCTGCATCGGCGCGCCGTTCGGCGGGCCGGGTCAGGCATGGGCGAGTCGGACGATTGACTCGCTCGTCCACCTGGCCAAGATTGCCAACCAGGCACAGTTCATCTACGACCAGGGCTGGCTTCTGCCCGGGCCGCCGCTGTCGCCGAACCTCACGCTGGTGCCGGGTGACAACCAGGTCCGGATTGTCTGGGACAACCTGCCGGAAGTGACGGCGGACCCGTACTGGCTCAAGGTCGCGAGCGACACGACCAAGCCGGGCTGGGACCCGATGTACAAGGGCTACGACTTCCAGGGCTACGTCGTCTACAAGTCGACAAACGGCAGCGACTGGGGGATTCTCGCTCAGTGCGACTTGGCCGACTCCGTCACGTTCACCTACTACCCGGGCGGGGACTCAGCCAGTGTGCCGGAGAGCCTCTGGATAAAGGCGACCGATTCCGGTCTCTTCTACAACTTGTGCGACAGCAACGTGACCAACGGCTTTACCTACTACTACTGCGTCACGGCCTACGACTGGAACTTCCAGACAACCGTGTGGGATTCACTGCACCGGACCCCGCTTGAATGGGACACGCTCATCCTGCGCTCCGGCCTGGTGTCCAACTTCTCGACCGTGCCTCGCTGGGATGCGGCCAACTATGTCATGCCGACGACTAACGTTATCACTGCGGTCGGCGACACGACCCAGCCGGGCATGAAGTGGATGGCCGACGTCGTAGTGCCGGCGCAGGTGACGGCCGACATGTACGAACTGCGGTTCCTCGAGCCGGGCTTCGGCGGCGGCGCGACCAGGTCGGTCTATCGGTACGTCCTGACCGACCTGCGCAACGACAGCGTGGTCATTGAGACGACATCGTTCAGCTACACTGTAGGCAACAGGCTCACCCGCGCGCTGCCGGTATTCAACGGCCTGGCGCTGAGCTGCAGCCTGCATCTCGCCGTACCGACGCAGGCCTTCGATTCGGCGTACGTCATCCACGCGGCTCAATACCCGGCCGAATCGGTGGGGGCCAGACCAGGCACTGCCCCGAATACGGGCTGGGCATTCCGTGGCTCCGACTACAGGATAGTCTGGACCGCGGCGTCCGGCCACATGACCGCGAAAGTGCTCGACGTCACCCACGGCGGCGTCGAAGTACCCACGACGGTTTGGACCGAGAATGTGATGCCGTCGTCGAAGGCCAACGGCTGGTGCTTTGTGAACAAGTCCTTCAAGAGCCCCAGCGACATCTTGACCGGGCAAGCCGCGAACATCTACATCTGCGGCGGCTACATTCGGTTCAAGCCGTCCGGCGACAGCCTGACGACGTTGTTATCAGCAATTACCGACGGCGACACGTGGGAGGTACTGGGCCACAAGGCGGAAGGCACGGCCCCCTTCTATAACGTGTACCACGCCGTATCAACGCCGGGCATGTCGCGGACCGACACTACCTACAAGCTCAACGTCAAGGTCGTGCCCAACCCCTACATCGTCTTCAATTCCTGGGAGAAGACATCGGCGCAACGCAACGTCAAGTTCACCCATCTCCCCAGCGAATGCACGATCCGCATCTTCACCCTGGCCGGCGACCTTGTCAAGGTTATCAAACACAAAGATACGCAGACCCGGCCGCTCGATCAGGGCGGAACCGAAACCTGGGATTTCACCAACGAATCACCGGGCAGTACCGGCACCGCTATCTCAGGCCAGCTCATCGCCTCGGGCGTGTACATCTACCACGTCGAGTCGCCGGTGGGCGAAGCGATCGGCAAACTGGTCTTCATATACTAGGGGAGGCAGCCATGAAACACAGCATCACGTTCATTCTGACCTTGGCGCTCCTGGCGTCCGTGGCGATCGTCTCTCCGGCCCAGGCGGCGTTTTCCAAAGTCGGCACCACCGGAGCCGCATTCCTCAAAATCGGGGTTGGCCGGTCCACCGCGATGGGCGACGCCTTTGTCGCCATTGCCGATGACGCCTCGGCCGCCTACTTCAACCCGGCCGGACTGGCCCGGGTCGGCCGTCAGGTTCAGCTCAACCACGTGGATTGGATTGCCGACGTCAGCCACGAGAACCTCGCCATCGTCCTGCCGATAGTCAACTTCGGCACGATCGCTTTCAACGTCACCGCGCTGACTATGGGCGACATCGAACAGACCACGATTGATAATCCCTACACCAACCAACGCGAAGACGAAGGCACCGGCCTCTTCTTCGGCGCGTCGGACATGGCCTTCGCGGTCAGCTACGCCCGCATCATCACCGACAAGCTCTCTTTCGGCTTCACGGCCAAGGCCATCCAGCAGACTATCTGGGATATGTCCGCCTCGGCGGTTGGCTTCGATGTCGGTCTCTTCTACAACACCGGTTTCAAGTCGCTCCGCATCGGCGCCGCGGTCACCAACTACGGCACCCAGCTCAGCTTCAGCGGGCGGGAGCTTGACTACGGCTTCGGCTGGCCTGACTCCGGCCCGAGCCAGATCCAAGGCTCCTACAGCACCACGCCGGTGGGGCTGCCTACTTCCTTCCGTTTCGGTATCGCCTACGACATCATCGAAGCCCCGGAGCCGACCAAAGGTTCCCGCCTCACCGTGGACATCGACATCACGCACCCCTCGGACATCAACGAGACGGTGAACTGCGGTCTGGAGTACGGGCTGGCCGACGTATTCTTCCTGCGCGGCGGCTACATCCTCAACGCCGACGACTCCTATCAGCAGGAAATCGGCTGGCTTACCGGGCTTTCGGCCGGGCTCGGCGCGCGCGCCAAACCTACGCACGGGCTGACCCTGGGCCTCGACTATACCTTCCGCTACCTCCAGTACCTGAAACCGACACACCGATTGCAGCTCACGGTTGGATTCTAGGCTGACGGTCATACGTAACGCTTCAGGGGCACGGTTCGCCGTGCCCCTGCGGCCTTTGGTGCTGCTGATTCTGTCGGTCCTTTTCCTTCCCGCGGCCGCCGCCCAATGGACCGTCGGCGTGTACATGTGCGCGGACAACGGCATGAGCGACCAGGCGGACATCGACATCGCCGAGATGCAGCAGGTGGGCTCCACGGAGGAAGTCAACGTCGTGGTCCAGGTCGACCGCGCGGCGCGCGACCCCCGGCCCGGCTGCTACCGCTACTTCATCAAGAAAGACGGCGCCGACACCATCGCCGACCTCGGCGAAGTAGACATGGCCGACCCCACAACTCTCGCCGGCTTCGCTGACTTCCTCCGCCGTCACTACCCGGCCACCAACTACGTCCTTATTCTCTGGGACCACGGCGACGGCTGGTACTCTGGCTACAGGGCCAGCGCCATCTTCAGAGACGAGTCGAATGCCCACATGATGGGTGTCGCCGGTGGGGAATTCGCGCAGGCGATGGCCGGCGTGAAACAGTCCCTGGGCAAACGGGCGAGAATCCTCGCCTTCGACGCCTGCCTCATGGGCATGGTTGAAGTCGCGGCCGAAGTCCGCGACGACTGCGACTATGTGCTCGCATCCGAAGCCCTGGTCCCGTGGAACGGCCTGCCCTATGACAAGTTCCTGGACCGGCTGACAAGCCGGCCGACCCGTACTCCAGCCGAGCTGCTCCCCGACGTCTGCCGCGACTACGTAGAGCAGTACCCCAACGAACAGGTTACGCTCTCCGCCCTCGACATGCGCGGGCTCGACCGGGCGATTGGCCTGATGAAGACCACGCTAAGCGACAGTATCGGCGCATCGAACGCGGAGCTGCGCGCCGCCCGTGCCGCGGTCCAGACAATCCCGGGCAACTCTTTCCATGTCGACCTCATTCACTTCTTCGAACTGCTCGCGGGCACTCTCCCCGATTCCCTCCTTGCTTCGTTTCGCTCCGCTGTCATCGCCAGCGAGCACGGCCCCGACCTCGGGCATGTGTCCGGCCTCGCCATCTGGTTCCCTGGCAACTACCTTGCGCTGAAGAACTCCATCGCATCGTACATGACCCTCGGCTTCGCCGGAGAGTCGGGCTGGCCCCAGTTCCTGAACCGTTACTTCGGCACCGATGACGTGAAACCGGGGCAGCCCGCGATTACGAAGGTGCGTCAGGGGAGCCGCAGCGATTCCCGGCTCTGGTGGAACTCCTGCTTCGACCTCGCGCCGGTACGGTACAGCCTCTACGAAGCAACCCGGCCGGAAGTGGTCTTCAACGACTACGGCGACGACCTCTCCAATTGGATTGCCCCCGGGTGGACCACGAGCACGCAGCAGGCCCATTCCGGCTCAACGTCGCTGTTCTCAGGCTTGGTATCGAAGAGCTTCATCGAGAGCGCCGATACGCTGAGACTACCCGGAGGCGGGCTGCTTTCGTTCTATGCCTGGTACAAGACTAAGGAAGACCTAGACCTGGACGCCGCGGGTGTCAGTCGCAACGTCTGCTACGTCGAATGGTCGCCGGTTCGGGGTAAATGGCAGGCGCTCGACTCGCTCTATGGCGACAACCGGTCGTGGCACGAGCGGCGCTACCCGCTGCCCCCAACCCAAGACCTCTTTCTCCGATTCCGCTACATCAGCGACGCGGACACCACGAACGAATGGGGTGTGTTTCTTGACGACATCAAGGTCTACGCGTTTGACACCATGCGCACGGCGGCGGCGGACATTCCCGACACAACTGCCGCGGTGTTCGGAGTGCCGCACGACACCCTTGGCTACTACTACTTCGTGACCGCGACCGACTCGTTCGGCAACGTCTCAATGGCAAGTCAGTTCCACGATGTCGCGGTCAAGACTTGGGCCGAGCCCTACACGCGGCCGGCGCCGTTCGCCGGTGCGTGCAACCTCGTGCTCGACTTCCCGGCCGGGCAGACACCGGAAGTCCTCATCTACACTTTGTCGGGCACGCTGGTCAGACGGTTCGAGGCGAGCGCAGACCGGGTACGCGCCTGGGAGGGGAAGAATCAGGCAGGTCGGGAACTGGCCGATGGTTTGTACTTGGTAGTTGTGCAGGGCCCAAGCTTTAAGAAGCTCGGGAAAATCGCCAAAGTCGCCCGGCCATAGGAGAGTAGTGAATAGTGAATTGAAAATAGTGAAATCCGAATCCGTCTCTCACGGCTCACTATTCACAACTTCCCGTTCGCCTTTCACTATTCGCCATTCTTAATTCACTATTTCGGCAGGATAGGTCCTATTGGACCTATTCCTGCTCCGGCAGCACTTTCCCCGGGTTCAGGATGCCGTCCGGGTCCAGTGCCTGTTTTAGGCGACGCATGACATCGAGTTCGGTGGCACCGAGCGCCCGTTTCATCAGGTGGCGTTTGGCCGAACCGATGCCGTGCTCGGCCGTTATCTGACCGCCCCGCGCCAGCACGAAGTCAACCAGTTCGTCAACTACCGCCGACCGGACGCGCTGCCATTCGGCTTCGTCGGCAATGGTGCGGCAGATATCAACGTGGATGTTGCCGTCGCCGATGTGACCAAAAGGTACAATCGGAACGCCGTACTTGCGCTGCAGCTCAGCGACCAGTTCCACGGTTGCAGGCAGCTCGGACAGCGGCACGACGACGTCCTCGGCTGTGACTTGCGGGTAAATCTGCTTCAGGGTCTTGGCAATCGAGCGGCGGGCGGTCCAGAGTCGCTCCTGGTCGGTAGCATTGTCGGCGACAAGCGGCTCGCGCGCGCCGAGCTGCATTGCGGTCTCACCCAGCAGCACGCACTCGTTCAACACCTGCTGCCGGTCGTTACCTTCGAGCTCGATGAGCACCTGGACCGCGGCATCGGCAAAGGGCAGGCAGGTCCCGAGAACCTGGTTGCATGCGGCAATCCCGCCCTGCTCGATGAACTCGACCACCGCGGGCATGAGCCGGCTGTCGCGGATGACGCGCAGGCAGAGCTCAACGCCCTGGGCGAGGTGGTCGAACGGCACCAGTACGTCAACCTGGTACCGGGGTCTGGGGACGAGCTTGAAGGTGATTTCGGTGATGATGCCGAGCGTGCCTTCGGAGCCGATAAGGAGCTTGTTTAAGTCGTAGCCGGTGACGTTCTTGTGGAGCTTGCCGCCGTAGCGGATAATTGAGCCATCGGCGAGCACCGCCTCGATGCCGCGCACGTAGTCGCCGGTGACGCCGTACTTGTAGGCGCGCGCGCCCCCCGCGTTGGTCGCCACGTTGCCGCCGATTGAGCAGTCGTCGAGTGAGGCCGGGTCAACCGGGTAGTAGAGGCCGGGCTCGGCACACGCCTGCTGCAGATGTACGGTTCGCACGCCGGGCTGGGTGCGGACCATCAGGTTATCCGCGTCGACTTCGAGCACACGGTTCATCAGCTCTGTGGAAATGAGTATGCCGCCCTGGACCGGGACCGATCCGCCTGCAAGGCCGGTGCCGAGTCCGCGCGGCGTGACTGCTACCCGTTCCTCGTGCGCGAGGCGGACCACGCTCGCCGTCTCCTCGGTCGACAAGACCCTGACCAGCGCGTCGGGCAGGTGTGCCGGCTCGGCGCTCTCGTCGTGCCCGTAGTCAACAAGCAGCGCCGGGTCGGTGACTACCCGGTCCGGCGCAGTAAGTTCGCGTAGCCGGTCGAGGACTAACTTGGAGACCGGCTTCGATGTCCGCACTTCGCCATTTCTACTTCGGACTTCGTCCTTTCCCTAGAGGTGCGGTTCGATTTCGGCGGCGAGCGCCGCCTCGGACGCGTAACCGACGTGCCGAGCCACTTCCTTGCCGCCCTTGACCACGATCAGGGTAGGAATTCCCTGGACGTTGTACTTGCCGGGCGTTGCGGGACTCTCGTCGGTATTGACCGCGCAGACTGTGAGTTTGCCTTCGTACCGGCTGGCCAGGCTTTCAACAACCGGCCCGATCATTTTGCACGGGCCGCACCACGGTGCCCCGAAATCCACCAGTACCGGTAGCGCCGACTTCAGTACTTCCGCTTCAAAGGTATTATCGTTGACGTGCTTCACTTCAGCCATTCGTTTATTCCTCCTGCTGTTTCCTGGCGACAAGGCGGACGAGCTGGCGGAGCCAGGGTTTTGCCACCCGGTAACATACCTGATTGCCTTTTCTTTCATATACGACTACACCGGCTGCCCTGAGCACAGCCAGTTGCTGCGACACCGTTGCCTGCGCCGCGCCCAGGCACTCCGTCATATGCTTGACGTTGCACTCCTGGTTGAGCAATCCGGCGACCAACTGCAACCGCATCGGGTGGCCCAGCGCTTTGAACGCCAATGCAAACCGCTGAGCTCCTGCCGCGTCCATGCAGGTTTCCATATATACCTTTGACTTGCCGCGACGGGCCCGGGATTCTTGTTTCACGTCATGACCGTCGGCGGACCGTGATGTCGCCGTTGGTGGTTGAGATGGTGATGCTGGATGCCCCGGAACCGATGCGGCCGCGGACGTGGATCGCGGTCTGCTCCTCGTAAATGACCGTGAAGTCGTTGAAAGTGATGATGCCATTGGTGTTGGACGCGTCGATGACGGCCGAGACGTCGGCGGGCAGCAGCAACGTTACCGTGCCGTTGGTGGTCGCGAGCCCGGCGGTTTCGGTGGGGCCAAGGACGGCGAGGTCGCAGTCAACCGTGCCATTGGTGGTCGTGCCTTGGACCGCGCCGCTGTGGACCTGCACGTTCAGCCTGCCGTTGGTGGTTGATATCTCGGCAGTCCCGGTCGTGCCGGTCAGCTCGACGTCGCCATTGGTCGTCGAGGCGGCAATCGAGCCGCGCGTGCTTGAGACCGTGATGTCACCGTTGGTAGTGGAAAGGTCAAGCGCGGTCGTTTCCTGAACCGAGATGGAGAACTGGCAGCCATACGCCCGGGGGCCGGACGGCATGTCGGCCTTGAGCCTGAGCTCGCCGCCGACAACCGTACCGTTGAACTCGACGTTCTTGATTGCCTTCTCGGCGTCGGCCTTGTCCCGTCCGTAGGCAAACTTCAGGACATCCACCGTGATGGCCGTGTCCGCGACCGCGGTCACGGTGATACCGCCGCTGTTCGTTTCGGCGCTCAGCGCGGTGATACCGGCGGCCGGATAGGAGTACGATTCCGGTACTTCCAGCCGGTACGTATACAGGCAGGCGGCGAGGAGCAGGACTGCAGGCAGGAACCGTCGCAAGGGGTTCTTCATGCATACCTCCTCAGGTCATTGCGTGGTAGTCGCGGCCTGGGCCGCGGGCATCAGCAGCAGGCCGGCAGAGAAAAACGGACCGCCGATGTGCATGTCGGGCGTGCCGCTGACTCCGGCGCCGTTGGCGAGGTGCCAGGTTGGATTGAACGGTGAATAGAGATAGCCCCCGCGCAAGGCGATTCCGAACCGTCCGGCTTTGGTGGTCGCGATAAGCCCCAGCTCCAACGCACCCATGCCGGCGATCTTCATTCCCGAGGCAAGCGATACGTTCTCGGGCGCGCTGCCGAACAGCGTGTCAAACCCGATGCCGCCCGTCTTCCCGCGCAGGCCGAACGACTGAGAGAGGCCGCCGAGCCCGATCAGCGGCACAATGGTCAGGAAGCTGGCCGGCGTCAGTTTCACGCCCAGTTCGCCGAAGATGCCGGTAGCGTCGGTACGAAGCTGGAACGAGTCGTTCTCGACGTCATCCAGAGTCCGAAAGAAGAGTGGGCCGACGAGGAACGAGCCAGTGAGCGAGCGTAACTCAAGGCCCCAGCCGAAGTGGCGGCTACGGGCCTCGGGCATGCCGTGTTCCGCGAACTTCGCATTGAATCCGCTGACCGACGGCTGGTATGCGGCGGCAAAGGGGATGAGCCACGCCTCGGGCGAATCATCCGCCTGAGCCGGAACCGCGGCCAGCACCGCGAAGGACAGGACGATCAAGGTTATTCGCATATTCAAGACTCCTTACGGGCTAGTATAGGGCTGCCGCGTCGAGTGTCAACTGACGGAAGCGGGGGCGAGCACGAGCAGGCCCAGTTGTCCGTTCTGCCAAGGTAACGGCCCGCTGCGGGCGCGGGCCGAATCCGGCCGGACATATCTTGACACGCATCGGGATCCGATTTGGCAAAGCGCCCCCGAAATTCTCCGGGCCGAAGACGGCATCTTCCAGCCCAGTTTCTTATACGTCCCCCGGGAATCGAGCCCCGAAATCCGCTAACTTCCTCATTAGTAATTAGTTATTCGTCATTCTCCAAAGTACCCTATCCCATCCCCTGGACTGTTTCGTGAATTGTCCGGCGGATCGTCGGGAGAGCAATTCCGGAGGCTATTCTCCAGACCATGCGGTGAACGGTCCGGAGCATCATCTCCCCGACTATCCGGCAGACCGTTTAGAACACAATCTCCCGCAGAGTCTGGCGGACAATCTTGACCGCAGTCTGGAGAACCACTCAGCCGACAATTCCGCAGACAGTCCGGAGAATCATCCAGAGGACAATTCGGAGGATAATCTGGAGGACAATCTGCCAGACTATTCTGCAGATTGTCCGGTGATTCGTCTGCCGGACTGTCTGGAGAACTTTCTGGAGCATTGTCGACCCAATGCAGTCTTCAGTTCGCTCTCCGCCGTCCGCGCCATTGCACCTCGATGTTGAATGTGCCAGTAGATCCTTTACGTGTGTGTGGCATCGCCGCTTCCTCCACAAAGCGGAACCGCCCCGAAGGGCGGTTACGTGAGCTGTAGGCCAATCTTCTAGTTGAACAAGACCGACTTGCTCGATACCGTTCTGCCGTCAATGGTCAGGCGGTAGAAGTACGTGCCGTTGGCAACGCGGTGGCCATTCGAGTTGGTGCGGTCCCAGGTCGCGCTCTGGCTGCCCGGCTCAAGCGTGCCGTTCACCAGCGTGCGAACCGGCGAGCCGGTCGCGTCATACACAACCAGGTTTACCATGCCCCGTCGGGCAACCGTGAAGTTGATACGGACGCGGTCGCGCACCAGGGTTGGTGGCACATTGTCGGTCGAAGCGCCGAGTTCGTGCGCTGTTCTTCGACAGCCGCGGGCTGGGGCTGGACCGAGACTGGCGCGCACGCAGTGTCGTTGTCGTAAATCGAGTCCTCGGGCAGACTCGTGAACATCGTTACGTCGTAGTCATTCCCGACGGCTCCAGTCCAACTCTTGGGGAACGTTACGTCCGCAGACTCGGACGGGGCGAGCGGGCCCGGATAGACGACGGTATCGGTGAAGACGTCGGTGCAGGCCGAGTCAAGCGAGTCTATGCGGCAGAACAACGGGATGTTGCTCACGGGATTGGAGCCGAAGTTGCGGATGCGGACCATGGGCGAGGTTGAAGGGGTCGCGCAGCATCGCGACGAGTTCCGGGAAACAGACGCCTGGTTCGCCGCACTGGTGCGTGCCCCGGCGATCCTGGCGGTTTGCATACTCCCGACTGACTTGACTTGCGGCCCGTCCGGACGATGCTTTGGACATGGCGAGACAGATGGTTGCCTACTGCGGCATCAACTGCGCGAAGTGTCCGGCGTATTCGTTCCCACGCCTGGGCGAGAAGCTGCACATGAAGGGGCTCTTCCAGTCCATCCTGAAGAGCCGGATGAAACCGAAGCCTGTGGGCTATGTCATCTGCGATGGGTGCACACTGATTGACGCGCGATGCGTGAAACACTGCCTGACCTGCCCGGTGCGCTGCTGCGCAATGGAGACGGGCGTTGCGAACTGCGCGCTCTGCGACAAGTTCCCGTGCGAGCGCCTGCAGGGTATCTGGAAGATAACCGTATTCAAGGACGCGCAGCCGCGCCTGGAGAAGCTCAATGCGGGGAGGCGGCGTGTTTGAACTACCGGAATGTGTGACGCTGGTCCGGCAGATGAACCGGACTCTGCGCGGCAAGACCGTGCAGCGCGGCCGGCTGGGCAATTCGCCGCACAAGTTCGTGTGGTACAACCGCAAGCCGGCCGAGTTCGAGCGCCTGACCAAGGGGAAGACCGTCGGCACCGCCACAGCCAGGGGACGATGGATGTTTGTCTCGCTGGAGCCCGGCTACGTGTTCGTGGTCGGCGAGTGCGGAGGCCGGCTGCTGTACCACGAACCCGGCGCCGAACTTCCGGCGAAGTACCACCTGCTGCTTCAGTTCGAGGACGAGTCGGCCCTGTCGGTCACAACCCAGATGTGGGGTGCGATGGAACTCTTTGAGCAAGGTAGAGAGCAGGAACGGAAGTACATCAAGGGGATGCGGCCGACGCCGGTAGACAAGGAGTTCATGTTCGGCTACTTCTCTGGGCTGGTAGACGAACTGACAAAGGGCGAGAAGCGGAGCGTGAAGGGACTGCTTACGCAGGAGCAGTTGGTTCCGGGACTGGGTAACTCGGTCGCGCAGGACATCATGTTCCGGGCCGGCCTGCACCCGCGCCACGCGATTACCGAGCTGTCGCGGGCACAGCGGCGCGGGCTGCACAGCGCCATCGTCAAGACCGTGCGCGACGTCATTGCGAAGGGCGGCCGTTCGGACGAACTTGACCTGTTCGGTGAACCGGGCGGGTACGAGCGGATTCTGTCCGCCAGGACGGCAGGCAAGCCGTGTCCGAAATGCGGCACAAAGATTGAGAAGACGGCCTATCTTGGAGGAGCATGCTACTTCTGCCCGAAGTGCCAGGTGTAGCAAGACGGGAATGACGAAGCTCGAAGTTCGAATACCGATTGAAGTCCGAGTGGGCAATGGCCAAGCGGGAATTCGGGTTTCGGTATTCAATCGTCATTCGTGTTTCGGATTTCGAGCTTTGGCGATTCCGTCGTGACAGACGGAAACTGGAGGTGCCACGATGATTGAGCTGAACGAGAATCTTGTTTCCTGGACAACTGAGTTGAGGCGCTGGTTCCACCAGCACCCAGAGCCCAGCTTCGAGGAGCGCAGGACGCAGGAGAAGGTTATTGAGGTATTGAACGGACTGGGTATCGAGAACCGGCCGGCGGGTGGAACCGGCGTCATCGCGACCATCTGTGGCGAAGGCAAAGGGCCGACCATTGCGCTCCGAACCGATATGGACGCCTTGCGGATTCAGGAGGCCGAGACCGACTTGAACCGCGAGTACCGGTCGCAGAACCCGGGTGTGATGCACGCCTGCGGGCACGACGGGCACATGGCGATGGTGCTCGGCGCAGCCCGCTGGTTGCAGGAGCATCGCGACTCGCTTGCCGGCAATGTCCGGTTCGCTTTCCAACCGGCTGAAGAGGTGCCACCGGGCGGGGCGGGCGCGATGATTGCCGACGGTTGTCTTGACGGCGTAGACGCCATTATTGCGGTTCATGTCTTCGGCAACATGCCGCTTGGCAGGATTGGGTTCCGCCCCGGGCCGTTCATGGCCTCAAGCCGGACGTTTGCCGTGACCATCAAGGGCAAGCCCGGACATCACATGTGCCCGCAGGACAACGTCGACCCGATCGCAATTGCGGCCCGGTTCATCGACACCATCCAGGCCGACATCCGGCAGCGGCTGAACCCGAACGCCCGCTACGTGCTCGGGTTCGGCGAAGTCCATTCGGGCATGCAGCACAACCAGACGCCTGCCGAGGCGCGGGTTGTCGGGACTTTTCGTGCCTATGACGTGCGCGACTCAGAGACAATCGTCTCGGCGATAAAGGCGAACCTCGAAGGTCTGATGCGGGCGTTTGCCAAGCCGGATATTCCCGGCCTGCCCGAGTACGCGCTCGACGCCGAGCCGGCCTATCCGCCGCTGGTCAACAGCCCTGCGTTCACCAGGCGGGCGGCTGAGGTTCTGAAGGCGCACTTCTCCGACGTCGACGATGACATGGAGCCGAACCTCGGGGCAGAGGACTTTGCCTCCTATCTTCAGCAGGTGCCGGGTCTGTTCATGTTCCTCGGCGGCGGCAACCTTGAACGCGGCATCACGGCGATGAACCACTCGGACCGGTTTGACATGGACGAAGATGCCCTGTCCATCGGCGTGAGGGTGCTGCTGACACTCGCCGGGGACTTCCTTCAGAATCCCGGACCCTACCTCGACACATAGCCGTCGCAGCGGTCTCGCGAGAGATGCGGGGCGGCAGCGTGTCTATAGTATTGTGAGCCAGAACGACGACCGGCAACTGGGCGAGCGGGCGCAGGCCGGAGACACGTCTGCGTTTGACGAGCTGGTTCGCCGGCATCATGGTCCGCTCTACTGCTACCTTTACCGAACGTGCCGGAATGGAGCCGACGCAGAGGAGATGACGCAGGAGTCGTTTGTTAAGGCGTGGGAAGGGCTTCGCGGTTTTCGGGGCGCGGCGAGTTTCAGGACGTGGCTGTTCCGGATTGCGACCAATCTCTGTATCAATCGGCTGTCGCGCCGGAAGCCGGTTGACCCGTTGTCTGATGACGTCCCGGCCGCGCGCCGGGATGAGCCGGCGGAGACGTACAGGCAGCGGCAACTCAAGGAGTGCGTCGGCGCCGCGCTCGAGTCGCTGCCCGCTGACCAGCGGTCGGCCCTGGTTCTCTCCATTTACGAGGAATTGAGCGACGAGGAGATTGCCGAGGCAATGGGCCGGAGCCTGGCTTCGGTAAACTCGCTCTTGTACCGGGCACGGATGAGCGTGCGGCAAGCGCTTGCCGGCGCGAGAAGCCGGGGGTTCGTGTGAGTTGCGGCGAGAGGCAATCAACGGATGTGTGTCTATGAGTGTGAAGACTATGAGATGCGATGAAGTCAGGTTGCTGCTAATGAGTCTCGCCGACGGCGCGCTGGTCGGTGCTCGGGCCGAGGCGGTTCGCCAGCACGTGGCCGGGTGCGCGCGATGCAGCGAGGAACTGGCGCAGCTTGCGGCCGATGCCGAGTTGCTGCGCAAGGAGGAGAAGCCGGAGGTTCCTGCTTATCTCGGCACGCGCATCATGGCCGGAATCAGGGGAAGGCAGGCCGGAGCCAGGCCGTGGTTCGGGTTGAGCCGGGCCATGGCACGGGTCGCGGCCGTGGTGCTGGTCGCGGTCGGGGTCTGGCTGGGGACCGCGCTCGCCCGCGGCATGGTCGGTCCGCAGCAGAGCCTGACTGACCGGCTGGCACAGGTCGGCCTCGAACTGCCGAACGGGGAGGATCAATGAAGAACCGATGGCTCTATCTTGTGCTGGTATTATCGCTGGCGGTGAACGCCGGGGCGCTCGGGTTCTACGGAATGGGGAAGTATACCGCTTGGCGTCAGTTCCGGCGTTATAAAGGCCAGTGGTTCAAGCCCGGGACAACGCGGAGCCAGCTCGACCGGATGCTTGCAGACTTGGTGAAGAGCCGGGCGCCGAACTTCGATACGCTGCGCACGGCGACCCGGGAACTTGGCCTGCTGGCTTTGGAACCAAGCCCTGATTCGGCGCTGGTCAACGCGGCGCTGGACCGCATTGCCCGCAGTACGCGAGAGAAGTCCAGGCTGCAGCGCGGGTTCATGCGGGCGTGTCACGGGCTGTACCGTCCTGAGAAACTGGAGTTCTGGCGGGGCCGGATGAGGGTCGAACACGATTCCGTGCTCAGGGCCGAGTCGAGCACAGTTGCAGAACCGCGGGGGCAGAGGTGAAACCGAGGTGGGTCCTCGTTCTGCTTGTTGTCTCGCTTGCCGGGAACGTGGTCGAGCTGGGGGTGTACGCGCGGGCCGAGTGGCGCCGCCACCGGGAGATGCAGAAGTTCTTCAAGCGGGTTCAATCGGGCGCCGTGCAGTGGAACCAGCAAGTACTGGTCAGGGAACTCGAGCCGAAGATGCGAGAACTCAACCGGCGACAGTCCCGCTGGGCGTCGGAACTGAACTGGCAGGACTACCAGCAGCCGCCGGACTCGGCAGTGGACCGGCAGGCGCTGGACAGCGTTGCGAGCTTCACCCGACAGAGGTACGAACTGATGTACGAATCGCGCCGGGCCCTGCCGGCAGTTGAAGATGCCAAGCTGCGCCGGCGGATGGAGAGACGCTGGCGCGAACAGATGGACATCGGCGACTGACGGCCCGAATGAACTTCTTGACAGGCGGGCTGGGGGTCGCTAGATTGTGGCGGGGCACGCTGGAAGCGTAATCGTTATAGGCTCGGTCACTCAGCAAGATTGCAGCCAGACTCGCGACCAGCCGTGACCCCTTTTCTTTTGTGCTTACTTTTGCCGACTCCGTGATACCCTTCCCGAGACAACTCGCCTGATGGTTCACAGCACCGTGTTTGAGGTTGTGACCCAGGGATTCGGCGACGTGATTGACGTCACGGCGCTAGTGGCCGCAGGCGTCGAGCAGTCCGGAATCAGCAACGGCATCGTCTGCATCGCGAACCCGGGTTCGACCGCGGGCATAACGACCGTCGAGTTTGAGCCGGGCGCGGTTGCGGACCTGAAGGAGGCGCTTCAGCGCCTCGCGCCCGAGAAGGCGCGCTATCATCACAACGATACGTGGGACGACGGCAACGGCTTCGCGCATCTGCGCAGCGCACTGGTCGGGGCATCGCAATCATTCCCGGTAAGAGAAGGGGCAATTGCGCTCGGGACCTGGCAGCAGATAGTCCTGCTCGATTTCGACAATCGGCCGCGCCGGCGGAGGCTCGTGGCGACGGTGGTCGGCGAATAGGCCGGGTCTCTTTCTCCTTGACAAATGGCCGGGTCGGGCTTAGGTTTTAGGCATGAGATACCTGCGCCCTGTCCTCTTGATGCTCCTGCTCGCGGCCTGTACCGAGAAGGTCGAGGTAACCATTCAAGCGCCGTCCGACTGGGAGGTGTATGGAGTGGATACGATTTGGGTGACGTGTCACCCTGCCCGTAACGTCAACTATGTGGAACTGCTGATTGACAGCGTGGTTGCGGGCGTGGACACGTTTCCAGACCCGACCTATTACACCTTCCAGTGGGATGTAAGGCAGTTGCCCGAGGGCAGCGTACATCCGGTGCAGGCGAGGGCTACCTCCGGCAGCCGCGAATACCTGTCGCCGGAACTGCTCGCCACGGTCGGATTTCGGTCCCGGCTGATCGTGGACGCACGTGATGAGACCCTCTCTGTCTATCTCCCTAATGGCGAACTGGATGCCACATTAGTTCCCTTAGAGCACGTCTTGCCTTCATATCCCAGGTTCAGGCCCGGTTGTGGTTCAGTCGTGTTCATCGCGGACCACAAGCTCTACGAGACTGCGGTGCAGTACGGCCAGGCAAAGCTACTCGCCTCGGTCGATAACGGTATCTATAGCTGCGATGCGTCGCCGGTTTCGGACCTGGTTGCCTTCGAGGCGTACCCGGCCGGAACCGGGCACCTGTTCACCCAGGACAGCTCCGGCCACCGGGTTCAACTCACGCACGACAGCGACTTCGTGCTCATCGACTCGAGCCGGTTTACGTGCGTCGCGAATTCGAGCCCGGTCTTCTCGCCGGACGGGACCAGGCTGGCCTACTACCGTAAGAGCCGGTGCCTGGTGCCGGGCGACCCGCATGAAAACGAGACTCGGGAAGACGTATTCATGATGAACAGCAACGGCAGCAATCCGGTGAACCTGACTGCGGGCGTGAACGACGCCTACTTCTCGGGTTTCACCTGGACGTTCGACGGCAAGTGGGTCTTGTTTCGAGTGGGGACAGCGCAGACGGCGGACTCCGTGCTCGCGGCAAACATGGGCGGCCGGAAAGTCACCGCCCTGGCAGTGGTACCGGTGGCGATGGCCTGTTCGCCGACCGATTCGACGCTCATCTACGTCGGCACTGACCTCGAACAGCGATTGTACTCCGCAAGACTCGTATGGACGGACGATACACTTTACGTCGGCGGGCCGGAAATCTTGTTAGGCGGGGATGAATACGCTCAACGCCGGTATATTGACTGGGCGAACTATTTCAACCAATAAAAAGAGAGTCACGAACAGCCCAGTGTCGCGGCAATGTGTTGACCGAGCCGGTTTATGATACCGAACTGTCGTGCTCTCAAATATATTAGACGCGGAAAGGTCCGACAGGGTTCGGAAGCAATCTCGGCAGAAGCACAGGCTGCGCGAGAATATAGCTAAGTTCATATAATGGGCGAGGTTGCAGACCTGGTCGTAGTCGGCGGCGGGGCCGCGGGTTTGGCTTGCGCCGTCACGGCCGTCAGGCTGGGGCTCGGGGCCGTGATTCTGGAGCGAACCGACCGGTGCGGCAGCAAGCTCGCCGTGACCGGCGGCGGAAAAGGCAATTTCACCCACGCCGAACCGCCACGGGCGATGGCGGAGAAGTTCGACTGCGATGTCCGTCTGACGGTGCCTTTGCTGCGTAAGTTCCCATTCCAGCGTATAGTGGAGTTCTTTTCAGGCCTGGGCATTGAGGCCCGGACCGACGCGGACGGGTGCGTCTGGCCGGTGCGAGCCGACGCCGCCGGAATCAGGGATGCAATGGTGCGGGAGACGGTGGTGCTCGGTGGATTAGTGAAGACCGGCTGCCGGGTCACTGGTCTTGAGCCCGGGTGGCGGATTCGGCTGGCCGACGGCAGCACTGTTGACGCGCGGAACGTCTGTCTTGCTACCGGCGGGGCGAGCTATCCCCGCACCGGCTCGACCGGCGACGGGCTGGCGCTGTGCCGCGGCCTCGGGCTCGCGACGGTTGACTGGTTTCCGGCCCTGGCTTCACTCCGGACGCGGGACGACTTGAGCGGACTGGCCGGCGTCACCCAGCCGAGGGTAGAGATGACGTTGCTCGTGGCAGGCAGTGAGCCCCGAACCGCCACCGGCCACTTCATCTTCGCCCACACGCACGTTTCAGGTTCGAGCGTGCTCAACCTGTGCGGACATGCGGCGCGGGCCCTGGCCGAGCGGAAGCAGGTCGTGCTGCGGGTTGACTGGGTGCCGGGCCGGAGCGCGACGGAACTGGCCGAGGAGTTTGCGGCCGCGAGGGCCGGGCATCCGACACGGCAACTCGGGACGTTCCTTGGCTCCTTCATGGCACGCCGGCTGGCGGCGCGGCTATGCGCGACGGCCGGGATCCCGGCCGACCGGTTGCTTGCCCACCTGAGCCGGACCGAACAGGAGAGCATCATCGGCCAACTCCGGGCGACCGAGTTCCCAATCACAGGCACCGAGGCGATTGAGCGGGCAACGGTGACCGGCGGGGGCGTGGCTCTTGATGAGGTCGACCTGAAGACGATGGCGGCGCGGCGCTTTCCCGGGCTCTACTTCGCGGGCGAGGTACTCGACGTCTGGGCCGAAACCGGCGGGTACAACCTGCACTTTGCCTGGGCGACCGGAATCAGGGCGGCGGAGGCAGTCGCGGCGAGCCGCAAGGGGACATGACCGAAATCCTCCTAGGATTTCGGATCGTGTCCCGGTCTTGGGGACAGCCCTGCGGAGTCGGGTCATGTCCCGCGCACCCTACCTGAGCGCTGCCAGCTTGGTACTGTAGGTATCCTTGCCGTTCAGGGTCAGCTTGGCGATGTAGATGCCGGGAGCCGGCAGCGCGAAGCTGAAGCGGTGTTCGCCCGGGCCCAGCCTGCCTTCGGCTAGCTTCGCTACGACTCGCCCGGCCGGGTCGTAGACCTGCAGCCGAACCGTGCCCGTGCCGGCCAGACCAAAGCCGACCAATCCGCCGCGGCCCACGGTCTGCGTCGCGTGAAACGGTCGTGACAGCACCGCAAACGGCGGCTCCATTACCGCCACGTTGTTGTGCGTCCTGACCATCATCGAGTCCAGCGTCGTGTTGCCGCAGACATCGCTGGCGCGAACGTAAACCCAGTAGGTCGTATCGCCGACCAGGCCGGTATTCCACTCACCGCTCGTATCGGTGGACTCGATGATCGAGTCGCCGTCGGTGTTGGTGACGATGAAGTAGTACTCGCGGTAATCGTAGTCGCCCTGCGACCTGCAGGTATTGTCAGCCTTATACACGACGTTGACGAGCGCGCCGTCGAGCGTGTTCGAGAACTGAACTCCAATCGTCCATGGCACGACGACCAGACCGTCGTGCCGCTTGATGGAGTAATCGATTTCGTAGGGCGCGAGCTTGTCCCATGTTTCGTTGCCGGTGGTCGCGCCGGTTTTGTCGTAGACCTTGGCGACGATGTCAACGTCGCCGACGAGGCTGTCGTATCGAAGGTAGGTGTTTGAATTGTTCCGGCAGAAGGCGAACTTCTGGTTCGTGCGGGCGTTCTCGATGACCGGCGCGAGCCGGTCGGTGTTGGGTTGGATTAACGTCAGCGGGTTCTGGATGAACCACCAAGTCACGTCCGGGAAGCGCATCCAGGTCGCGCCGGTGTCCGAGATGCGGGCGAAATGGCAGTGGTCGAAAGTCGCGTCCATCGGCCACTGTACGAGGTAGCCGATGGAGTCGCCTTCCTGTACTTCGTCGCCGAGGTTGCGGTGCCAGCGTTCCGAGTCAATGTGGGCGTAGAGCCAGCCTTCGGCCCGGCCGGTGAAGTCGGAATTGGTGTCGCAGATGGCGAGCCGGTAATGATACTCGGCCTGAATCGTGCCCCAGGCTTTGACCCAGCCGTGCCGGACCGCAGTGACGCGGCGGCCGTGGACGTCCGGTGTGATGACGTCAATGCCGTTGTGGAAATACGGGCTTTGGCCACCGCTATAGTCCTGGTAGTTGCCCCAGTTGTTACCCAGCGGATGAACAGAGTCGAGCGGCACAAGCGGCCAGTCCGTCGCCAGGGCCGGGGACGTAACGAGCACGGCAGCAAGGAACGCAAACACGTCAATGGTTCTCAAGATAGATTTCCTTTCGCAATATGATGACCTGAAATTGTAGGAGCGTGCTGCGGCGGTGTCAAATCGCAGGGCGGCCCCGGAATCCGATATTCAACCACAAAGACACCAAGAGCACCAAGCGTACAGAGGAATCCCCTTCCGGACCTTCTTCTTGGTGGTGAACTCCTATCTCGGTTCTGGGGGTGGCGTCGGGTTCCTGCGTCATTGACATTGGAGCCGAGGCGGCTATCTTCCTTCTGACAAGACAATGACTACCCAAGAAGCCGACATCCTGGCCAAGCTCAAGGCCAAGCTGCAGAAACGACTGCCATTGAGTCGCCTGGTGCTGTTCGGTTCGCGCGCCCGTGGCGACGCAGACCTGGATTCTGACCTCGACGTTCTGGTTGTCCTGAACACGCCGGTGAGCCGCGAGGTAGAGGACTACGTCAACGATTGCGCATGGGAGGCGGGCCTGGAACACGGCATCGTCGTTGTGCCGGTCACGGTATCGCGCCTCGACTGGGAGGAAGGACTGCTTTCGTCCTCGCTCCTGGCGATTGCGGTAAGGCAGGAAGGCATTACTGTGTGATACCGGAACAAACCGCCGAACTCGTGAGGCTGCGGCTCGAACAAGCTCAGTCTACCTTGAATGATGCCGTGGTGCTGGCTGAAGGAGGCGGCACTCCCAAGAGCATCATTAACCGTGCATACTACGCCATGTTCTACGCGGTCCTGGCGCTCCTGCAAAGTATCGGCAAGGTTGCCGGCAAGCACACCGGTGCTATCGGCCTGTTCGACACCGAGTTCGTACTCAAGGGCGTTTTCTCAAGAGAGCTTTCGCGTGACCTGCACAAGGCGTTCGATTCCCGTCAAGTGTCGGACTATCAGCCCGTTCGACCCACCACATCCGAAGAGGCGAAGGAGTACATTAGCAAAGCCCGGCGGTTCGTTGTGGAGGTCGAAACCTATCTCAAGGCGCATCCTCCAGCCTGAGGCCGAAGACCTTTCGGCCGGTCGCGCACAATGCCGTGTGGCAGGATGCTCTGATTCGCCGCTGCCGTCCGCGCCCGTGTTTCCTTATCATGTGGAGCCGAACCGGGCGGGGCTTCTCACGCCCACCAGACACGGATGAATCCCAAGCTGAGATTTCCTGAATGACCAGCAACCCGAAGTCGCAGTCGCTTCCGGCACTTCCGGCCCGCGGTTACGCTGCGCTGGTCGAAGGCATCACCGGCCTGCTGGACGAAGCCCGTCGCACAATCCGCCCGCGCCGTCAACGCGCTCATGACGGGGACTTACTGAGAAATCGGCCGCCGCGTTGTGGAGTTCGAGCAGCACGGAGAGAAGAGGGCCGCGTACGGCGAGACGGTGTTGAGGCGACTCTCCTCCGACCTTGCCGCACGATATGGAGCGGGGTTCTCCGAGCGCAACGTCGAGCAGATGCGGCTCTTCTACCTGCTCTGGCCGATTCCGCAGACGCTGTCTGCGAAATCTCGGACGACCCTCCAGACGGTGACCGGCAAGACCGACACTCTATCGCCGCTGCGCAGCGTTGCCGCCCGCTTTCCGCTTACTCGGAACCGGCCACCCGCGACTCGTGACCCGCAACTTGCGGATTCCTTCCGCCACTGCCATCTGCAAACTGGGAACTGGTCACTCGCGCACTCCGTGCGCGTCTTGACTTCGCCCGGATTTGGAGGCACAATGCCGTGTGGCAGGATGCTCTGATTCGCCGCTGCCGCCCGCGCCCATGTTTCCTTATCATGTGGAGCCGAACCGGGCGCGGCTTCTCACGCCCACCAGACACGGATGAATCCCAAGCTCAGATTTCCTGAATGACCAGCAACCCGAAGTCGCAGTCGCTTCCGGCACTTCCGGCCCGCGGTTACGCTGCGCTGGTCGAAGGCATCACCGGCCTGCTGGACGAAGCCCGTCGCACATCCGCCCGCGCCGTCAACGCGCTCATGACGGGGACTTACTGAGAAATCGGCCGCCGCGTTGTGGAGTTCGAGCAGCACGGAGAGAAGAGGGCCGCGTACGGCGAGACGGTGTTGAGGCGACTCTCC
>Ga0265595_1000177_pt1 | contig 62406 bp, 33 predicted proteins | sample saktaG_15_FD_190148 | JGI IMG/M metagenome (GOLD analysis project Ga0265595, IMG submission 190148) | Saline water microbial communities from Sakinaw Lake, British Columbia, Canada - sak_2013_06_06_50m | ecosystem: Environmental > Aquatic > Non-marine Saline and Alkaline > Saline ... | reverse complement strand
AGAAATACCCATGGCCTGCATCTCAATTAGATGAGAAGGATATGGAAAGACTCTATCTGGCAAGAAAGAATACTGGCAAGCCAATGACAATGTTAATTAAGGAGGCGGTCAATAAAACGTACAATAAAAAAGAAGAGTTATAGGACTCTTCTTTTTAGCTTAATAATTGCAGTTATTATGTATTAACGTCCAACAATGATTCAACTTCTGCGATTAATATTGAAGGAAGTATATTTAATGATTTAGATAGTTTAAATATTGTATCGAGCGTCGGGCGTCTTTTCCCTCGTTCGAGTAAACTAATAAATGTACGGTCAAGATTGCAGCCAAAGGCGAGTTTTTCTTGCGAAATCCCCGCTTTAATTCGGTTATTCCTTAGTACAATTCCAAATGTATGTCTGATTTCCATAGTAACAAAATCCTTGACTAATCGTACGAAGAATGTTACTATTTGTCTACGGACTATAGTCTAAATATGACAAAGAAAAGAATAATAATGACAATTTGTAAATGTTATGGTTAACCATAACGTTTGGCGAACGGTTGCACTCTGTGATGAATTTAAGTTTTGTGGTTTTATTGAAGATAAAGGGGCATCAAAGCAGAATTGCTCTGAAATCTGCTATCAAATTTGTCCCATTCTTTGAGCATGAAAATAATTTATAAAAAACCAACGTTATAATTATTAATTGGAGAAGTTATGAAAAAGAGTATCATTTTAATTCTACTATTCATTGCTTTGACTCAATATTCATATCCAGAAGATGAAATTGGATCTGAGGTACTTGCCATCCCATCTTTTACAAATCGGACAGGATCTGATGAATATGGATGGTTAAGTGAGGCGCTTGCAGATATGTTGACGACTGATATTACATCGTCTAAGAAAATTATGGTTGTAAATAGAGTGGAAATGAAAAAAATCCTCGATGAACAACAGTTAGCACTAAATGGATTAGTTCAGAACAGTGAAATTCAAATTGGACAAATGGTTGGTGCCAACCTAATATTAAGTGGTTCTTATACTATTTTAAATAGTTTAATTAGGATTGATGTACAAATCATTAATGCGGGAGAAGGTACCGCTGTGGGAGCGACCTCCGTAATGGGTGATATTCAGAATTATTTTGTTCTCCAGAAGAAATTATCTATAAAAACGTTTGAGGCATTAAATATTTCTTTGAGTGAGGAAGAGCAAATAACATTATTTCAAGTTGATTCAAAAAATTCAAAGGCGATAGAAAACAATTACAAAGGTATTTTAGCATTAGAAAAGAAAGACCTAAAAATTGCTGAAGACTACTTTTCGCAAGCGGTACAGATTGATCCTTATTATAAAGGGGCAAAGGATAATTTAAATGCTTTGAAAGTTGATGTAAAAGGTAATTATCTTTTTAGTTCTGCATCAGCAATTTTAGATAAAAAAGAAAAACAAAAACAGTCACTTGAGTATCTGACAAATGATTTTATTAAGAGTTACTATCTATTTAAACTTGACCCAAAAAAAGCTCCACGCATTGAGACTAATTCCAATCAAAAAGAAAAGATAAAGGTTTTTATTCCATTACAAGTTGATATAGATAATAACAGCATAAAAAACTACATTGAACAGTTAAAACTTATTTCAGAAGGTGAGTTAAGATTAATTTATAAGGCTTCTAGAATATATAGCGAACCGCAAACCGTTTGTCTATTTAAAGAAAATAGCGATTTCTATATAAAAAAATACCTGCAAAATTGTCTTGTTGGGTTGACATTTTGTGGTTTTAAGATAGATAAATATGTCCAGATTAAGAGTGAAAATCAGATACTCTACCAGCATCATATTATTATTGCAAGAGAATCTGGTGGTGATTGGTACAATCCCGACTTGTTTTGTGGAATTTGTGAACATCGTGACGATTATCGCGGAATATGGATATGGAAAGAGAAATTTTGGTTTCGTAAAGGTCAAGAGATTGAGATTCCATTTTCGATTCGATTAGAGGATCTAGAGAAAATTACATCAGTTGAAATTTCTGATACAATGAAATATTAAACACTCATTCAACAAAAATGGCTCTCATCCTGTAGGGACTTCATATCTTCAAGGACACAGATAAATTCTTGAAACTTATTGAATCAAAGAGTTGGTCTGTAAATGCATATATCCACTTTAGTAATAATTGGCAGTTAAAATATGGTAGGGTTAATATGAAACAGATTACTGTTTAATTAATCTCAACCGATATATTGTTGATTTTGATAAATATTATCTGGATAGAATATAATTTTATTATCGGGGAGTCATAAAATGAAACGCAGCACTTCGAACCAATTTAACAAGTTCACATTTGCTTTGTTACAAATCATCGGTAAGTGGACAGAAGGAGAGAAAGAGATAACAGTTCATACGAAAATAAAGGAACTATATGATGATAACTTTGATGATTTTATATGGATGTTATGTTTGATTGAAATTGAATTTCTGTATGGAATTGAGATACCAGATGAATTTATAGAAAATAAAAATATGTCCATTCTTGAGTTTTCTTTAAAACTGAACATGCTATCGATTATTACGGACGATTACATTGAGTTTTATAGTACCAAAACTGACTTTCTAAGAGATCGTATTTTGACATACATGGCGGAATTTGATATTGAAGACGGAGATTGCTTGGGACTCGGATTAGTGGATATTTGGGTGAATTATATAAAAGAGAGGGATTGAATCCCCACTTTAATCCTTAAAATAGTTGGAGTGGAATTACTACCTTTATATACATACGAAATCTAATGGTAAAGCAGCTAATGATTGTTGGCTTAAGAGCAATTGTCCTGAGTAAAGGAAATAATTTTGTTTCTGGTTAATCTTGGAAGCAAGGAGTTATAACTAAAAATAGGGGGATTTCAAACCCTCTATTTTTTAACTATTTCAATTGAAATAAGATTGATTCTCCGCATTTCTGCAATTATGCGTGGGCGATGATTTCACTCTTAAAGAGGTGATAAGTCCACGCAAATTGTACGAAATAGATAAAATTTTGAATCAAACAATGGATCTGAAGACGGCACAAATAGTTAAAGAAATGCAGGTCTGCCTTACTGTTTTTTAAATGTACAAGGTGTATATTCCGTATACATCGTATACGCGACACTTCTGACTACCTATGACGGGAAATGAGTACCTAAAACTGTATTTTGAGAAATGGAATATTGGGACTTGGTATTTTGATTTCTCGTCGAGAAACTTTTAAGTACCCCGAGCAGGACTCGAACCTGCAACCCTCTGCTTAGAAGTAATAGGGTTTGTCGTCAATAAATGAAAATTCGTATACGTCGTATGCCCAAATTAATTCTTGAGGTAAACCTTCAAAACATTAGACAATATCACATATGCACTGTAGTTCTGTACCGGTGGATTAGGATAGGAGTTTAGGTTTGGCAAAACAGGTTTGACTTTATCAAAATGATAAATGGTTTTTATTAATTTAATAAACTTTCCGATTATCAATCCGAATACATTATTGATTTTAAGGATAGGAAAAGGCGCAATTGTTAAATAAAAAATCTGTATCCCTCGATAAATTGGATACGCGATAGAATTTTTTATAATTATCAATCAATAATTATAAATTTGGCACAACTTATGCGAGTTATTTCAGTTTGTGATATGCAGCAATTAATTTAAAATTTAGCAAGATTAATAGTAACAGGAGACCTGCGTGAATAATTCCGGTAAATTGTCAGTAAAAGAAAAAATCGGCTACGGACTGGGTGATACAGCATCGAACTTGTACTTCCAGATGTATATTAATTTTTTGCTTTTCTTTTATACAGACATCTTTGGAATTCCGGCAGCAGCGGCGGGAACGCTATTTATGATTTCAAGGTTTTGGGATGCCATTAATGACCCGATGATGGGTGTCATTGCCGACCGGACCAATACGAAGTGGGGCAAATTCCGCCCGTATTTACTCTGGATGATGCTTCCGATGGCCGTCATCGGAGTCCTGATGTTCACAACGCCGAATCTTAGCATCACTGGAAAAATCGTTTACGCATACATTACATACATCCTCATGATGATGACCTATACGGCTATAAATATTCCATATTCAGCCTTGATGGGTGTACTCTCACCGTACAGCACGGAGCGGACAAGCGCCTCGACCTACCGGTTTGTTCTGGCCTTTGCCGGAGCGTTTATAATTCAGGGTGCGACGCTCCCCATGGTGAAATTTTTCGGCGGCGACAATCAGTCGGTAGGATTTCCGATTACAATGGGCGTTTACGGAATTCTGGCGATGATTCTTTTCTATATCACCTTTGCATCAACGAAGGAAAGGGTTCAACCACCGATCTCCCAAAAGACCTCTCTGAAAAATGATCTGAAAGACCTGCTGAGCAATCGTCCATGGATGATTTTGCTAGTCATGGGAATGTTCACTTTGGGCTATGTCATCATCCGTATGGGTGCAATCATGTATTATTTCAAGTACTATATTGGGAATGAATTCCTGGCTTCGGTATTCATGGTCTCCGGTACCGTTGCGGTTATCGCCGGTGTTGCCTGTACCGCTTTTCTATCGAAAAAACTGGGCAAGAAAAAATTATACTTGATTGTAATGGGTCTGTCAAGCATTTTAACCATAATATTCTACTATGTGCCCAAAGATCAGATTGGACTGATTTTCGCAGTGCATATTATCATTTCCTTTGTAATGGCCCCACAGGCACCGCTGATCTGGGCGATGTACGCGGACACCGCTGATTATTCTCAATGGAAAAATGGGCGGCGGGCCACGGGACTCGTATTTTCAGCGGCCACTTTTTCACAGAAATTTGGGATGGCTCTCGGCGGAGGACTGGCCGGCTGGATGCTGTCGATTTTCAAGTTTGAACCCAATGTAGTACAAAATGCGGAGACGATTACCGGAATACGGCTGATGATGAGTTATATTCCAGCGGCCGCTACTATAATAGCAACAATTGCGGCCCTATTTTATCCGCTGGATGACAATACCATGGCGAAAATTGAAAAGGAACTTGAAGCGCGAAATTCTGATTAGAGAACCACTGAGGTATTGTTGAATAAAGTAGCCTTTTTGTCAATTGTTTTTTTACTAAATATAGGATTTGGTATGTCCGGTCAATTCCCCGAAATTGAAAATAAAATCACTCAACTGCTGAATAAAATGACGCTGGAAGAAAAGATTGGCCAGATGACCCAGCGCCACGGTTTTCAGGGCAACGAAGCGATGTTCCGGTCCGGCAAAATTGGTTCTATCCTCAATGAAGTTGATCCTGAAAATATCCGCAAAGCCCAAAAACTGGCCGTTGAAAAATCGCCAAATGGTATTCCCCTTTTGGTCGGCCGCGATGTAATTCACGGCTTCCGTACAATATTTCCGATTCCTCTGGGATTGGCCGCTACCTGGAATCCCGACGGTGTCATGGCCGGCGTCCGGATTTCAGCCCAAGAAGCCGCAGTTGTGGGTGTTAACTGGACCTTCGCGCCGATGATGGACATTGCCAGGGATTCCCGCTGGGGGCGAATTTCCGAAAGTTTCGGCGAAGATCCGTATCTCACCAGCGCAATGTCTGTGGCAATGGTCAAAGGTTTTCAAACCGATGACCTTTCCCGGCCGGACGCTATTGCCGCCTGTGCCAAACATTTTGCAGGCTACGGTGCAGGTGAGGGCGGCCGCGATTACAACACTGCCTGGATTCCGGAGCAGCAGCTGCGGGAAGTGTACCTGAAACCTTTCAGGGCCAGTGTCGCCGCTGGGGTTTCTTCCGTTATGCCGGCCTTTAATGACCTCAACGGTGTTCCCTGTACGGCCAACGAGTTTACTCTCCGGCAAATTTTGCGTGACGAATGGAACTTCGACGGCTTCGTCATCAGTGATTGGGCCGCTATTTCCGAAATGATCGTGCACGGATACTGTAGTGATGGAGAAGATGCAGCCGAAAAGTCCGCCAACGCCGGTATTGATATGGAAATGGCTTCGTCGAATTACGAACAGTTCCTGGCCGGTTTGATAAAATCTGACAAAGTCAAAATAGAGACCATTGACAATGCCGTCCGCAATATTCTGCGCATAAAATTCCAGCTAGGGTTGTTTGAAAATCCGTATGCTGATCCGGCGAAATTACCACCTTTGGTCAATGACGATTATCTGGCCACTGCCAAACAAATCACAACCCAAAGCATCGTCCTGTTGAAAAACCGGGATAATCTTTTGCCATTATCCCAAAATATAAAAAATCTAGCAGTTATCGGCCCAATGGCTGACGATCCATTCGAACAACTGGGTACCTGGACTTTTGACAAGCAGATTGAAGATACTCAAACGCCGTTGCAGACGCTCACAAGGGAATATGGTAATAAAATCAGTATTCATTATTGCAAAGGTCTGGAGATTTCCCGCGACAAAGACCACAAATATTTTGCTGAAGCTGTTGAAACCGCCCAAAAATCTGATGTGGTGCTAATGTTTATGGGCGAGGAAGCCATCATCACAGGCGAAGCCCACTGCCGCGCCAATATTGATCTGCCCGGCGCCCAGGAAGCGCTGATCAGGGAGGTGATTCAAACTGGCAAGCCTATCGTCCTAGTGCTCATGGCCGGACGCGCGATTACTCTTGGTAATATTCTAGATGATGTTGACGCGGTACTTTTTACATTTCATCCCGGTACCATGGGCGGTCCGGCGCTGGCGGACCTGATTTTCGGAATTGCATCACCGTCAGGGAAATTGCCAATAACTTTTCCGAAAGTGGTGGGACAGATTCCGCTCTATTACAATCATAAAAATACGGGCCGTCCGCCGCGGGCTGACAGTTTTGTACAGATGGACGATATTCCGGTACGGGCCTGGCAAACTTCGCTTGGCAATGAATCCCATTACATCGACGCCGGCTACAAACCGCAATTTCCTTTTGGTTTCGGACTTTCCTATACGACATTTGAATATTCCGACGTGAAAATATCCAAAAGTACTGTGAAAATGGGTGACTCGTTTACGGTTTCCGCCAAAATCACCAATACTGGAAAAATGGAAGCCGATGAAATTGTACAACTTTACATTCGTGACGTTGTTGCCAGCATCACACCGCCGGTGAAAGAGCTGAAAGGTTTTGAGCGCATTACACTGGAACCCGGTAAATCCAAAGTTGTGGAATTTGTGCTGTCCACTGTTGATTTGGCCTTTTTCAATCAGCAAATGCAGGAGGTAACCGAGCCGGGAAAATTTCAATTCTGGATTGTGCCGGATTCCGACAGCGGCAAGCCTGTTGAATTTGAGGTTGTGGATTAAAAATCTGCAAATTTATACTATTAAAAGGTACAGATATGCATAAAATCACATTGATTTTAATTGCGTTTTTACTGTTTGAGACAGCCTGCAATTCGGGAAAAATTCAAAAAGTTGAAGTCCGGCAAACCGACAGCGGTTATCAATTGCTGCGAGATGATAAACCCTATTTTATCAAAGGTGCCGGCATTGAAGATCATTATGCCGAACTGGCAGACGCCGGAGGCAATTCCATCCGCACCTGGGGCATCGATCAATGGGAAGAAGCCTTTGCCATGGCGGAAAAATACAATTTTACTGTTTGCGCAGGACTCTGGCTGGAACAGGAGCGGCAGGGCTTTAACTACAGTGATGCTGACGCCGTGGCAAAGCAGTTTGAGGAATTCAAAAACGCTATTATCAAATACAAGGATCATCCGAATCTCCTGCTGTGGAATGTCGGTAACGAACTGGATTTGAATTATACAAATCCAACGGTTTGGGACGCGGTCCAGCAACTTGCTGCTTATATTCACAATGTTGACGGCAATCATCCTGTTACCACCACCACTGCCTTTATCGAAAAAGACGAAGTGGATTACGTCAAGGAACGGTGCCCGGACATTGATATTCTCTGCATCAATGCATACGGCGGACTGCCGGCGTTGTCGCAATTTCTGAAGAATTTTGGCTGGGGGAAGCCCTATTTTTTGGGCGAATGGGGCACATTTGGCCATTGGGAAGTTCCCAAAACCGAATGGGGTGAACCAGTCGAATTCACCAGTAAAGAAAAAGCAGACTTGTATCAGCAAGAATATAACGATAACATTTTCTCAGATCCCAATTGCCTTGGTGGTTATGTGTTTTTCTGGGGCGCAAAGCAGGAGCGTACGCCAACCTGGTACGGAATGTTTTTGCAAGATGGCGCCAAAACTCAGGCCATTGATGTAATGCATCATCTTTGGAAAGGCAACTGGCCAAGCGACAGGGCGCCGGTTCTGGATTCTCTGCGTCTTAATGGAAAGAACGCCTACCAAAGCGTTACAATCCGACCGGATACACAGCATAAAGCCGAAGTATGGGTGACCGATCCGGAAGACCGGCCACTGATGATTCAGTGGGAAATACTGCATGAAACCACAGACAAGCGTACCGGCGGCGACGAGGAAAACAAACCGCCAGTAGCGAACTGTACAATCATAAAGAAAACAGATAATTCGTTGATTTTCAGTTCACCGTCACAAACCGGCGCCTATCGTCTGTTTATTTATGTTTATGATGATAATGGTAATGCGGCCCATGCCAACATTCCGTTTTTTGTGAAATAGAGGATAATTTTTAAACTACCAAGACACAGAGAAGCACAGAGATAATGAACAAAGTTTTTTCAAAAGGAATTTCATGGTCAGAGTATTTTTAGGCAATAATGAGTTAAAAACGAACGAAAAAAAAGTTGGCGGCGAAATTGTCAATATAGATGGCGAGCAACATTATAAAATTTCCAATTACGATGCCATGCCGCCTTTTTTCATGAGTATTGTCAGTGAGTCCGACCTCTGGATGTATATTTCAAGTAACGGCGCGCTCACTGCCGGCAGATGCGATGCTGACAACGCCCTGTTTCCCTATTATACTGATGACAGAATCCACGATTCTCAGGACATTACCGGCAGCAAGACCATTTTCATTATTACTAAAAATAACAAAAAATATCTGTGGGAACCCTTTTCCGCAAAATACCGCAATATTTATAACTGCCGGTTTAATCTCTATAAAAATCTCCTTGGCAACAAACTGGTTTTCGAAGAGATAAACAATGACCTCGAAGTCACGTTTCAATATTCCTGGCTTAACGCCGATGAGTTTGGTTTTGTTAAAAAATCTACTGTGAAAAATATTGGAAGACAAACCGTTTACATCGAAATTCTCGATGGTGTTCAAAACATACTGCCGTCCGGAATCGACCGTAAATTCCAGCTGGAATACAGCACCCTTGTGGACGGTTATAAAAAGAGCGAGCTGATTCCAAAAGTAAAACTCGGCCTCTACATGCTCAGCTCTGTTCCCGTCGACCGGGCTGAACCCAGCGAATCCCTGACTGCTACCATTGCCTGGTCTGCCGGTCTTGACGACGCGATTGTATTGCTGTCATCAACGCAATTGGAAAAATTCCGCCGGGGCGTGACATTGCAACAGGAGACCGACATCCGGGCCAACCGGGGCGCTTATTTTCTCAATTCCGTTGTCTCGCTGGCACCAACCGTCGCTAAAACCTGGCACATTATCATTGATCTGAACAAGGACCAATCTGAAGTCGCGGCCCTTTGCCGGACAATTCTGGTTTCCAACGATCCTGCAGTTGAGGTGAAAAAAGCAATTGCCAGAAGCACAGAAGCATTGCAATTAAAAATCGCCAAAGCCGATGGCTGCCAGCTGACCAGTGATGCGCTAAATGTATTCCGCCACAGCGCCAACACCATGTTCAATATTATGCGCGGAGGTATATTTGATGATGATTACGTAATTGACAAAAAGGATTTCACCAAATTCATCTTGGCCGCCAATAATAAGACCGCTGAAAAATACGATTCCCTTATCAAAGCAATGCCCGATGAGATCGATTTTCAGGCGCTGCTGACATCCGCTGCCGGAACTAACGCCGTTTTCACACGGCTGCGCCATGAATATCTGCCACTCAGTTTCAGCCGCCGTCATGGTGACCCGAGCCGTCCGTGGAATACATTTTCCATCGATATTAAAGATGACAATGGGCACAAAAAACTGAATTACCAGGGAAATTGGCGCGATATTTTCCAGAACTGGGAAGCACTTGCCCATTCGTTCCCGGAATTTATCGAGAGTATGATCACCAAGTTTGTCAATGCTTCGACTGCCGATGGCTACAATCCCTACAGAGTGGTGCGCGACGGTTTTGACTGGGAAGTACTCGATCACCACGATGCATGGTCCTACATCGGTTACTGGGGCGACCATCAGATCATCTATCTCCAGAAACTGCTGGAAATTTCCTGCAACTATCACCGGGGAAAACTGCAGGCACTGCTTACAAATAAAATCTTCACCTATGCCAATGTTCCCTATAAGATTAAAAGCTATCAGGAAATCTTGCAGGATCCTTGCAATACTGTTGATTTTGACAGTGAATTGAATGCCGTAATAAATGATCGGGTCGCGGAACTGGGCAGCGATGGTAAATTCATGTTCGATTCCAATGATGATATTTATACCGTGAACCTGGCGGAAAAACTGTTGGTTCCCATGCTGGTAAAGTTATCTAATTTTATCCCTGAAGCTGGAATCTGGATGAACACACAGAGGCCCGAATGGAACGATGCTAACAACGCTCTTGTTGGCAACGGTGCTTCAATGGTGACGCTGTACTACCTGCGACGGTATATCAGCTTTGCCATTGATCTCTTCACTGACGCCGGCGATGAAAATTTTGAAATATCCGGAACGGTAGCGCAACTATTCACAGAAATTGAGGGTATTTTTAAAAACAATCTTGGGCTGCTCTTATCCACAATCTCTGACAAGAATCGGAAAGATCTTACAGACCAATTGTCAACGGCTGGAACCAAACATCGCCAAACAATTTACACTGGTGGTTTCAGCGGAAATTTTGAAAACATTAGTGCCAGTCAGTTGGCGGCTTTTCTAATAATTACGTTAAAATACATTGACCATTCCATCGCTGCCAATAAACGCACCGATGATCTCTTTCAAACCTACAATCTCATCACTTTGAAAGAGAATGAAATATCCATCCGCCATCTTTATGAAATGCTTGAAGGCCAGGTCGCAGCACTCAGCAGCGGATACCTTTCAACAAAACAAGCCTTGAACCTGTTGCGGTCGCTAGAAAAGAGCCCGCTTTACCGCAAAGATCAGAACAGTTACATTCTTTATCCAGACAGACAGTTGGCACACTTCACTGAAAAAAACATCATTCCACCACAATTACTGGAAACCTCCTTATTGATCAATAAACTCATTGCGGCAAAGGACCGGGACATCGTCCTGAAAGATGTCAATGGCGATGTGCATTTTCATAAAAGTTTCCGCAATGCGAAATTATTGGACGAAGCTCTGGACAGAAAAAATATCAGCCCGAAAGATAAAACAAAAATTCTGGATATTTATGAAGCAGTTTTCGATCATCAGTCCTTCACCGGTCGCTCAGGAACCTTTTACAAATATGAAGGATTAGGTAGCATCTATTGGCACATGGTTTCGAAACTGTTGCTGTCGGTACAGGAAAATTTCTATATGGCCGTGAATTCCGGCGCCACGGAAACTGAAATCACAGAGATTCGTGATTTTTATTATAAAATCCGGGCAGGCATCGGATTTCATAAAAACCCTGCCGATTATGGCGCATTCCCGACGGACCCCTATTCCCATACACCGGGACACTGTGGCGTTCAGCAACCGGGAATGACCGGCCAGGTAAAGGAAGATGTGATTTCTCGGTTCGGTGAACTGGGCATCGTTGTGAAAAACGGTGAACTTTCCTTTGCCGTTGGCTTGTTGGACAAAAAAGAATTCTTAACCGGAGCTGGAGAATTTCAGTATTATAATCACGCCGGGGAAAAGGCGACACTTTCACTGGAAAAAAATTCTCTGGCCTTTACCATCGCGCAGGTTCCCGTCGTTTATAAACTTACCCGAACTGAAAAAGTCAGAGTGTATGTTAAAAAAGGGTCGGTAAAAACATTCCCCTCTTTGTTCCTTGACAAAGATACATCAGCCCTGGTCTTCAGCCGAAGTGGTGAGGTTATTAGAATTGAGGTAATGATCAAACTATAAACCGTCAGAATGTTCAGATTCCGGCGAGGAGAAGTGAAAGAGGTAGTAAAATGAAACCATTATCCATTCGGGGTGCTATTGTTCTGATACTTATGTTGACCATGGTTAATTGCGGGAAAAACAACACTGAATTGTTTGTTTCACACAATGTCATCAAGAATAATTATCTAGGTGACGAATGGGTGAAATGTATCCAGACTGTGGCAAACAATAATGTTTTTCTCGACAACGGCCAGCTGTTACTTGGGAATATAAAGTATCAGGCTATTTCCTTTTCTGGCTACCGCAAAGACACCCGGGGCAACGGATTGTCGGATATGATCGATTATTGTCCAACCATTGTGGAACTGAAGGAAGACATGCGGATCATGGCAGCGATGGGAGTGAAACTGCTGCGCACGTACGACACGCAACTTTATTATCATGCACCGCGATTGCTGGAAGCCATTCATCAATTAAAAATGGAAGACAAGAATTTTGAAATGTACGTCATGCTGGGTGCCTGGATTCAGTGTACCGGAGCCTATACGGAAAATGTCGATCATAGCGTTGAAGATAATACTACGAATAAAGCGGAAATGGACAAAGCCATAGAATTGGCGGCCCTCTATCCTAATATCGTGAAAATCATTGCTGTAGGCAATGAGGCCATGGTAAAATGGCAGGCCCACTGGGTCAATGCCGATATCATTCTGAAATGGGTCCGCTATGCCAAAGCCGCCAAAGCAACACCGGTCAATGGATATCTGCTGCCTGAACATGTACTGCTGACCTCCTCCGATAATTTCGCAGTCTGGGGCGCAGAAGAAGGTTACCGGAACGAAGATTTGATTCAATTAATCCAGGAAGTTGATTATATCTCCATACACACCTATCCTTTTCATGACTCACACTACAATCCCGATTTCTGGCAAATCGCCAAAGATGATGCTGATAAATCCGATGACGAAAAAGTGACCCAAAGCATGACCGCTGCGTTTCAGTACGCTGTGAATCAGTACAAATTGGTGAAAAGCTATGTTCACGAAATCGGCGATGTTAAACCCATTCATATCGGCGAAACCGGCTGGGCGACCGTGGATGATAAAATTTACACAACTCCAGGTTCCGGTGTCACTGATGAAATAAAATTGAAAATGTATTATGACGCAATGAACCGGTGGTGTTTTGAGAATAATGTATCCTGTTTTTTCTTTGAAGCTTTTGATGAGCCCTGGAAAGGCGGAAAAATGGGCGCCGAATCTCATTTCGGAATATTTGCTGTTGACGGTAAAGCGAAATTTCCGCTTTGGAATCTGGTGGATAAAGGAGTTTTTAAAAACCTGACACGGGGCGGCAATCCCATCATAAAAACCTATAATGGTGACTATGAATTGCTGCATCAGGATATGCTGGTACCGCCGGTTAAAAATGAATGAGGGTTTTTACTGCAATGGATTTAAAAAGCGCAGTGAATTATCATAATAATTCAATAATCGAACAAGGATTTTTAAAAGAATAACAATTTTATGGGAGGATCAATGTCCAGAAAAATATTCATGATGCTGACCGTGATACTGCTGATGAACAGCGTTTTCGCTGGTGATCTTGATTCGCTTATTGAACAGAAAATTAACAAAATCATCAACCAAATGACGCTCAAGGAAAAAGTCGCAATGCTGGGCGGTGATACCACCTCCTTTGACAGTAAGCCGCTGCCGCGGCTGGGTATTCCTGTGTTGCGGATGACCGACGGTCCCAATGGCGTGCGCTGGGGGAAGTCCACCGCCTTTCCCGTCGGTGTCTGCATCGCCGCCACCTGGGACACGTCGCTGATTTATCAACTGGGCCAGGCACTGGGAAGGGAAACCAAGGCTCAGGGCCGCAATGTGCTGCTCGGACCCTGCGTCAATATTCACCGCGATCCCCGGGCGGGCAGAAATTTCGAAAGTTACGGCGAAGATCCCTATCTTGCCGCCAGTACCGCCGTTGCCTTTATCAAGGGCTTGCAGAGCGAAAATGTCATCGCCACCACCAAGCATTTCGCCTGTAACAACCAGGAATTTGAGAGAAGCAGCATGGACTCCCGTGTGGATGAAAGAACGCTTCACGAAATTTATCTGCCTGCTTTCAAAGCCGCTGTTCAGGAAGGTCACACCTGGGCGATCATGTCATCTTACAACCGTCTAAATGGCCAATATGCCAGTTCTAATACTTGGCTGCTGCAAAACCTGCTGAAGGACACCTGGGGCTTCAAAGGCTTTGTCATGTCCGATTGGGGTGCCGTGCACAGCGTAGTCCCCACTATGTACGCTGGTCTGGATATCGAAATGCCTAACGGACGTTATATGAGTGTGGAAAATGTCATACAGGCGATCCACGAAGGCCGAATGAAAATTACCAAAGTGGATGACAAAATCCGCCGCATGCTGCGGGCAATATTTGCCATGGGTCTTTTTGAAAACGAAATTCCCGCTGGTGGAGCGCTGCACTCCGATGAAAATATAAAAGTTGCTTATGATGTCGCGGCTGGCGGAATGGTATTGCTGAAGAATGAGGGAAACTTATTGCCATTTACAAAAGAAAAAATTAAAAGCCTTGCGGTTATCGGTCCCAATGCCGGTATATTGCGTACCGGTGGCGGTGGCAGCTCCCGGGTCGAACCTATTAATCCAACCAGTCCAGACAAAGCACTGACCCAAAAAGCCGGTGGCATCAGCATCACCTATTCACCGGGAATGATCGTGGACAGTGATTTGAAACCCATTCCTGAAGAATATCTGCAGACGCCCTGTGGCAAATCCGGCCTGCTGGGCGAATATTTTAACAATGCCGAATTCAGCGGTGATTCGGTGGAAAAACGCATCGATAAAACTCTGAATTACAACTGGGGCCCAAAAGGTCCGGATCATTTCAAAATCAACTATTTTTCCATTCGCTGGACCGGTAAACTCACGGTTCCGGAAAGCGGCAAATATCTGCTGGGAACCACCAGTGACGATGGTACGCGGCTTTACATCGACGGGGAAATGGTCGTCGATAACTGGGGCGACCATGCCATGGGAACCAGAGTGGCGACGGTGGACTTGAAAAAGGACAAACCGGCAGAAATCCGGATTGATTTTTATGAACACGGCGGCGACGCTGGTGTGATCCTGCAATGGCAGAAAGTTGGAAAGCCGCCCCTTGACGAAGCGGTTAAGCTAGCACAGGAAGCCGACGCGGTTGTGCTTTTCGTAGGCTTTACTGATCGCGATGAGTCCGAAGGTTTTGATCGCAATTCAAACGCTCTTTCAGATGAACAGGTTGCATTGATAAAAAAAATAAAAGCTGCGAATAAAAACCTGGCTGTGGTTTTAAACAGCGGCGCCGGTATTTTGATGAATGACTGGGCGGCTGACGCGCCGGCAATTGTGCAGGCCTGGTATCCGGGCGAAGAAGGTGGCAACGCTATTGCCGATATTCTGCTGGGTAATGTCAATCCCTCAGGTAAACTGGTCACTACCTTTTTTAATAAGGAAACGGATCTTCCTACAATCAATAATTATCCTGGCGAAGATGATGAACTCAATTATGAAGAAGGAATTTTTGTCGGCTACCGTCATTATGACAAAAACAATATCGCACCGCTTTTTCCATTCGGTCACGGACTGAGCTATACGAACTTTGAATACGGTGATTTGAAACTGACCAAAACCGTACATCCAAACGAGGCTGTAACGGTTTCATTAAAAGTGAAAAACACCGGCCCAGTGAATGGCGCGGAAGTGGTTCAGCTCTATCTGGGCGACAATCAGGCCAGTGTAATCCGGCCAGTGAAGGAACTGAAAAGCTATGCCAAGGTCTTCCTGAAAGCAGGCGAGGAAAAAGAAGTCGCGTTAAATCTTTCCCACGATGCAATGAAATTCTGGGATGTCTGCACCGATTCATGGAAAGCGGAACCGGGGAAATTCACGATTTTCGTTGGATCATCTTCCCGAGATATTCGCCTCAGGGGAAATTTTATACTGAAATAAAAGAAGTAACACTATGAAGAATTCTGGTAAAATAATTCTGCGAAAATTTCTCGCTATTTCATTGATCATTGGCTTCACCGCCTGTGCCGGTTCAACTGAATCAGACAATAATGAAAACTTACCCGGCACGGTTGCCGGATTGCACGGGCAATTGGAGGTCAACGGTACCAGGATTATCGATCAAAACGGCGACCCGGTTGTATTGCACGGCATGTCTTTTTTCTGGAGTCAATGGATGGGCAAATATTACAATAAAGACTGCATCAAATGGCTGCGGGATGACTGGAGCTGCAATGTTATCCGGGCGGCGATGGGCATTGAATCCGATGGTTATCTTGAAAATCCCGCTGTGGAAATGGCAAAAATCCGGACCGTTATTGACGCCTGCATAGATCTGGGAATTTATGTTATCATTGATTGGCACGATCATAACGCCCATCTGCATTCGGATGCGGCGAAAAACTTCTTCCGACAAATAGCGACCCTTTACGGCAGCAAACCGAATATCATTTACGAAATTTATAACGAGCCTGAAAAAATATCCTGGCGCGACGATGTTAAACCCTATGCCGAATCTGTAATTGCAGAAATCCGGGCTGTGGACTGCGACAATATCATTATCGTTGGATCACCAACCTGGTCCCAGGATGTGGATGTTGCCACTGCAGATCCTATTAATGATGAAAATGTTGTCTATGCAATGCATTTTTATGCCGCTTCACACAAGCAAGAACTGCGCGATAAGGCCATTACCGCTATGAACAGAGGTTATGCGATTTTTGTCAGCGAATTCGGTGTGTGTGAATATACCGGCGATGGAGACGTCGATTACCTATCCAGTGGGGCCTGGTTAAACTTTATGGACCAGTATAAGATAAGTTGGTGTAAGTGGTCTGTAGCCGACAAGGACGAGGGCGATGCAGTTTTGAAGGATAGGGCAGATGAAAACGGCGGCTGGATTGAGGATAAACTCACAGAATCAGGAAAATTTATCAAATCCGAAATAATCAAAAGAAACAAAGCAGAATTTAGTGCACTGAAATAATGTGAAAATGCATATGCCCATAGCGGAAATTATGTCAAAAAAAACAGGTTTGCGACTTTCTGTTGCAATTATACTTTTAATAACGCATATCTATCCCCAATCTGTCCTAATTAATGAAATAATGTCATCCAACAGCATTACTCTTGCCGACGAGGACGGTGATTTTTCCGACTGGCTGGAATTGTACAATCCCACAGGAGTGACCATCGACCCTGGCGGTTACGGACTCAGCGACGATGCAGACGAGCCGATGAAGTGGACGCTGCCTTCCATTAGCCTGGAACCGCATGGTTTTCTGCTGATTTTTGCATCAGGAAAAGATCGCAAGGAATTCAAGCATACCGTCATTAGCCGTGGCGACATGTGGGAATATAAAATCTGGACAAGCCAGCCCCCAAGCTCATGGACATCTTTCAATTATGATGATTCACAGTGGCTGTCCGGCCCGACCGGTATTGGTTATGGTGATGGTGATGACGCCACCCAGATTCCTACCGGTACAATCTCTGTATATGCCCGAAAAACCTTTGAAATAAATAATCCCAATGACATTATCAACGGAATTTTGACAATGGACTACGATGATGGTTTTGTGGCATATCTCAACGGAACGGAAATCGCCCGGGCCAATCTTGCAGGCAATCCACCGGCCTACAATCAAAATGCCGATCCAGATCATGAAGCCATGCTTTATCGTGGTATACTACCGGAGAATTTCACCATTGAGGATATCGCTACCCTTTTAGTGACCGGTGAAAATATACTGGCAATTGAAATTCATAACGTAAATGCCTATTCATCGGACTTTTCCTTTATTCCCTACTTAACACTGGGAATGTCATCGAAGCCTGAGAATCTTTTCGTTCCCGATGAATTGTTATTTAATCAGGCTACGCTGCATACCAATTTCAAGATTAGTGCCGACGGAGAAGATCTATTATTGACTCATCGGGACGGGATTATTCTTGATCATTTGGTAACAGGTGCCATTCCTGCAGATATTTCCCGTGGGCGTCAGCCGGATGGTGGAGAAGACTGGCTATTATTTGATGAACCGACTCCCGGGAAGACTAATTCGACATCTGGCTTTTCAAACATTTCTCCAACCGTAATTTTCGATCAGTCAGGTGGTTTTTATCCATCGTCTGTCACCGTAGCCTTATCTCTTGAAGATGAGAAATTTCCTGTATATTACACCCTGGATTGCACAGAACCAACGGAAAATTCCGTCCTATATATTGCTCCGCTTTCACTGAGTGAAACAACGGTAATTCGGGCGAAATCCATTAGTCCGAACGCACTGCCTGGTAAAATCTCGACCCGTACTTTTATTATTGGTCAGAGCCATGATCTGCCGGTGGTCGCTCTGGCAACAAATCCGACAAACCTCTGGGATCCGGACAGCGGTATCTATGTTTTTGGAACTGACTATTCACCTGATATTCCCTATTTTGGTGCCAATTTCTGGGAAGACTGGGAAAGGCCGGTGCATGTAGAACTATATGAACCTGACGGCAGTCTGGGTTTTGCGATTGATGCGGGAATCAAAATATTCGGCGGCTGGAGTCGGTCGAAACCCCAAAAATCCTTGGCAATTTATGCCCGTAAAAAATATGGCGCCTCACAGATTGATTACCAGGTGTTTCCAGACCGCATGATTTATACTTTCGAAAATATTGTTTTGCGCAATTCGGCCAATGATTTTGAATTCACCATGCTGCGGGACGGCTTCATGCAGAGTTTGATCGAAGGAACGACTATTGATGATCAGGCCTACCGACCCGCCGTAGTGTACATTAATGGCGAATACTGGGGCATCCATAATATCCGCGAAAAACTGAACGAGCATTATGTTGCTTCTCACTATAATGTTGATCCGGATAATATTGATTTGCTGGAATCCTTTGGAACCGTGAACGACGGCGATGCCGATGAATGGTGGCATTTGTATAATTTTATCAATGAAAATGACCTGAGTCTGACAGAAAATTACGAGTATGTCAAGAACCGGATTGATATGTTGAATTTTATGCAGTATTATATTGCGGAAATCTATTTTGACAATACTGATTGGCCGGGCAATAATATCAAGTATTGGCGCGAAAAATCCAATTCGGGCAAATGGCGTTGGATATTGTTCGATACAGATTTTGGGTTTGGCCTTTATGAAAATGATGACCGCTACAAATTCAATACTTTGGAATTTGCTTTGGAACCCAATGGTCCGGACTGGCCGAATCCGCCGTGGTCAACACTTTTTTTGCGAAAATTGCTGGAAAATGACGGTTTTAAAAATGAGTTCGTCAACTGTTTCTGCGATATGCTGAACACCCGGTTTACGGCCAAAAGGGTCGAGGAAAAACTCAATGAAGCCAAAAATAGAATCGTTAATGAAATGCCCGGCCACATCGCCAAATGGCCGGACATCGGCTCGATGAATAACTGGTACGCTAATCTCAGCAAAATGCAGCTGTTCGGGAGATACCGCAGTATCTATTGTATATCACATCTTTATACAAGTTTTTCTCTGCAGGGCGCGGCAGTTCTGACGCTGAATATTAACCCGGAAAACAGTGGAATTATCCGGCTAAACACCATTGATATTGAGGATACCAGTTGGCGGGGTAATTATTTCAAAGGTATTCCTCTCAAAATAGAAGCCGTTCCTAAACCCGGCTATATGTTTGATAGGTGGGGAGGAGACCTTGAAAGTCCGGACATTGAGCCGGAAGATTTTATTCTATACGGGAACATGACCATAAATTGTAATTTCTCAATAACTGGTTCGGCGGCTGACGCGATTGTGATTAACGAAATCAATTACAAATCTGCCGATGATTTTGATACCGGTGACTGGGTAGAGATTTTTAACAATTCGAATGTTACAGTTGATATGGGTCATTGGATATTCAAGGATTCTGAGGATGATCATGTGTTCGAATTTCCGGAAGCTTTTCAGATGGCGCCGCAAGCATTCATTGTATTGACCAATGTGTATGCGGATTTTCATAATTTTCAGCCCGAAATAAGTAATGTGCTGGGCGATTTTGATTTTGGTCTCGGTAAAAGCGGGGAAATCGTGCGATTGTATGATGCCAGCGGTGCTCTGGTAGATTCAGTCAATTTTAACAGCGTCACACCTTGGCCATCGGAACCGAATGGATCCGGTGTGACCCTGATATTGAAAAATCCCGATCTGGATAACAGTTTACCGGAAAACTGGACGTTTTCGCAAAACCACGGCAATCCGGGCGAGTCTAATTTCCCATCGGGAACCAATGACTCAGAACCTCAAATCCCCCTGGAATATACACTCATGCCAAACTATCCCAATCCCTTTAATAGTTCTACGGTTATAGCCATCTCTCTGCCAAAACCGGGATTTGTGGAATTGCTTGTGTTTGACCTGAATGGAAAATTAGCAGCAGAGATCGAAAACGCAAATTACAGTGCGGGAAATTACGCGGTCAATTTTCAACCCGGTCCTTCAGTGGCGAGTAGCATTTACTTTTGTCATCTGATAATTGATAAAAAAATAATCAAGACTATTAAAATGGTGTATCTGAAGTGAAATAATCCTGAGGATGGGAATTCTTTATTTAATAAAGAAAACATTATCAAAATTAAAAGGAAATTGGAAATAGTTTTCAGCAATTAGAATTGGCGTGCTTTTTGTTGCGGCCAAGAGCATATGCAATAGCTCTGAACATGACAGAAAATGCCGATAATAAACCGAAAACAGAGGTAGATTGATGAAAAGTACAATGTGTATTGTAAGTATCGGACTGGTGTTGTTTACGACAATTTTCGGTTCAGTGATGATCAATGTCAACGCCCGAAAAACGACATACCTTAACGGGAAATGGCATATTATCATTGATCCTTATGAAAACGGTTATTACAACTATCGTTATGAACCCAGTACCAATGGCTATTTCAAGAATGCGCAACAGCAGAACCGCTGGGACCTGGTGGAGTACAGTTTCGATACCGATGAAATACTCACCGTACCTGGGGACTGGAATTCCCAGCAGGAAAAACTATTGTTTTACGAAGGGACAATATGGTATAAGAAATCCTTTGATTATGACCTGCCGTCAAACCGCCGGCTGTTCCTCTATTTCGGCGCAGTTAATTATGATGCCAAAGTGTGGCTAAATGGCGAAATTTTAGGCGGGCATGAAGGGGGATTCACGCCTTTTCAGTTTGAGATTACTGACGGAGTCCGGGGAAAAGACAATTTCATCGTCGTCAAATCTGATAATAAACGTTTCCAGGATGCTGTGCCGGCGGTCAATACTGACTGGTACAATTATGGCGGTATCACTCGACAGGTGCTGCTGATCGAAACGCCGGAATCCTTTGTGAAGGATTATTTCGTTCAGCTGAAAAAAGGCAACAGGGAAATCATCGCCGGCTGGGTAAAAATTGACGGCAACCATCTGGCTAAACATATTCGGATTGACATTCCCGAACTCGGCGTTTCGGAAAAAATAATGGCCGATAAAGAGGGATTTGGAAAATTCGAAATCAAAAAAGAGCCGATCTTATGGCGTCCGGAAAATCCAAAACTCTACGATGTAAGAATTGTCACCAACGATGAGAAAATATGTGACAAAATCGGATTCCGGACCATCGAAACCAGGGGGGATGAGATTCTGCTGAACGGAGAACCGGTTTTCCTGAAAGGAATTTCCATTCATGAGGAGGCCGCATATCAGGACGGTGGAAGAGCGTTTTCTGAAGACCATGCCAAGGTACTGCTCGGCTGGGCCAAGGATTTGTCCTGCAATTTTGTGCGGCTGGCCCATTACACCCACAATGAAGCCATGCTGAAAACAGCCGATGAGATTGGACTGCTCGTCTGGGCGGAGATTCCGGTTTACTGGACGATTTCCTGGGATAATGAAAACACGTATCAGAATGCCGAAAATCAGCTGACGGAAATGATCACCCGGGATAAAAACCGTGCTTCAGTTATTTTGTGGTCCGTGGCCAATGAAACGCCGCCATCCGATGAGCGGTTCACTTTTTTATCACGGCTGGTAGCCAAAGCCCGGGAAATGGATAACACCCGGCTGATCACGGCAGCCATGGAGCGGCACTATATCAATGAAACCACCCAGATGATTGATGATACTTTTGGGAAAATTGTGGATGTGCTAGGATGCAACGCCTATATCGGCTGGTACGACGGTCTGCCGGAAAAATGCCAGACCATGACCTGGCGGACGGTTTACGACAAACCGGTGATCATCAGCGAATTCGGTGGCGGCGCACTGTACGGGATGCATGGTGATGAACTTACGCGCTGGTCGGAAGAATACCAGGCAAATCTGTATCGTGAAAACATTGCCATGTTCCGGAAAGTGGATTTTATCAAAGGAATAAGTCCCTGGATCCTGAAAGATTTCAAGTCGCCGCGTCGGCATTTACCGCAGATACAGGACTTCTGGAACAGAAAAGGACTGGTCACAGACAAGGGTGACAAAAAACAGGCTTGGTTCGTGTTGAAAGAATTTTACGATACAAAATAACAATCAGGGAAAAGAGGCAGCATGTATTGTCAATTGAAAATACAGAGGCAAAGTAGGACATGGCTCCCGGTCGTGATTAGTTTAGTTGTGACATTGCTGATGTCATGCGGTGAAAGAACCATTTCTGAAAGACCGGCCACTTTTTTACGGGTGACCGGGCATGATATTGTGAATGAAGATGGTGAAAAGGTTTTTCTACGAGGGGTCGGGCTGGGCAACTGGCTTTTACCGGAAGGCTACATGTGGCATTTCGGTGAAAAAGGGGACCGGCCGCGCAAGATAGAAAAATTGATTCTGGAAATGACTGACGTCGAATATAGTGCCCGTTTTTGGCAGCGGTTTCGGCGGAATTTCATCAGAGAGGCCGATATCCGGAAAATCAGGGAATTGGGCTTCAACTCGGTTCGCCCGGCGTTAAACGCCAGGGTTTTCATGACGGAAGATGACTCCGCCCGTATTATCATGGAAAATTTTCAATATCTGGACAGTTTGGTCACTTGGTGTAAGAAGTACGGCGTCTATATTATACTGGACATGCATGGCGCGCCGGGCGGTCAGACCGGGCAAAATATTGACGATGGCCCCAATGATTTGCCGGAATTATTTATGGATAAGAAATTTGAGGAACGACTCATCAAACTGTGGCTGGAGATTGTCCGGCGCTACAAAGATGAACCGATAATTGCCGGCTATGACTTATTGAATGAGCCTCTTCCCGAACGAACCGGAGCGGCGGAAAAATATGGCCATTTGGTGGAGCCACTTTATAAAAAACTGACCACCCGGATACGTCAAATCGATTCCAGACACGTGATTTTCCTTGAAGGCATTAATTGGTCAAACGACTGGTCTATTTTTTCAGAGACGTTCGATGACAATTTGGTGTATCAGTTTCATTACTACTGCTGGAACCGGCCGGATGAACTGAATTCAATTAATCAGTATATTAAGTATCGGGAAAAATTGAATGCGCCAATCTGGGTTGGTGAAACCGGTGAAAAGAATCTTCCTGTTTACTGGGCTACGACCCAGCTCTTTGAAAAAAATAATATCGGCTGGTCGTTCTGGCCGTGGAAAAAACTGGACCGGACGAATGGCCTCTGCTCGATAAACCGCCCGAAGGACTGGGAATTAATAGCAAATTATTCAAAAGGCGGCCCCAAACCTTCGAAAAATGAGGCGATTCGAGTTCTAGATGAATTTCTGGGAAACATTCTGTTTGAAAATTGTCGCTTCACCACAGAAGTCTACAATTCCCTTTTCCGACAGATTCCCGGCCGAGTGGCGGCTGTGAATTACGGTCATGATGGTTATATGAATTCCTACTTCGTCAATGATACGCTGTTCCGATCAGAATATTATCGCAAACAGGAACCCGTAAAAATTGAATCGGTTGAGAATATTTCTGACTGGAATTCTATTCAGAATATTGTGCTTAATGAAGGAGAGTGGACCGCTTATCAGATTCGCAGCTGCAAACCTGATTATTATAAATGCATTATAAAAATCAACAGCGATTCCGAAAAAAGCAAGATTACATTAATTATAAACGATTTTGAAAAAGTGCAAGAAATTACCGGAGTTGGTTGGCAGGAAATTCAAATGAACGATATTAAATTCCGGGAAGGGAAGAACCGGTTTCAGGTTCAGGCCTTGACCGGAACGGTAAGGATTGAGTATTTTAATTTCAGCAAAACACAGGAAAATTAAAGCCATGGGAAAGATGAAATACGGATATTTTGATGATAATAATAAAGAATATGTGATTACTCGCCCGGACACGCCATTGCCATGGATCAATTATCTGGGCAGTGAAGAATTTTTTGGAATCATTTCGAACACGGCCGGCGGATATTCCTTTTTCCAGGACGCGAAACTCCGTCGCCTCACCCGCTACAGATACAATTCCATCCCAATGGACAACAATGGCCGTTATCTTTACATTCAGGATGGTGATGAAAAATGGACTCCCATGTGGAAACCGGTACGCGTCAAACTGGATCGTTACGAATGCCGTCATGGACTGGGCTACACTACCATTACCGGACGAAAAAATGATGTGGAAATTGCCGTCACTTTTTTCATTCCGCTTGGTTACCGCAATGAGGTATGGATGGTTTCGATTAAAAACCTCAGCGATAAAAAGAAAAATCTCCGTCTCTGGACTTTTGTGGAATGGTGTCTTTGGGACGCTATGGATGACATGACCAATTTTCAACGAAATTTTTCTATCGGACAGGTGGAAGTGGAAGGTTCCGCGATTTTCCATAAAACCGAATATCGTGAAAGACGCAATCATTATGCCTATTTTTCTGTGAACCGTGAAATCTCCGGCTTTGATACCAGTCGAGATGCCTTCGTTGGAATGTATAACGGACTGGAAATGCCAAAAGTGGTAAAAGATGGCAAAGCAACCGACAGCATCGCATACGGATGGGCGCCCATTGGTTCCCACCAGATTGACCTGGAAATTGAAACCGGTGACGAGCAGAAAATGACCTTCCTGTTGGGTTACGCGGAAAATGAACCAAACAATAAATTCCTAGCGCCACACGTCATTAACAAAGAAGAATACATAAAAATCAGCGAAGTTTTCAAGGACAATGCTATTGCCAAAAAAGCCCTTGAAGACATGAAAGAACAATGGACGAAATGGCTCTCAATTTACCAGGCGGAAACCGGAGATGATCGTGTGGACCGCTCGGTCAATATCTGGAACCAATACCAATGTATGGCCACACTGAATTTCTCTAGGGCGACATCTTTTTATGAATCCGGTATCGGTCGCGGCATGGGCTACAGAGACTCCAATCAGGATGTGCTTGGATATGTACATTATCAGCCTCAAAGAGCACGTCAGAGAATTCTTGACATTGCCTCAACCCAGTTGACTGATGGAACTTGTTTTCATCAATATCAGCCTCTGACAAAAAAAGGCAATGCGGACATTGGCGGCGGATTTATGGATGACCACCTTTGGTTGATATTATCCACAACAGCCTATCTAAAAGAGACCGGCGATTTCACTGTTCTTGATGAAAAAACCGGCTATGCGGACCTGACCGACAAATCTGCGACTTTAATGAACCACCTGGAACTGTCCATTGATTTTACATTGCAAAATCTTGGACCTCATGAACTTCCGCTTATTGGGCACGCTGATTGGAACGATTGCTTGAATCTAAATTGCTATTCTTCAACTCCGGGTGAAAGTTTTCAGTTGACGGAAGATGAAGGTGATGGCAAAACTGCTGAATCCGTTATGATTGCCGGACTCTTCTGTCGTGCTTGTGATGATATGGAATCCATTTACAAAGAACTGAAAGAAGATGATCTGGCAGCAGCGACAGCCCAAAAAGGTGAAAACATGCGTCAGACAATTTATAAGCACGGGTGGGACGGCGAATGGTTCAAGCGTGCTTATGATGCCAATGGCGATGTAATTGGATCAGAAATTTGTGACGAAGGCAAAATTTTTATTGAGAGCCAGGGCTGGTGTATTCTGGGAAAAGTCGGACTGGAAAACGGTTTCGCTGAGAGGGCACTTAAAAGCGTAAAAAAACATCTGGTTGAACCCAACGGAATCAAGCTACAACAGCCGGCCTACCAGACATACCATCCGAATCTTGGCGAAGTGAGTTCTTATCCCCCGGGCAACAAGGAGAACGCCGGTATTTTCACCCACAACAATACCTGGATTCAGATTGCTGAAACCATGCTGGGACACGGTGATCAGGCTATGGAATATTACAAGGCCATTCTGCCATCGTCCAAAGAAGACCAGATCGATATTTACAGGGCAGAACCCTATGTTTACTCGCAAATGACAGCCGGTAGCGACGTACCGACTCCAGGCGAAGGCAAAAACTCCTGGCTTACCGGAACAGCCGCCTGGTCTTTTGTGGCCATTTCACAATTCATTCTTGGGGTGCAGCCGGAATTTAAAGGCCTGAAAATCGATCCCTGTATTCCGAGAGATTGGAAAGAATTCAAAGTGACCCGGAAATTTCGCAATGCCACTTACAATATTTCCGTGACAAATCCGGACTATATTTCCAAAGGTGTGAAGTCAGTTTCCGTTGACGGAATGGTACTTGACACCAATATCGTGCCGCTTTTTAATGACGATAAAGACCATACCGTGCTCGTAGTGATGGGATAGGCATATCCGGCCAGTACAAAATTCCACAATAATGCACTCTCATTAGAGAGCATAATGTAATATGTTCTGAAAATTCAGAAAACGTGAAGGTTGCCAGATTGTAGGAAATTCGTTAAAAACCTCAAAAATGTTTAAAAACATTCCCATTGGAAGATTAATTCACACAGATTATATTCGACTATTGTGATAAATAAGCTAAGAAGATAAAATAGAAAGATAAGAATGAAGAGCCGGCGCGAAATATACGGGATATTTTTCACTATCTTTATTCTGGCTATTATTATGGTGCTGGTTATTAACCTGATTTTTTTTAACAAAGACCGGGTTCCGTCTCAGGGAGTAACCAAACTCTATTTCGCTGACAATATGTCGGAAGCTCATCAGATAATTATTCGGAAGTTCAATGCCAAATATGCGGGTGAAATTGAGATTATTCCTATAGATTTACCTTTTTCAAAATTCACAACCAATGAACGGAAGGAATTACTGGCCCGTTCACTGAGGAGCCGTGGCAGCCGGATTGATATATTCGCCGTCGATCAGATTTGGGTGCCACGATTTACCAAATGGTGCGAGCCATTGTCCCGGTATTTTATGCAGACACATTTAAATCGCATTCTTCCACAGGCGCTCAGTACGTGCTATTATAAAAATATGTTAGTCGGATTACCTCTCTATATAGATATCGGGGTCATGTACTATCGCAGTGATATTCTGGAGCAACTGCATGAGACAGAGTTACAGCAGAGTATCGAAAGGGGGGTCACGTGGGAAGAATTGGTTGCTTTTGGAGACAGGCATCCTGACATACGTCCTTTGTATGTCCTGCAGGGCGACGATTATGAGGGCTTGATTTGTAATTACATAGAAATTCTGAAAGGAATGGGGGGCAGTATAATCGATGACGGCAGACTTGTTATCAATTCTGCAAAAGGGCGCCAGGCGACTCAGTTTTTATACGATTTAATTTTTCGTTATAAATATGTGCCGGTAGAAACGGCGGGGTTTAATGAAAGGATTTCGTATTTTTATGCTCTTGAAAAAGATGCGCCGTTCTTTCGGGGCTGGTCAAGTTTTTTGAAAGACATGGCTATACCCAATGCCGATTCGGTCAAAGTCAAATACCTACGTGCAGCGCTGCCGCCCTATTTCAAGGAATATTCTCCAGCCACTGTTTTTGGCGGCTGGAATTTGATGATTTCCAGATATTCTACGAATAAAGTCGCTGCCATGAAATTTTTGGAGTACACAATATCCGACGAAGTGCAGGAAATCTTGTTTGAGACCTCCGGCTATCTGCCTATCTCAGAGGATATATACAAGGATCCCAAAATCCTGCAGAAGTATCCTTACATAACCCAATTACAAGCCATGATGGAATACGGCACTCATCGCCCCATGCTCTCGGATTATACCAAAATTTCAGATATTCTGTCTTTGTATTTGAATAAAGTACTGAAAAATGAAATCAGCGCCGAGGAGGCATTAGAAAAGACTGAAGAACAAATTCGAAAACGACAATTTCTAATGGATTAGACCACTTATGGGTTTACAGAAGCGCATTCGAAAATATCGTTTTGAAATCAGACATTTCATCGTCCTGTTTATTATCCTGGCGACATTTCAGGTTGTCCTGTCGTATCTGAATAAAATCTCCAGCAAAGCATTGATCGAACAGACCATGGATCTTTACCGTAAGGACTCTGCCATTCGGTTGGGCAATTTGGTGACCACTTCTCTGGAATTACTGCTGGAACAAAGCCAGCTAAGCAAAATCCAGTTTGATGAATCCCGTCAAAATATCATCCAAGCCTTCGATATCATCCTGAATCAGCAAACCCTGCAGCAAAACGTGGATTATATTTGTCTAATTTTTACAATTGATAGCACGGACTGGGCAATCGACGAAGGTAACGACTTGTTCAATTTTATCTATTATAACCTGCCACCCCAGCAGTCTCATGCGAAACACTACTCTGAAGCGATTTCCCGCTATCGCGTCTTGGCTGAGGATTTGCGTCAGACAGAACAGATTTTTTGCGACTGGGACAATATCAGTTCTTTTCACGTGCTGGTTCCTTTCGTTCCCAAAGGTGAGTTTGAAGGTGTTGTCTATATTAAAATTACTCCGGACGTCAGCAATATTACGCGTGAAATTTCCACAGTTTATGATGAAACCGGCATTTTATTTACAGCGTTGATATTATTCGGGTTGCTGGCGATGTTTTATATTACATCCTATACGGTGAAAGAGCGGGATATGGCGCAGGAGCAGCTGTACAAGGAACGCGAGAAGCAGGTAATGGCTGAAGTTGCCCATCAAAAAGAAGCCCTGTTCACGAAACGAATTTATCACGCTCATCATAAGGCTGAAAAAGTGATGGGATTTATCAAGGAGGAGATTCGGGAACTCACCACCGCCAATATCCAGAAATTCAAGTACGTGGTCACCCGGTATTCCAATTTCATTTCCCGCGTTATATATGATATGAAATGGTATGACCCGCCCGTACATGCCACCCGTAATCCTATGTTTAAAACCGATATTAACCAGGTCATTGAATTTTTAGTGAATTATCTATTCAAGCGAGTTTATCACGAAAAACGGGGATATGAATTTGAATTGGATTTGGATCAGAAAATGCCATTAGTGCATATTAATGAATATGTGGTCTGGGAAATCCTTGAGCCGTTGATTCAGAACAGTATTGATCATAACAAGAAAAAAAATATTTTGATAACCATCCAGACTCGCAATTATCCCGATAAGGGATATTCGGAAATTTTATTGATGGATAATGGCCGGGGTATTGAACCGGAAATGTTGCGTGCCAGTCCGCAGGGCATCAAAGAGATTTTTCTTGAACATACATCAACCCGGGAAAACGCCAAGAATTCAGGCTATGGCTGCTATATTGCTTATGAACTGAGCACCAGACGATGCGGCTGGAAGATAAATGCTGAAAATCCGGAAAACGGCGGTTGCTTGATTCGCATTATCATCCCGGTTTAATTAAAGGTGGAGCCCCGAATGATTGAAAAAACTATTCGAATACTTGTTATTGAAGATGAGAAATTTGATGTTCGCCGGATTTTGAATACCGTTAAACCTTTTGAGAAGATTAAGATAAGCGAAATTGTATCAAGTGGAGTTGAAGCCTTAAATTTACTGAACACCCGTCGTGATTTTTATGATGTCGTCATTATGGATTTCCAGATTGCCGGCGGGCTGATGGGTGAAGAACTCATCGGCGAAATCAAAACAATAAATCCACTGATTCAAATTATCGTAATCACAAAGATGACGATTCATCAGACGGATTTTGATTTTGCCAACCGGTTGATCCAGGCCGGTGCGTTTTGGTTCTGCACCAAATATCCCGGTGATATCGAGAATTATATATATCAGCCAACGGATTTTATTCTCTCTATTGTCAATGCCTATGAGAAAAAAGAGCTGGAATCACGGCACCAGGATTCAACCTTGAAATTGAATAAGAATATTCAAAACATTCTTAAAAGTAAGCAAATTATCGGCGAATCGCCTGCCATCCAGCAGGTTAAACAAAAAATCCAGCAATTTGCAACGACTAATGCCAGTGTGCTGATTTACGGAAAATCCGGAACGGGAAAAGAACTGGTGGCAACCAACATTCATTATTTCAGCAACCGGGCCTTGGAAAATTTTGTGCCAATAAACTGCGGCAGTATTCCCCGGGATTTGATTGAAAGTGAATTGTTTGGTTTTGAAAAAGGCTCATTCACCGGTGCCCAGGAGGGCCGGCCTGGACTGTTTGAGCGGGCGAATAAGGGAACCATATTTTTGGATGAGATATCGGAGTTTCCGCTATCGGCCCAATCGAAGCTGTTACGAGTATTGCAGGACGGACAGATTGATAAAATCGGACGAAAAAAGAGTTACGAAGTGAATGTTCGTGTCATTTCGGCAACTAATATTGATTTACAGAAAATGGTACGAAAAAAGGAATTTCGGGAGGATTTATTTTATCGGCTGAATGTTCTACAGATTTATGTGCCGTCCTTGCAGGAGCGCCGGGAGGACATTCTGGCTTTGATGATGCATTTTTTAAATCAGTATGCGATCGATATGGCCTGCGTTGTACCTCAACTGACTGAAAACGCCCGTAATCTACTGGAAGATTATGACTGGCCGGGAAATGTGCGTCAGTTGCAAAATGTGGCTCAGCGATTGTTATTTTTAAATGCCGAATCGGTTACGCACGCCATGGTCGCGGATGCCATTGGGATTAAAGCCGAAGGGAGTAGTGAAAGCCTGTCCTACAATTTTGACCGTGACCATGTAAAGCCACTCAAGGAGATCGAACGTCAGTTTCGCCGAGCCTATATTCAGTTTGTCAGGGGCCTAAGTAAAACCGATGCAGAAGCGGCTCAAATGCTGGATTTAGCGCCCCCCAATTTTTTTCGGATTTGCAAGGAGTTGAAACTGAAGTAAACGTATCTTTGTAAGTCGCCTTGCTAAAATGATAAGCATTTCATTATTAATTTAATAATTTCACACGTTTTTCTATTGCCGGAAATATTTTTCCCTCTCGATACTGATTCTCTTAAACTGCTCCGGATTTTGGCTTAGTATTTGTCAGAAAAACAGTAATGATGAATCAAAAAAGCGATTAATTAGGAAAATGTTCGGTTATCTGGAAAGCCTGGATGTATTGTTGCTGTTGCTGTATTTTGGTGCAGTGATGCTGATTGGGCTTTATAATTCCCGGAAGGAGAAAACTCCCGAGGAATATTTTCTGGCGGGACGAAACGTAGGCTGGATTGCCGTGGGGTCTTCCCTGTTTGCCACCAATATTTCCAGCGAACATTTTATCGGATTGGCCGGTTCCGGAGCTAACAGCGGACTGGCCGTTGGCCATTTTGAGTGGCTGGCGTGCCTGATTGTATTGGTCCTTGGCTGGTTTTTTGTACCTTTTTACCTGAAATCCGGAGTTTTTACGGTGCCTGAATTTCTTGAGCGCCGGTTCAATAAAGCCAGTCGGATGTACCTGACATCCGTTTCTATTATCGCCTACATTCTGACCAAAATATCGGTTACCCTATTTGCCGGCGGGCTGCTTTTGCATCAAATCCTGGGCTGGAATATGATAAGCTCGGCAATTGTGATGGTGGTTGTAACTGGTATTTATACCATTGCCGGTGGACTAAGCGCGGTTATCTATACCGAATTACTTCAGACCGTTGTTCTGATCACAGGAGCTTTATTACTCACCGTATTTGGATTGCATGAAGTTGGTGGTTTCAACGGATTAAAAGCCGCCCTGCCGGCGGATTTCTTCAGTATGTTCAAACCTATCAGTCACCCGGAATTTCCCTGGACAGGAATAGTATTTGGTGCACCGATTCTGGCAGTATGGTACTGGTGTACGGATCAGGTAATAGTGCAACGGGTACTCAGTGCCCGGAATATTCAACATGCGCGCAGTGGCACGATCCTGGCCGGTTTTTTGAAAATTTTACCGGTCTTTATCCTGATTTTGCCGGGATTGATTGCATTAACGCTTTTTCCGGGGATCAGCGGTGACGAAGCCTATCTTGTGTTGCTTATCAGCGAATTACTCCCGGTGGGCGTACGTGGAATAGTGATCGCTGGCCTGCTGGCCGCCTTAATGTCTTCACTGGCCAGCACATTCAACAGCAGTTCGACGCTGATTACTATGGATTTTTATTTACAATTCCGGCCAAAAGCGACCGGGCGGGAACTGGTGCTGATTGGACGTCTGGCAACAATTTTACTGGTGCTATTCGGTATACTATGGGTTCCCCTGATTCGCAGTATAAGCAATCAGTTGTTTATTTATTTACAAAGTGTGCAGGCCTATATCAGTCCGCCGATTGCGGCGGTATTTATTTTTGGAGTGTTCTCCACGAGGGTAAATGGCAAAGCGGCGACAACGACGCTATTTGCCGGGGGTGCATTGGGAGCAGCGCGACTTATACTTGAGATTCTGACTAAAAAAGAAATCCTTCATTTGCATCGACTTGAGTGGTTCGTCAGTGTGAATTATTTGCATTTTGCCATATTTCTGTTTGTAGTCTCGGGATTGATTATGCTGACCGTCAGCCATTTCTCAGCGCGTCCCGACAGTAAGCATCTACGTGAAATTACATTAAACGGCGGGAAAAAAGGACTATCTCTCCGGCGTAAGCTTGAGACGAATGGCTCTTTATGGGACAGGCTGAACATCCTATTTTCAATTGTGCTTATCCTGACCGTTGGGATATTGTGGGGCGTATTTTTCTGAAAGGAAATAGAATTATTAAAGCGATAAGGCTTAAATTATTAATATGATAACGCCAGGAATTTCGATTGTAATATATGCGACATTTTAGACGGAGTAAAAATGATTATAAAAGGAAAAATTAATTGGCCCGATTTTTGAAAAAATTCATGCTAATGAGTTTTTTTATTTCCATTATTCAAAGCGTTTTTAATGATAATTTTATCCCGTTAGAGAAATTGGAGAGAGAAAATACAGGAGAATAACGATTAAAACACAATTAAAGGAGGAAAACGTGAAGAAGCAATTGTTAATTGGTTTGGTATTGATCCTTGCCGTAAGTTTGTCTTACGGGCAGAAAGTGATCAATGGTTTTGACGCTACCCCAGACACAAGCTATTGGGATGTCTTTGTGGGTGATAACGCCGTCGCCGATTCATCGTATTTTAATTTCAGTTTTGTTGATGATCCGGTGTTAATGGGCGACAGCGCTATGAAGATTGTCTACAGTGCTCAAAACAGTGAGTCATGGGGCGGTTTTACAAAAATTGAACATTGGAACCCGGATTCCAATGCTTGTTATGATTTTACCGGTTTTGATTCGATCAGTTTCTATTTTTACAATTCGATTCCACAATCACGAGCGGGCCGGGCGCATCTGCGTTTTAACCTGCAAGAGGTTAGTGATTCACCTGATGGAAATAAAACCTATGATGTTAACGAATGCGAATACTACTACTCATTCCACTATATCCTTGATATGGAACCCGGTTGGAACGAGATCAAAATACCGCTTGTAAATAACTATTCTTGGGACGGGAACGGATTTAACCTGACTGGTTGGTCCGGTATTGGCGGTAACTACACCCTTAATCTGGACAAAATTAAAGGTTTTTCTCTTGAGTTTTCCATTGACGTCGGTTCCGCTGGCGCCGGCGGGGAGCGTAGTAATGGTGAAATAATTATAGATCACATGACTCTTAAAGGGGCTAAACCGGTAGAGCTCGTCTTCTGGACTGGCGATGCCATTCCCGGAAATGTTAGCCTGTATGGTGGCTGGGGTGGTGGCGGTTATGCTATCTCCACAGATGAATTCTATTCAGGGGACCAGTCTCTGCAGTGGAACCTGCCTCCCAACGATTGGGCCTTGTGGGACGGTCTTGTGTTCTCGTTTTCTGCCGAGAAGGACCTCCAGTACAATTGGGGTATCGACTCATTGCATTTTATGATCAAAGCTGATGCCGGACTTGATTCTTTGAAGATTGTTATTGCTGATGACGACATGGATGGTGATGGTCCTGATCTGGGTTATGAATCATTCTATATGCTCAAAGAGAGTGAAGTTGGTTATGACGGTACCTGGAAAGAGGTTAAAATTCCACTGGTCAATTTTGACCGGAATGGCGGTGCCTGGGACGGCTCGGCCATGCAATACGACGAACTGATGGATACCACCCGGGTCAAAGACCTCAAGATTCTAATGGGTAGTACGGCTGCCCTTGGACGGACAGTATATCTGGATGATATCTGGACCGGCAACCCGCCGATTGATGTGACCGGGACGACCGAGGTACAGAATGTTGGTGCAGTAGAGTCTGCTGATTTTTACAACCTGGTTATTTGGGCCGATAATGAAGGTGAAGAGGGCGAATCCTATAATGTCTACGCCAGCACTCAAACGATTACTGATATAACTGCTTCAAATGTTGAAATTGTTGCAACCGGTGTTCTTGAAGGAACGCAGACTGCTATTCATTATCTTCAGTATCCTCTGCTGGATTATGAAATAACCTATTATTATGCGGTCGTTTGTATTGATTCATGGGGCAATGACGGTCCCGCAGGAGTCTCCACAGCGATTACAAATACAGCGAAAGGTATTCCTACAATTTCACTGGATGTTCCAGCAAACTTTGCTGCTGATGGTGATTTCACCGAATGGTGGGACAGTGGTATAATGCCATGGGTCCTGACTCCGGAAAATAATAATGTCGCTGCTGGTACAGTCACTGATAGTCTGGACCTGAAAGCCACTGTTTACCTGGCGATTGATGATGATTATCTCTATATCGCTGCCGATGTTATCGACGATGTTTATAATTTTGGCGAAGGTGATTGGTGGAATCAGGATGCCTTTGAATTCTTCATCGGTCTGTATAATTCCCCCGGCGCAAAACACCGGTCGAATATGCGTGGTAATGAACCTGATTACAAACTCCAGTTCCATACGAACGGTATTGTCAATGAATATATCGGCAATACGATCTGGACGGTTGATGATCCTGATTATTTTCTCGAAGACTTTAGCGGTGAAGATTATGTTATTGAAGCCCGTGTACCATTGGATTCAATCGCCGGCAACGACGATACACGTTTTCACCCGGTTCGTGGTATGAGAATTCCGCTTGAACTCTACTTCCATGATAACGATGGTGCCTGGGATGGCAATTTGGCATGGTCACCGTTCAATACAGATCTGGCCTGGCAGTCACCGACACAGTGGAGCTATACATGGATTGGCGACACGGCCGGTGTTGCGGCTAATGCCATTGATCTGGCCGACGACAATGCCCTGCGGTCCTATCGTCTGGAACAGAATTATCCGAATCCTTTCAACCCGACAACGAATATTCAATTCACAATTCCGCACGCCGGTGATGTAACCATCCGTGTCTATAACATGGTTGGACAGCAGGTTGCCGAACTTGTGAATGATTATCGGGCAATGGGAACGTATAACATTGTTTGGAATGTTGAGAATATTCCTTCCGGTGTATATTTCTACCAGATCCAGTCCGGTGTATTCAAACAAACAAAAAAGATGATGTTGGTGAAATAGTATCATATTGTATACTACCCGGGGTGCGGAGTAAATCCGCACCCCGCTTTTTAATAATCAATAATAATTATAGTTGGACATTGACTGTTTAACTAAATTCAGCAGGCATTGCCATTATTGACAGAAGTTCTAAGGGAATTAAATATGGTCGGACTAAGAAATAAAAAGAGTTACTATTTTTCAATTGCTCTTATAGTGATGATTACATCAGGCATTAGCTTTTCGCAAACGACGGGGAAGATATCCGGACGCGTATTTGATAAATCCAGTGGCGATGCTTTGCCCGGCGCGAATATTATTTTGACGGGTACGAATATGGGTGCGGCCGCGGATGCTAACGGTGATTTCTATATCATCAACGTAAGGCCGGGGGTCTATTCACTTAGAGCTCAGATGATCGGTTATAATCCGGTCGTGGTACAGGAAATTCAAGTTTCAGTCAACCGGACCGAGTATATTGAAATCGGCATGAGTTCCACTGTACTTGAGGGGCAGGAGGTCATTGTCACCGCCCAGAAGATTTCTGTTCGAAAAGATCAGACCAGCACGGTAAAAAATGTTTCTGCCAGTGAAATTGACGCCTTGCCGATAGAAAGTGTTGAAGATGTTGTATCCATGCAAGCCGGTGTTGTAAAAGGGCATTTCCGGGGTGGTCGTTCGACGGAAGTATCCTATATGATTGACGGTATTCCCGTGGATGAAGGTTTTGGTGGTGAGGGTCGTTCGGTGGACCTTGAACCGGAATCTATCCAGGACCTCGAAGTGATCACCGGAACATTCAATGCTGAATATGGCGATGCTATGAGTGGAATTGTAAATGCTGTGACGAAGGTTGGAGGTAATAAATTCCACGGATCGATCTCAGGATCCATGGCCAATTATTTTACGTCTCATGATAATATTTTTATTGGTCTGGACCCCGCCGAATTGAATCGCAATCAGGATTATAAAATCAATCTTAACGGTCCAATAATTAAAGATCACCTGTTTTTTTTGGTTAATTACCGGTTCCAGGATAATAAAAATCATTTAAACGGTTATCGTCTGTTCAATGTTGATGATTTCAGTTATTACAGTTCAAATGATCCGGTAAACTGGTACACCGAATATAATGGCGATAGCGCCTATGTGTCAATGAACCGCAGTATTAACAGCTCCTTTATGGGAAAATTGTCCACGAAACTGTTTAAAAATCTGAAGGTCTCTGCGTTGGCGACTATGAATACTGATGAATGGCACAACTATGACCATGCCTATAAATACAATCCCGATGGAAAAGCAACTCAGTATCGGGATTCAAAAATGTTAGCACTGAATTTTAACCATATGTTGAATAACTCATTCTTTTACGAGCTAAAGCTCAGTTATGTGGATAATTTTTATGGTGATTATGTCTATAAAGACCCCACCGATTCCAATTATGTTCACGATGTCTACAGTCAGATTGATGGTCCCGGTTTTTATACCGGCAGTCAGCAGAAGCATCACACCGAGCGGACCCAGATAGATCAGAATGCAAAATTTGATATTACCTGGCAGATGAATAAACATCACAGTTTTAAAACGGGGTTTCATTACACCCAGCATATTATCGACAGCCAGGAACGTCAGATCCAGAATCTGTACCGAGGACTCGAGGAAGAGGGCTTATATTACTTCGTCCTTTTAGATAACAAACCAAAGGTTTACTTCCCGAATTATCAGGCGGTTACCTTATCTGATTCTACAGTCTATACGGATTCGATTTATGTCAAACCAATTGAATATGCCGTCTATTTCCAGGATAAAATGGAATTTAATGATATGGTCATTAATTTCGGTATTCGCTATGACTACTATGATCCGAAAAAGAGATATCCCTCTCAGTGGCGGAACCCGTCAAATAAAAGCCAGTTTGATGATCCGGAAAAAATGTCCGAATATATCTGGGCTGACCCAAGAACCCAAATCAGTCCCCGCTTAGGACTCTCCTATCAGCTGGGAAGTGCGGCAGTCTTGCACTTCAGCTACGGACACTTTTTCCAGATGCCACCGGCATTTGCCATGTATGTCGGCAATTCATACAGAATTTCACCAACAGATTATTCTACTATTCTGGGAAATCCGACAATTAACCCTCAAAAGACGGTTACTTATGAAGTCGGCCTGTGGCAGGAATTGATGACCGGGATGGATTTGGAGATTGCCTTATTCTACCGCGATATTTATGATTTATTAAGTGTCAAGGTTGTCAGTACTTACGAACAAACAGAATATGGCCTGTATACAAATAAAGATTATGGAAATGTCAGAGGTCTGGAAATAAAATATAAATGGGTAATGGATAAGTTTTCCACTAACCTGAATTATACACTACAGTATACCCGTGGTAATGCAGATAACCCCGCTATGACTTATGATAGAGCGGGTGATAGTATTGATCCAATTGCTCAGATGATTCCCATGTCCTGGGATCAGCGCCATACACTGAATGTGACCGTGGGATACAAGACTTCCAAATATGGTGCAAACCTGACCGGATATTACAATTCAGGAACACCTTATTCATGGTCGCCGATTAGCGAATCAATTCTATTTACAGTTAATTTACTGCCGAATAATTCCTGGATGCCGGCCCAGTATTCATTTGATTTTAACGGCTTTTACAAAATTGATATTTCTGAAAACATTAAAATGAAATTAACACTTACAATATACAACCTGTTTGATCGTTTAAACGAAACCTGGGTAAACAATCAGACTGGTCGGGCCTATACTGCGCTTGTCCGGGATACGGACCTGGCCAGTCATAAAAGCGAATTCAATGATTATTATGACCGGATTCAAGACCCCGGTATGTACTCAGCGCCACGCTTGATAAAGCTGGGGCTTGGGATTGATTTCTAACTACCATTTTGAGAGTATAAAAGTGACATTATTAGGAGTTCAGATATAAATGAAGATGACGATAAAAATATATTCGATGCTGATATTGGTTCTGCTTTTAGCTGGAACTCTTTATGGCCAGGGAAAAGTGTATGACGGACCGGATGATCCGGCTGCAGATCCAACGGCCCTCCGTGAGGGATATATGGACGGTAATCGGGTGTTTTTGTATTTTCGCAATACCACCCAGCTCTCTGACTGGCCCAAAGTCGAAGTCTCAAAATGGCCCAATAACTATGAAGGCGCAAAAATGGTTGATGGAATCGGTCTCTTGATTGGCGCCATGGTTTTTGTTAAAGAAGATACAATTCCTGTAACCGATGCAGCTCAGCGTATTTTGTTGTCGGCTGCCGGGGAACTGGATACTCTCTATTTTTTACAAACGCATTACCGGGAAGAGATGGATGTTGATCCAACGGGTCAGATTGAATGGGGACTATATCCGGTGTTTGGATATTTCAATCCTAATAGTGAATATCCGGCAATGAGCAATGACTCGGCCTCCTGGCCAGTCGGTGGTTGGCCGGCGTCAAATGATCAAGTCAAGTGGCCGGGTGAATGGGATGGCCGTTTTGGCCGGGGAGTTATCTATGCCGACCTTGAAACCTATTTTGTGGCCAATGACGCCCAGGATCAGGAATACCTCGGACCGGAAGACCGGATAAAATACTATCCTCGTCCGGGTGTAAAGATTGGTGATAAATTAGCAAGTGTTACAGCCCAACGGGGAAATCTCTGGGGCGGCCTCGGGATACGGGTTGAACAGCGCGGATTCCAGTGGAACAACCCCCAGGCCCAGGACGCTATTTTCTGGGAATACAATATTGCCAATATTTCCGATTATGATCTGCCGGAAGTAGCGTTTGGTTACTGGGTAGATAATGCTATTGGTGATAACGTTGCCGGCGCCGGTGACGATGATGAATTAGGTTTTTTTGATGTTGCAATAGATATGGCTTATTCATGGGATATAGATGGTGTCGGCCAGGGAGGTTATTCTACCGGCACCATGGGATTTGCGTATCTCGAGAGCCCGGGATTGGCCTATGATGGTGTGGATAATGACGGAGATGGCCTCGTCGATGAAGAGCGCGATAATAATGCCGGGATGTTGGTTGGACCCTATGATGGCATTGATAATCTTCCGAATTTTCTGAGATTCTATTTGTTAAATGAATCAGATTTACATGAGCATTATGAAGGTGATGAGGATCAGGATTGGATAGATGGTGTCGACCTGAATGATAATGGGGTTTATGCAATCAATATCGGCACAGAGCTCGAACCGGTCTGGGTTAATGAACCAGGAGAAGATGCCGGTGATGACGTTGGATATGACGGTGTCGGACCAACAGATTTAAACTACAATGGTCCCGACGAAGGTGAAGGGAATCACATGCCGGATTATGATGAAGGCTTGGGATGCGAGCCCAATTTTGCGGCAACCGATGTCAGTGAATCCGATATGATTGGTCTGACCTCATTTCAGCTGTTTGAAATCCAGCCCCATAATCCGCCCTATACGAAATGGTTTCGTAATGACAAGTCCATGTGGGAAGTGATCGGTGTTGAATCATTGATTGAAGAGACTGAGTGGCAGTCGAACCTTGTTGAAACCTTTGCATCGGGACCATTTCCACTCTACCAGGGAAGAACAGAACGGGTGTCCATGGCGGAACTGCATTCTTTTGATCCCCTGGAAGGATTAAATTCCGATGATCATAGTGCGCCGGCGCTTTTTGAGTTGAAGAAAATCGTACAGGTGATTTATGAAAAGGATTATCGTTTTGCCCAGGCTCCTATCAAACCAACGCTGACCGCTACTCCCGGTGACGGAAAAGTCGTTTTGACCTGGGATAATATTTCCGATACAAAAACCCGTGATCCTTTTGTTGGTAATGTCAATGATTTCGAGGGTTACAAACTCTATCGCTCAACAGATAAAAAGATGTCAGATCCTATGGTTATCACGGATGGATATGGCACTCCGACATACAATGAGCCCATTTTTGAATGTGATGTAAAAGATACAATTACCGGCTTTGCTGATTTTGGAATGATCAACGGTGTGGGTTATTATCTTGGCAGTGACAAAGGTATCCAGCATTACTTTGAAGATACGAATGTCCAGAATGGCCGGACCTATTATTATGCTCTTGTGGCTTACGATTATGGTGCAGAAGATATTGGTCCCGGGATTGCTCCCTCGGAAAATAACATTATTATCAAATTGGATGAGTCGGAAAATGTATCATATGTTGATAAAAATGTTCAAATTGTTACTCCCTATCAAAAAGCAGCTGGTTATGTTCCGGAAGATCTTGAGATCATTAGTGATGATGCAATTGGCGCGGGAACGGTCACCCCGGAGATCATGGCAAATAAAAGTTTGAATGTAAACCATATTTACCAGGTGACCTTTGAAGTGGACACTATCGATATTATTGATGATTATCCACATGGTCTTTCATATTGTAATAATGGTGTCAGAGTATTCGATTTGACTGACTCTATACAGGTGTACCTTGAAAATCCTGAAAGTTTTACAGGGAAAAATCTTGTTTATGACGACACATTGAAACTCTGGCATATCAATACCGGAAAGACCATTCAGACGGATGTTTTTGACGGTTTGACATTGAACATTGATCAACCGGTTCAAATTGCGACTTATGATTATGGGAATTCTGGCTGGAAAACCGGATCGTCACCGATCCGGGTGACGCCAACCAGCCGTGAATCAAAGTTTTTCCCCTGGGATTATGAAATAATATTTATCGATAATGTTGCCTATACCGGAGCCGGGAGCGCCTCAAGAATTCGCGACACCAAAGATACTCAAATCAAGAGTAATTTATTGACCAGGGAAGATTTTAACTTTTACGTGATTAATAAAACGTTTCCGGATTCGCTTCAAATTCTGGATCTAATTGTCCATGATCTGGATAAAAATGGTAAGTTTGATATCCTGACTGATAAAATTTATGCCGGGCCGCTGAATACCAAGGGTAAATGGGCCGGTTCTGTTTTTGCAATTGATTTCTTGTCGGCTTTTGGCGACAGCACACAACTGCCGGAAACCGATGATGTCTATTCGATATCCTTTGATCGTCCGTTTTTCGCCACTGACACGATTAGTTTTAAAGTATTACCATCTGTTGATGTAAATACGGCGGATTTGAAAGAGACTATGAAAGATATTAAGGTTGTACCTAATCCCTATGTGTGTACAAATGCCATGGAAGGAGCAGTGGCGAACTGGTATCTGAACCAGCGGCGAGACCTTATGTTTACGAACCTTCCCTCACAATGTACGATCAAGATATTTACAGTCAGCGGTGTATTGGTGGATGTCATCGAAGTCAATAATGATGATCCCGACGGTACTGCGCATTGGGACGTGCTGACGAGAGAGGGGCTTGAAGTGGCGGCGGGAATGTACCTGTACCATGTTCAGTCAAAACTGACAGGCGATGAGAAACTTGGCAAATTTGCAATTATTAAATAAAAGGTTGATACCAATGATATATGGGCAGAGGAAGATGCGTGTGATGAAAAAAAACCATTCGATGCTGATTTGGATGCTATTGCTTGTTTTGTTGGGGAACATGTCGCTATTTGCACAAGAACCGTACAGGGTGGGAACAACAACGGCTAATTTTTTAGAAATTGGGATTGGCAGTGATGGTAATGCTATGGGTGACGCCTATGTCAGTATGACTGGGAGAATATCATCGATCTACTGGAATCCGGCGGGACTGGCATTTTTAAAAAACAACGAGGCAATGTTTATGTATCAACCCTGGGTGATTGATATTAATACATCCAATATCGCTTCCGCGTTTATATTGCCATCCATTGGAACTCTGGCGTTTAGCTTTTTCCACGTGGGATATGGGGATATGGAAGTAACGACCCTGGATTACCAGGACGGCACTGGTGAACTGTTCTCGGCAAATGATTATAGTTTTGCCCTCACTTATTCCCGTCGCCTGGCCCAGTGGTTTTCATTTGGCGCGACGGCCAAATATATCAGCTCTCAAATTTGGCATGAGTCAGCCAGTGCTTTTGCAATGGACCTGGGTGTTATCGTCAATACCGGGTTTTTCTCGGTGACTGATAACCGGGATGATGGTATGCGGATCGGAATGAGTATATCCAATTATGGAACTCGGATGAAATATGATGGTATGGATCTGCTGTTCCCGATTGATATTGAACCCGACGAAGCCGGTAATTACAGTACCGTTCAGGGGCAGTTTAAAACCAAGGAGTGGGAGTTGCCTTTAATTTTCAGGATTGGCATGTCAATTCAACCGATTGTGCTTAGAAATCATCGTTTGACCCTGGCGGCAGATGCATTGCATCCGAATAATAACTCTGAATCAGTCAATCTCGGTGCAGAGTATGAACTGAATATTCCCGGCACCGGTAAGTTTTTTCTAAGGGCCGGATATAAAGCGCTCTTTATGATTGAATCGGAATACGGGATGACTTATGGTGGCGGTTTTGTTATTAACTTTCTTAATAACTACAGTATCAAAACCGATTATGCCTTTAAACCTGTTGGGGTTCTTGGAAACACCCATTCATATACAATTGGCCTACAATTTTAATGAGAGTAATAATGAAAGCTGATCGCTTTGACTAACCATTATGAAAATTGTTTTGAACGTTATAAACTACCCCCAGAACAACATGGGGGTAATTTGTAATATGATAAAGCGATGGCGATCAATGCTGCTGATATTTCCGCTACTGTTTTTGGCTTGTGAAAAAAAAGCCGTAGAAATTCCAAATGACCAGATTCTGGTGAAAATTGGCGATCGTGTTATCACCAGGGATGAGTTTATTCGCCGGGCGGAATATACAATCCGGCCGAACTACTGTAAAATGAATAACTATATCCATCGCAAGATCATTCTGAATTCTCTGATTGCAGAAAAATTATTATCACTTGAAGCTGGAACAGATAATAAGCTGGCTGAAAATGAGGAGTTTCAGAAATATATCAAAGGGCGCAAAGAGCAGGCTATGCGTCAGTATTTCTATAGTGATCGCGCCTATAACAAGGTCATCCTCGATACCAATGCAGTGAAAAATAGTTATCGGGTTGCCGGACGGACCTATGATATCCAGTTTCTCAGATTGCCCGATGAAAAGACAGCCCTGACGGTCTATCATTTATATACCAAAGAACAGATCCCTTTTTCAAAAATTGCAGCAGAAGTTCTGCCGGATTCTCTCATTCCCAGCCGCCAGATCAGCTTTAACTCTGATCTGAATGATGAAATGTTCAAGATGCTGTTCAGTAGCCCATTGAAGAAAGACCAGATGCTGAATCCTGTGAAGATTGATGACGGCAGCTATCTGGTAATGAGGGTCAAGGGTTGGGAAGATGAACGGGTCCTCAATGAGAGTGCCATCCGGACTCGTACGCAAAATGTTACCGAAAAATTACACACTGTTCAGGCAAATGCTGTCTATACTCAGCTGGTTGCAGACATCATAAAGGGTAAGTCCATTGAATTTACCGAAGAAACATTCCGGAATATGGTAGAAATTATCGGACCCCGTTATCTGAAAAATCTAAAGGATAAAAAGGATGCGTTCAACCAGCAATTCTGGGGTGAAACAAATGAAGTGGAACTGGATTCGAGTCTGGATGAGAGGATTAATGATTTACGCGACAAACCCTTCTTCAATCTGGATGGTGAAACCTGGACAGTCACGGATTTTGAGGATATGGTGAAATCCCACCCCCTGGTATTTCGGAAAAGACAAATTTCAAAACAGGAATTCCCGGAACAATTTAAACTGGCCGTTGTTGATCTGATCCGGGACCACTTTATCAATCAGGAAGCCTACAAAGCCGGCTATGATAAAAACACCTATGTTAAAAATTATACCAATATGTGGTATGACGCCACGATGTCGGATTATCAACGCGATCAATACTTGCTCAAACAAGGGTACCATGGTGACTTTAAAACAGAATACATGTCTGCAATTAAACAGTATTTGAATCCATTGGTAGATAGTCTGCAGGTAAAATATAGTGGTGAAATTGAAATTAATACGGATTTGTTTGAACACACCACACTTACCCGGATCGATCTGTTTGTTATGCAGAGCGGGGTCCCCTACCCGATTGTTAGTCCCGGTTTCCCGGTGCTGACAACGGACAGTAAATTGAATTATGGTAAAAAAATGGAAGTGGGATCCAATGATTAAATCGAGAGTAACGATCATTTTAACCTTGATTGCCTTTATTCCAGGGATAATATTGGCAAAAGATTATAAAGGGGCTGAGTATCGAACGAAAGCAACGTTTACATACGGCCGTTTTGAGGTGAATTACAAGGCGACCCATGGTGCCGGTCAAACATCAACCTTTTTTACGTATCATGAATTAGGCAGTCAGGGAATTAATGAATGGAATGAGCTGGATATTGAACAATTAGGACGTTATACCAATGATGTTCAATTTAATCCAATAACTCCCGGACAGGTGAATCACGAACATCACCAATGGGTTGATTTTGATCCCACTGCTGGTTTTCATACCTATGTCATTGAGTGGACACCGGACTATGTTGCCTGGTTTGTTGAGGGAACAGAAGTTTACCGTGCCACCGGCGATCATATCACAGCCCTGAACCGGGACCAGAAGATTATGATGAATATCTGGCCGCCGGCCTATTCAGACTGGGTAGGGTTTCTGGATGACAATATATTACCATTTTTTGCATACTATGATTGGGTCAGTTATGCATCTTATACACCGGGCTCTGGCAATGTCGGAACGGGAAATAATTTTACCCAGCAATGGAGGGATGATTTTGACAGTTGGGATACGGGTCGCTGGGATAAAGCGACACATACCTTTAATGGCAACAATTGTGATTTTATACCCGAGAATTGTCTCTTCCAAGATGGGAAAATGATACTATGTCTGACTGATGCAGCAAATATTGGTTATACTGATAAAAACAAACCATTTATGGAATTTGCTCAATATGAGAATGATACCATCCTGGTTGCGTTTTCAGAAGAGGTTACCCGGGAAAGTGCCGAAAATGTCGGCAATTATGCGCTTCCCGGAATCACAATCAAGAGTGCTGTCCAGCAGGCAAATCGTCGCCATGTAAAACTGGCGGTTGATGGTATTGATGAAGGTTCCAGCTATAGTTTAATCGCTTTGGGGGTTAAGGACATGGCATCTCCGGCAAACTCACTGCTTGGCCAGTCCGTTTCAATCCAGATGCCGCCCAATTGGGATTATCCGGTAAAGATTAATGTAGGCGGCGATGCCTTCAATGACTGGTTAGCCGATCAGGAATGGGAAATGACGGGTAATTTTGGCCAGATCGGTGGACACGATGGACATTTTCCCGGTCAGACGATTGCGAATACAACCGACGATGTCATTTACCAATCCGAACAGCATGGGCTGGTCAATTATAATGTGCGATTGCCCAGAGGAACATACAATGTTACCCTGATGCTGGCTGAGAATTACTTCAATTCAGCCAATAGTCGGTTGATGGAAATCAATCTGGAAGGAACATATATTGCCCGCGATCTCGATCTGTTTGCAACGGCAGGTATTCATACGGCTTATACCATCGATATCGAAAATGTTATCGTTATCGATGGAATCCTGAACATACATTTTGGCAATAACAAAGATTATTCAATTTTTAATGGTTTGATTATTGATCGTGTCGGAACGGGAATCGATGATTCTCAATCATTGATTAAGCATCAATTCCGGCTTGGACAGAATTATCCTAATCCGTTCAATGCCAGTACGGTAATACGATACGATTTGCCAGAAACCGCACAGGTTTCTCTAACGGTGCATGATTTAAAAGGGGCGGTCATTGAAGAGTTGATTAACGGGCGATACAATGCTGGCAGTTATTGGGCTCAATGGACCGCACCGGTACCAAGTGGGATATATATATATAAAATGCAATCGGTCAGTGAAAATTGCAGGGTGACAAACGTGAAAAAAATGGTCGTATTGAAATAGTCGATCCTACTGATACATAACCAACGGATTTTGGCAGGAATAAAAATCATGCAGATTTCATTAAAAAGTATACCCAGTATTTTTTTGATAATGATAGTAGTGAGTATATTGTCCGGGCAATGTACTGACAAGTCAATAAATCCTGAAGATAATTTGTCAGAAACCGATTCGATTCCGACACTCGAGGGCTGGGAACTGGTCTGGCATGATGAATTTGATGGTGATGCATTGGATTTGACAAAATGGGAATATGAGGTCAACGCCAATGGTGGCGGGAACAACGAGTTGCAATATTATACCGACCGAACTGAAAATTCGTGGGTATCCGATGGTTTTCTGACTATTCAGGCATTGAAAGAGACTTATACCGGTTCCGGCGGTACGCGCAACTATACGTCTGCCCGACTGCGGACGGCGAATAAAGGCGACTGGAAATACGGTCGCTTTGAGATTAAGGCCAAATTACCGTACGGAAAAGGCGTCTGGCCGGCTATCTGGATGCTGCCAACGGATTGGCTCTACGGCGGTTGGGCGGCGAGCGGTGAAATTGATATTATGGAACTACTCGGACATGAGCCCAATCGTGTCTATGCAACTCTTCACTACGGTGGTACGCTGCCGAATAACCGGCATACCGGAACGTCAATAACATTGGGTTCGGGCAGTTTCGCAATGGATTTTCATGTTTTTACTTTAGAATGGCGTGAAGGCCGGATGGACTGGTATGTGGATGAAGCGCTTTACTATACGGCAACGGAATGGTACACAAATGGGTATGAATTTCCGGCTCCCTTTGACCAGCGCTTACACCTGTTGCTGAATGTGGCAGTCGGCGGAAATTGGCCGGGGAATCCGGATAATACGACGGTATTTCCTCAGCGTATGGTGGTGGATTACGTCCGGGTCTTTAGGGAAAAATAAAAGAGTAGCAGGGACTTGAACCCATGAAAAAATTATACTTTCCCTTAATATTTATACTATTGTGCTGGCTAATAAATGGGTACGGCCAAAATTTTGAGAAAGGCTTCTCCTTTTATTTGCCGGCCGATGATACGACAACCCAAAAATTTCTACCACAATTTACAGATAGTCCTATTCAGGCTGATGAATTTGTCACAACCACTGGTGACGGTCACTTTGGAATTAAAGGTCGGCGTGTGCGTTTTTGGGGAGTGAATCTAGCGGCCGACGGTGCATTTCCGGTAAAGTCCAAGGCTGGATTCATTGCCGGCCGGATGAGAAAAATGGGCATCAATCTTGTCCGTTTCCATCACATGGACAATCCCTGGAGCAGTCAAAGTTTGTTTGAATGGGGTCAGGATACCCGCCATCTTAATCCAGTGACACTGGATCGTTTTGAATATTTGATTCAGGCATTGAAATCGAATGGCATATACGCCAATATCAATCTGCATTGTTCTCGTACAGTTAAAGCATCTGACGGAATAATTGATGCTGATTCGTTGCTTGATTTTGGAAAGGGCGTCAATTTATTTGATCCGGATTTAATAATACTGCAAAAAGAATATGCCCGGCAACTATTGACGCATGTCAATCCCTATACAGGACTGGCTCTAGTGGGTGACCCGGTAATGACAATGGTCGAAATCGTCAATGAAAATTCATTGTATCGTATGTGGCGGGAAGATATGCTAAAATCCTTTGGCGATGGCGGCAAACTGACCCGCCACCACTCAAAATTGTTGGACACTCTCTGGTCGGAATTCCTGGTGAATAAATATGGAAACACGACAACTTTGCGGTCGGTTTGGAATGCCCAATTGGATTCTTCTCGGTATATAAATCAAATTGCTGATGGGGGTTTTGAGACCTTGCCCTTGGAAGGTCACTGGGAACTTGAAATGCATAATTCTGCCAACGGGCTGATGACTCTGGTCGGAGATGTCTGGGAAGGCGAACGCTGTGCCCGTGTGACAGTTCTGCAACCGGGCGATGAAAGTTGGTATCTGCAATGGAAACAGTCAGCCCTGACGATATCCATGGATTCCATTTATATTATCACTTTTGTTGCTCGCGCCGATGCGAATCGGGAAGTTGGATTAGCTATTCAAAAAAATTCCAGTCCCTGGACCTATTATGCCGGAAAGAATTTTACACTAAGTACTGAATGGCAGGAGTATCAATTCGCTTTTCGTGCACCTGAGACCTGTGTGGGCGATACCCGCCTGTCCTTTAATCTGGGTGTCTCTACTGGTTCTTATTGGTTTGATAATGTGTCGTTTGGCAATAATATTATTATCGGTTTAACGGCTTCAGAATCACTGGAAGACCAGTCGGTTCGCCGGACAGGATACAATGAATGTTTGCAGTTTTCCAATCAGCGGGTACGTGATATTTCGCAATTCTACATTGAATTGCAGAATCGTTTTTTTGATGAAATGGCCACATTCCTAAAGGATGAACTTGGTGTCCGTGTTCCAATAACCGGCACAAACTGGAATGTCGGCATCGGGGATTTAGTGACCCAGTCCCGGCTGGACTACCTGGATAATCACGCCTACTGGGACCATCCGCAATTCCCGAATACGCCTTGGTCAAGCACTGACTGGAAAATTAACAATACTTCTATGCTGACAAGTGAATCCGGCGGAACCATCAGTTCATTGTTTGGCGGTGTTCCAGTTTTAGGCAAACCTTTTACGGTCAGTGAATACAACCATCCATTCCCGAACCGTTTTCAAAGTGAAGGTGTTCTGATGGCCGCAGCCTACGCAGGATTTCACGATATAGACGCTTTAATACTGTTCGATTACAATAGTGGTTCGGCGGACGACTGGGAGTCGGATTTTATCAGTAGTTATTTCAGTATTCATCGCAATACGGTAATAATGGCGCTGTTGCCGGCCTGTGCCCGGGCTTTTAGGAAAGGGTATATCCGTCCCGCCGAAGAAATGCTGACCATAGGTTATAGTCCTGACAATATTCTGCTGGCACCTAAAAACGATGGCGGTTCGTGGACAGGGTATTTTCCGATTGCCCAGAATCTTGCGCTGAAACATGCGCTCAGAATTGAGACCTTTGAGGCGTTACAGTGGGTAAATCCGGTTGAATTCGATCCTTCGTTCCCTGTCTCAACAGATACCGACGAGCTGACCTGGGATTACGATTTGTTTACCGTAAAGACTCCAAAGTTCATCGGACTCTCCGGCTGGCTGCATGACTATACAAATTATACCGTTGGTGACTTGGAGTTGCTCGGCGCCGGCAATGTTGCGACACTAACCTGGATATCCTTGGAAGATCGACCTTTGAATATTTCCAGAAAATCCATGATCACGGTGTCAACCCGAATTCAGAATCAGAATATGATCTGGGATGATATTTTTACATTTCACAATAACTGGGGCCAAGCGCCGACGGAAATTGCACCGGTCATTGTGTATGTTGAATTGAATGTCAATGCCGATTCACTCTATGTTTTTCCTTTAGATAGCGTTGGTGCCGAGAGGGGTCTTCCACAGGTTGTTTTTCACCAGGAAAATGGCCGTTTCAGGATATTGCTGGATCAGACCCAAACACCCACTGTTTGGTTCGGAATCGAAGCATTTGGCGATTTGATTGAAGAAAACTGGGTGAAGTCAAATCTGGTACCGCACGAATTCGGTTTGCAACGGATTTATCCGAATCCTTTCAACTCCCAAACGGTGATTGAATTTTTATTACCATCAGAAAAACAGGCCACATTGTCAATTTATGATTTAAACGGGCGGCGGGTGTATTCCTTACAGAAAAGATTGAATTCCGGCAGCCACCGGTTTATCTGGGAAGGCCGGGATTCTACCGGCGAGATGGTCGCCTCAGGCGTTTATTTTGTCCGGTTGGCCTGGGATAACCGGGAATTTACTGGAAAGTGCCTGTTTTTGCGATGAAGATTTTATTGCGTATTATCATTCCGGCGCTATTATTGAATTGGAGCATTCTTCAGGCTGGATTTTTTAAAACCCTCGGCTTTGATATTGTTGATCCTGATGGAAATCAATTTATTCTGAAGGGTTACGGCCTGGGCGGCTGGCTGGTTCCGGAAGGGTATATGCTGCATACACCCGGCTACGGTTCACCATCATCCATCAGGAACCAGATCATTGATGTGATTGGCGAAGAAGAGGCTGATAAATTCTTTGAACTCTACCGGAAAAACTATGTTGCTGAAGCGGATATAGAGTTGATTGCGGAATGGGGTTTCAACCATATTCGGTTGCCATTTCATTATGAGTTCTTTTCACCAATCGATTCACCAGATGTGTTTATTGAAGACGGATTTGATATTATCGATACGCTGTTGGTCTGGTGTAAGCGGAATAACCTCTACGTTATTCTCGATATGCACTGTGCACCCGGCGGTCAAAACGCCGGAAATATCAGTGACAGTGATGGTGAAGCAAAACTCTGGACCGAAACGGCAAACCAGGATAGAACCGTGGAAATCTGGAAACGGATTGCCGAACGATATAAAGATGAAGAGTGGATTATTGGTTATGATCTGTTGAATGAGCCGGTGCTGCCGAACGGTTATAGTACAGCGGACTTTCGGGCTTTCTTTGTGCGGCTCACTCATGCCGTCCGGGAAGTCGATGATAATCATATTGTCTTTATAGAAGGGAATTGGTATGCCACAGATTTTTCGGGTCTGTCTCCTCGATTTGACAGTAATCTGGTCTGGGCGTTTCACAAGTACTGGAGTGAAACCGATATCGGTTCTATCCAACAATACCGGAGCCTGCGCACTCAGACCATTACACCGCTCTGGCTGGGCGAAACCGGTGAGAACTCCAATCCCTGGTTCTGCGAGACTGTCAAATTAATGGATCAGCAGGATATCGGCTGGAATTGGTGGGCTCATAAAAAATTCGATACCGTGACTAGCCCGTTATCGGCGATAATAGCACCTGAATATCAAGAGATTATCGACTATTGGAGTGGCAATACCGCCAAACCGTCACAGTCATTTGCACTTGCAGCCCTGACTGAGATGGCCAATAATTTGAAACTCGAAAATTGTATTTATCGACCCGATGTAATTGCTGCAATCACTGATCCGGAGTTTGGGTCGGTGTCGAAGCCCTATGCAATAAACGTTATTCCCGGAGCGATTGAAGCAGTGAATTATGATCTGGGTACTAATGGAGTGGCTTATTTCGATACAGAGTATAAAAGAATCCGTTGGGATGTAAATCAACCCTGGAATCTTGGCTATACTTATCGGAACGATGGCGTTGACATTGAGGAAAAAGATGGGTTTTATAATATCGGTTGGATTGAAGATAATGAATGGGTGAAATATACTGCAGAAATTGCCTATGATGGTAAATACAATATCAGCTTTCAGATTGCAAGTACATCAACCAACGGACAGGTGCAGGTATTGATCGATGATCAGGTCATTATCCAATCATTAAATCTCCCAAATACGGGAGGTTGGGATAACTGGCAGACGATAACCGAAGATTCTGTCGAACTGCCACGTGGGACCCACAGCATGAGATTGAATTTTATCAGAGGGGGTTTTAATCTCCGAAAAATGAGTTTTTCACTTCTGGATAATTCCATTATCGAAAAAGTTACATCATACTTATACATTGGAAAAAATTACCCCAATCCGTTCAACAGCCGTACAACCATACCGGTCATTTTAACCCGGCCGACCGAGATTCAAATGACTGTGTTTGATATGAAAGGCGCACGGGTTACGGATCTGGTTTCCGGGAAGTTACCTGCCGGATTGACAAACATCATTTGGGATGGAACAAACGCCTGGGGTAGACAGGTTGGTGCCGGTGTCTACTTTTATCAACTGAATATGAATTCTGATCAGCAAACGGTCAAGCCAATGCTTTACCTGAAATAGAATCAGTCCTGGATCAGGGCCTGGAGCAATAATTCGTGCCAGGTTCTGGAATTCGGGTCCCATGCTCCGAACCCCGAACAAAATTCCCAATATGCCCAGCTGAAATTATGCTGCCGGCACTGGCTGACGATATGGCCAGTCCATAACCGCCGAGATTCGATGTCTGCCCGACCGTAAGCGCCGAATTCACCCAGATATACCGGACGGTTGTGTCCATCGGCCCAGGCTTTGATCTGGTCAAAATGGTTTTTCATATCGGTCACCTGATTCAATGTGGCGGACCAGGTTGTTCCCAGCCAGGCGTCGGCCCCGGCGACCCATTCTGCCCCCTGGTGGGTGAAAGTGAACGGTTCGTAATAATGAATGGTCACAATCAGGTTTTCATCATCAGCCGGCAATTGAAGTTGTTCCAGCGCGCTGATGCCGCCCCAGCCGGCAGTTCCAATAATCACCGTGCGGTTGGGATTGGTTTCCCGGATGATGTCCAGCGCTTCAGGGAAATACTGATTCCAGAACTCCGGTGTAAAATTATCATGCGGCTCGTTCAAAATTTCAAATACAAGACTTGAAGGATAATCCCGGAAATTGGTGCCTATCTGTTGCCATAGTGTCAAAAACCGGTCTTTGTGCCCTGCGGGATTTTGAAAAATCTCTTCATAATGGTGAATATTGATGACCGTGTATAGATTACTGGCGAGTGCAATGTCAATGACTTGTTTTACGCGATTTAAAAACAGAACATCAATCGTGTAAGGAGTGTCGATTGCGGCGTGGGTGGACCATCGTATGGGAATTCGGACGTGATTGAAGCCGGCATTTTTGATTATTTGAAAATAATCATCCTGAATGGTAACACCCCAGTCGCCCTCTTCAGGTGCTTCCAGGGCATTGCCCAGATTAATACCGGGATACATCCGGCTGTTAATCTCGAAGGGGTCAATGTCAATTGCTTCAGGTGTCTCTTTTTCATTCACGGTATCGGTTCCGCAAAACGTCAGCATGGCTGCGATAGTTAATGATAACATTAGTTTAATCATCTGCATTGATTTTATCCAATTTAAAAGCATAAAATGTCTCGCGGACATGGCCAGATAACGTCTTTTAAAAAGAGACATTGACTACCAAAAAAGTATATAGAAAACCGCCAGAATAGCGCATATTCCAATAGAACCGACATTAAAAATCGTCTCGGTATGAAACAGACCTTTCTCGATTTTTATCGCTTTCGGATCATCTGCCCGGGATTCCACCAGGGTAATGGCAATCACAATTATACTGAGAATGACAAAGACTATGCCCATACGGTTCAAAAACGGCAATGTGGGTATCAGTGCTTTTATTCCAAGAGATAACGGAATGGTCAGGACCGCAGCCCAGAGCGCGGAATTGGCTGTGGCCTTTTTCCAGAAAAGTCCGAAAATGAAAATCGCGAAAATTCCGGGACTGATAAAACCGGTGAATTCTTGGATGAATTGAAACGCCTGCTCCAGTGACGTGAGCGTTGGTGCAATCAGTACCGCGATAATCAACGCTACGGCGCTGCCAATCCGGCCGGTGAGCACCAACTGGGATTCGGAAGCATCCTTTTTAATAATCTGTTTGTAAATATCCATGGAAAAAATTGTTGCCGTGCTGTTGACCATGGAACTCAGTGACGAAACAATAGCGGCAATAAGTGCGGCAAATGCCAGGCCCTTCAGTCCCATGGGCACAAAGTTGCTCAGCAACCAGGGATAGGCTTCATCCGGCTTGACGATATCGGCTTTTAAGGCGAATGCCACGATACCGGGAATGACCACAATCAACGGGGTGAGGATTTTCAGATACCCGCCAAACATCAGGCCGCGCTGGGCTTCTTTGATGTTTTTTGCCGCCAGTGCCCGCTGAGTGATGTACTGATTGCAGCCCCAGTAGAAGAAATGTGCCATCCACATTCCGCCCAGCAGCACACCCAACCCGGGCAATTCCTTGAAATTGGGATTAGACTTGTCCAGAATCATGTCAAATTTTTCTGGCGCCTGATGAATCAAATCGGCAAAACCCCTCAAAAAACCTTCACCACCGCTGACAGCATTCAGGGCAAAAAAGGTTGTTACCAGGCCGCCGACTATCAAAACTGTAACTTGCACAACGTCTGTCCAGGCGACTGCTTTCAAGCCGCCATAGATTGTATACAGCGCCGAGAAAACCGCCAGGCCTATAATTCCATACATTAGCTGAATGCCCATAATTGTCCGCAGGGCCAGGGCACCAAGATAGAGAACCGAGGTCAGATTTACGAAAATATAGAGCAGCAGCCAGAACACTGCCAGCCCGGTTCGTACACGCCGGTCATAGCGGATTTCCAGCAATTGCGGCATGGTATAAATACCTTCTTTTAGAAAAATCGGCAAAAAGAATTTAGCTATCACAATCAGTGCAATTGCAGCAGTCCATTCGTAGGTGGCGATACCCAAACCAATGACGTATCCGGACCCAGACATGCCGATGAATTGCTCAGCTGAAATGTTGGCCGCAATCAGTGAGGCGCCAATTGCCCACCATGGCAGGGATTTGCTGGCCAGGAAATAATCGCTGGAATCCTTTTGATGTCCCTTTTTTTCACGGGAAACCCAGAGTCCCAGCCCGATAATAAACAGGATATACCCAATAAAAACCACATAATCAACTATTGAAAAATTCATTTCTCACCCTTTCTAATTTGATGCACCGGTGACAAAAAAAACTGCACTGAAAACTCATAGGTCAAAAATCCCGGATTCCTGAGTTTTTGAAAATAGATACACATATCGCCATTTTATAGACAAAAACTAAGCCAGATACTTATCAGCGGGACAATCAGGCACCCTTCCATTTTTTAAAAAATATCACGATGAAAAAATCTTTAGATAGAACGGAATATGGAAATAATTTATAATCGTTGGCAGCCAGAAATTATTAAAACGATAAGCCGGGGTTATCATAATTGCAAGAGCAAAAGAAGGTCTATTTGATTATCAGTAATTTCTGAAAGCCAATCGCTGCGCCAGACTGGATGCGGAGCATATATGGCCCGGTCGCCATGTGTTCGGCATTCCAGTGATAGCTCTGCCAACCAGCTGAAACAGGCTGATATAGCCAGCATGCTGTTTGTTTACCGATGATATTGAAAACGGCAATAGTTACCGGTGATGTCTGTTGGGTGAAAAACCGGATGGTGGTGGTCACGTTGAATGGGTTTGGATAATTCGGTAAAATGTAAAAGTTTGTTTTGCTTGGACCTGCTGCTCCTGCCAATGCCAGAGTATTTTCAGCAGCGATGGATGCCGCCCAATCACCGCGGGAAAGAATTTTCTGGGCGCTAATCCGTTTTCTAAAAGCGCCAAAGTGCATGGTCAATCCAGCGCCCAGTGTCACGACCATAGTTTCATTTGTGATGCTGAAATTATCTGTGAATTGCCAGTGGTTGTACTGCAATTGGATTTCCGTCTGTCGCGCTTCACCGGGGTGGAAACCAAGATGGGGAAAGTACCCATAATCCAACTGATTATTTTCTATTGAAAAGATGGAATCCATCAGCAGTTCAGCTATGAGATGCAATGTGCCGGCTTGGTTTACATCTTCCGGGATTGAACGGATGGCAAGCGTTGGCAATGTGATTTGTCCGGGAGCGCTGAGAATGGAGATGGTTTCCAATTTGAGCAGAGTGTCCTGATTATCATAGAAACGAAAAACCGGCTGGAGATCAACGACATCGCAGGAATGGGAAAGCGGGATTTCTGCTTGAAAATATTGGGTTGGTGTCTTTTGTGTAAATATAATGGAGTCGTCAATAGATACTGTGAAATTATCGACTGCTTCCGTCAGAAATAATTCTACAGGTATTTTCTCAGGATAAATGCCGCCATTTTGGGGCTGGTAAACAATGGCCTGGTTGTATTTACTAAAAGCCTGCCAGACCGGGCGCGCGGTTCCTGATATGGAAGTGGGATAGCTGTCAAATTCATTCAGCCCGAACCATTCCTCAGGATTCGGATCGTGACTGTCGGGATTGCCGGCTTTCCACCAGCCATCATGATACTGAAAAACACAACCGCCCTGTGCGCCGCCGTCTATCAATCCACGGTACATGAGCAGATTGCCGGTTGTCTGCTGTTCGAGGGTGTTGCCGCCATAGCCATAGGTATCACCCGGAGTTCCCGGCGAGACCGATAATCCGAATTCGGTGATGATAAAAGGTTTATTAACCGCCCGGTTTTCTTTGATAATATGACAAAATTCAGTATAGCCGTGAGTGTTGCTGATAAGTACCGGATTATAGATGTAGAGGTTGTAAGCGCAGATTTGGAACAAGTCACTGCGAATATAATCTCCGACAGCGGTGTTTGAAAATGTCACCGGCACGCCCGGATGTCGGTCCTGAACCAGTGAAATGATATTTTGCCAAAGGTCGACAAGAGCATCAGCTCCGCCGCTCAGAATATCGGCCACCTGCGGTTCATTCATGATAATATAAGCGAGAATGCATTCAAAATCCCTGGAATAATCCAGAATCCGGTTAACATAATTCAATGCATCACTGATGAATACCGGGTCACCGTAAGCGCCGTGCGGATCAATCCAGATGCCCATTAGAATTTTCAGACCAGAACTATTCACAACCTGCAGTTCCTCCTCGGATAATGCGTCCCATGTCCGGATGGTATTAAATCCTGCAGCGTTAATATGTTGCATATCTGTTTGAATTGTGGCGGCATTGAACTGATATTCCCAGGGCGTCTGACCGGGTCGCGTATGGGGTTCATATCCAAGCCCTTTGATAAAGTACTTATCACCATCGATATAATACCAGTCGTCCCGAATTTCAAAACCGGATACCTTGAGAATTTGAATGACACAAAAAACCGCAATAAAAACGAATTGGTGATTTTTGCTCATAAAATTAAAATAGAAAAGAAATATCTTTTTAGAAAGTACTTTAGTACTATTGTTGTTCATCTTTATATGATTGACCAACTCCGTTTTTTAATCAAAGAATTTCCCTAGGTTTGCCTCGGGGTCAAAGAGGAAAGTATGAAAACCAAAGGTTTTCATAACGCATTGAAAAAGTGTACATTTCATACATGAGTGAACATGTATATAAAAGGCATAATAAAACACTTTTTCTATACCATTTGGTTATTCCATTAAAATATCGAAGAGGAATTATATCTGAAAATATTGGAAAAAGTCTTAAAGAAATTTGCTTGGAAATATCAGAGAGATTTGAAATAAATTTTCTTGAAATAGGTTATGAATTAGATCATGTTCATTATTTGGTGCAAAGTATTCCCTCAATGAATGTATCAGAAATCATAAGAATACTAAAAAGTATAACAGCGAGAGAACTGTTTAGAAAGCATCCGGAAATCAAGGAAAAATTATGGGGTGGGAATTTATGGACAAGTGGCTATTATGCAAACACAGTTGGTCAATATGGAAATGAAGAAGTGATTCGCAAATATGTGGAGATGCAGGGCAAGGAAGACACAGGACAAGCGAAGCTTGAACTGTGAAAAGAACCACGTCTGTAAAGGCGTGGGTATCTATTTTGTTATAAAAAAAAGCAAATTTGTTGAAATATTTAGAAGGTATAAAGTACATTCAAGAGGATAATATATCGAATTTATATTTCTCGTCGAGAAAGTAATTACGTAAATGTTAAAAATAAACCCGTATACCCTTTCGGTATACCCCCGTCTTGATTTAATCGTCGGAAAGTAAATATTTTAACCTAATTCCCAAGCTTGATACGGGGGTCCGATTCCCCTCACCCGCTCACAAGACGAGAAATGGGCACTTAACGCAACTTTATCAACCGGAAATATTCGGTTTTTTTATTGATAGAGGGTTGTCAATTTTAGTCTGCTTCCTCGTCGGTTGTTTTCAATTAGTGTTATCCGTATACCACTTGGTCTATTTATAAACAAATTCAAAGTTGAATTTTTCTACTCTGGAAACCCTTGCGTTTGTCATTGTGGTAGTGTTCAGGGATTATCTAGTGATTTAGTAAAGTAAAAACGGGATTCTTGGGAGACAAGAATCCCGTTTTTCAGAACCACCGTCGGAAGTTGTTTCTAAGACTTGAGGTCAAATATCAGTTACCGGACAATTCTGTGAAATCTTCTTTTTTAGATTTCATCATTTATACAATTACTAAATTAAGTATAATTAATCCTGATAACAGATGCAACGGTTTTTTCTACGGGAAATTCGTCCTGAAATGTGACCTTTTATTAACAGTCTTAAATGGTTAAATTCACTTGATATTTGGAATTGCTCAGCAGGTACAGGAAATTAATTTGGTTATGATTGAGTAATAGTACAGAAAAAAATGATAAAATTGATTCGAATGTGATAAAAATACAAAATATTGGAAATGAAAGTCTGGCTGATAAATCCGGTATCATGAAAAATGATCATCTGGTTTCATTGAATGGTCATACTGTCAACGATCTGCTGGATTATTATTTTTATCAATCCGAAGAAGTACTGGACGTGATTTACGATCGGGATGGAAAACGTTTTCATATACAAATTGAAAAATCCTTTGATGAAGATATTGGACTCGAACTTGAAGATTTTAAACTGAAATCCTGTTCCAATAATTGTGTCTTCTGTTTTATAAAACAAAATCCGCCTAAAATGCGTAAACAGATCTATTTTTGTGATGAGGATTACCGGTATTCATTCCTGTACGGTAATTATATTACCCTGACCGACATGTGTGACATGGAACTGAAGCGGATTGTGGAACAGCGATTATCACCTTTGTATATTTCAGTTCATGCTACTGATCATGATATTAGAAAGTCATTGTTTCGATTTAAATACGATGATCGGTTGATGGAAAAAATTCAATACCTGGTGAAAAAACGAATTGAATTGCATACACAGGTAGTGCTGGTTCCGGGAGTGAATGACGGAGATGTACTCAAGCAAACGATTATCGATCTCTACAAATATAAGAAAATGATACAGTCCCTGGCTGTTGTGCCCGTAGGACTAACCCGGTACCGAAAGCATTTACCTGCAATCAGACCGGTTTCTCCCGATTTGGCGGCGGATTTAGTACGTCAATCCAAGGATTGGAATCGCATTTATAAAAATAGTGAAGGCGATCCCTTTGTATACCTGTCGGATGAATTTTATCTGCTAGCCAATAAACCGTTTCCCCTTAATGAGCATTACGGGCCTTTTTACCAACTTGAAAATGGTGTAGGTCTATGCCGGCAATTAATTGAATCTGTAAAAGGACGGAGTAAAATCAGTTTAATGAGTCCCATGAAAATCGGTCTCATCACCGGCAAATTGGCCGAGCCGGTAATCCGTGAATATGTATTGCCCTATTTAAACAGGATTCCCAACCTGAACGCTGAAATTGTGAGCATAGAAAATGATTTCTTCGGTAGTACTGTTACCGTGTCAGGATTATTGACCGGCCAGGATATAATCCGACAATTTCCCCAATATTCGGTCTTCGATTGTATCTTTTTACCGCCAAACTGTATCAATGAAGATGGTTTTCTTCTTGATGACTTGAAGCCTGAAGACATTAGCAAAGAATTAAAAACAACTGTAAAAGTCGGTGATTACGACATAAAAGAAATGGTAAATAACCTTGAAAAATGAACCAGTAGTTGCAATTATCGGACGCCCGAACGTCGGGAAATCCACACTCTTTAACCGTATCGCCCAGAAGCGGAAATCAATCATTCATTCGCAGGCGGGTATTACCCGTGACCGTGTCTACGAGACCGTCAACTGGGTTGGCCGGCAATTCAGGTTGATTGATACCGGCGGGTATATTCCGGAAAGTCAGGATACTATCGAGACAGCTATCCGGGCGCAGGTCGAACTGGCAATCGTGGAAGCCGATTTAATTATGTTTATGGTGGATGTAAATGATCAGATAATGCCCATGGATAAACAAATTGCAGAGATGCTGCGAATGGCGGATAAACCAATTATTCTGGTTGCCAATAAATGTGATGACGAGGTCAGAGAAAATATCCGTTTCGAATTTTTCAAACTGGGTTTCGGCGATGTATTTCCTATATCGGCTCAGAATGGCCGACGAATCGGTGATTTGCTGGACCTCGTACTGGAAAAATTACCCATGGAAGCTCCGGAAGAGCAGGATGTCTCCGATCATTTACGTCTGGCAATTATTGGTATGCCAAATGCTGGAAAATCATCCATAGTTAATGCAATTTTGGGCGTGGATCAACTTATCGTTACGAATATACCCGGAACGACCCGAGATTCCATCGATTCTGAAATTAACTACTTTGAAAAATCGGTTACCTTAATTGATACCGCCGGGCTTCGGAAAAAGAAAAACATCAAAGATAATATTGAATTTTACAGCAATGTAAGGACTGAACGGGCGATTGACCGATGCAATGTTGCAATTCTGGTGATTGATGCCGTTAAAGGCTTTGACCGGCAGGATGCCAGTATTACCCGCTCGATCCTGGACCGGAAAAAAGGAGTGATCATTGCGATCAATAAATGGGATCTTATCCAGAAAGAATCGAACACGTTGAAGTACTACCAGGATGATATTACTTTTCGTTTTAAGGAACTTGCTTTTTATCCGATGATTTTCATTTCTGCTTTGACAAAGCAGCGGATCGGCCAGATTCTGGAAATCGCAACTGTTGTTTATGAATCAATGAAAAAAAGGATTTCTACCAATCAGTTAAACAAATATTTCCAGGAAGTCATTGACCGGACACCACCACCTGCCGTGGGCGGAAAACATATTCAGATTAAGTATGTCACGCAGGTGAAAATCGATCCCCCTGTATTTTTGTTTTTCTGTAACGATCCTAAAAGCGTAAAGGAAGAGTATCGACGCTTTCTGGAAAATAAACTTCGTCAGAAATTTGGTTTTATAGGAGTCCCGGTTACGTTGCTGTTTCGTCAAAAATAGGCCGATGAAATATACATTAGTTATAACATTAATTCTCACTTTACATTATGCTCATATACTGGCAGAGGATTCTTATACGGCAATTATGGAGTATCTACAGTCCACAAAACACAAAGAACTCTCATCCAATACAACGCAATCTAAAGATAAATTAGCTGTTAAATCACTGATGATTCATCCAAGTCAGCGGGAAGCGCTATTAGGCAAGGCATCGTTCAGCCGGCCGACACTTATGGACGAACAGGTTTACATCAGCGATGACAGTCACTTTAAATTCCATTATACAACAGCAGGTTATGACGCTGTTGAGACTTTATCGACAAATGGAGATGGAGTGCCGGATTATATTTATGAAGCCGCTAAAGCCGCCGAGTATGCTTATCGGATTTTGATTGATACACTCGGATTTGATCCGCCGCCGGTTGATGATGCCTTAAGTACGGAAACAGATATATACGTTATGAATTTTGGCGGAAGTGTCTATGCGTACACCTATCCGGAAAATAAGGTTTCTACAACCAGCCGTTCGGATGACTGGACCGCCTATATGGAAATTGACAATGACTATAAGGAATTATCATATACCACAAATGGAATTAATGGTTTACGGGTGACTATTGCCCATGAGTTTTTTCATGTTGTTCAATTGGGATACAATTGGTTTATAAAT